>Ga0315320_10003232_pt1 | contig 13417 bp, 12 predicted proteins | sample M140m21515metaG_FD_203458 | JGI IMG/M metagenome (GOLD analysis project Ga0315320, IMG submission 203458) | Ammonia-oxidizing marine archaeal communities from Monterey Bay, California, United States - M1 40m 21515 | ecosystem: Environmental > Aquatic > Marine > Coastal | place: USA: California...
TGGTAGCTCCAAAAATTAGCCCTGAAAAATATGACATATTAACCCCAATTATTATGAAGATAAAATAATAAATAACTGCCCAACATAAAGATATATAATAATGGAAAATCCACCCAAGTAAGATTTCGTATTTAAATTTGGGCATATCAATAATTTTAGGATTATAAAAAATTGCATTTCTGATCATATAATAAGCCCATCTTCCTACAATGCCCCATGAAGGTTCTGGAATTCCAATAAATTTTAAAAGATATCCAAGAATATCTAAAATTACGCATGAAAATATACCTGCAACTAGAATACTTAAAATATCATTCATTATAAATTCTTATCAAATTACCATATATAATATTTAAAATTAAACTATTGACATTGAAAACATATAATATATTACTAACGATAATTAATGGTTATCAATACTAATTTATGAATAATATAATAACTGACATAAAAGCTTTACAACAAGAAACGCTATTAAATTTACAAAACTCTAAAGCAAATAATACGGTTAGAGCATATAAATCTGATTTTAATGACTTTGGAATATTTTGTGCAAAAAATGGATTTAAATCACTTCCATCAGAACCAAATATAGTTTCATTATATTTAACCCATTTATCAACTAAAGAAATTAAAATGAGCACTTTAAAGCGAAGGCTAGTATCAATAGGCGTCATACATAAACTTAAAGGGCATTATCTGGATACTAAGCATCCGTCAATAATTGAAAATATGATGGGTATAAAAAGAAGAAAAGGTAGTATTCAAAAAGGAAAAAAACCCTTATTAATCAATAATTTAAAAAAAATAATTAATGTTATAGATGAGTATCATAAAGAAGAAATTACAAGATTAAGAGACAGATCAATAATTCTAATTGGTTTTTCTGGAGGATTTAGAAGAAATGAAATAGTTTCTCTCAACCACGATGATTTAGATTTTGTAAATGAGGGAGTAAAGATAAACTTAAAGAGGTCAAAAACTGACCAATTTGGAGAAGGATCAGTAAAAGGCCTCCCCTATTTTGATAATTCGCAATACTGTCCTGTAATATCTCTAAAAAAATGGATTGAAGTATCAAATATTAACACAGGACCATTATTTAGAAGGTTTTCTAAGGGCTCTAAATTAACTGAAAGTAGATTAACGGATCAAACAGTGGCACTTCTAATAAAAAAATATCTTAAATTTGCTGGTATAGATAGTAAAAATTATTCTGGTCACAGTTTAAGATCGGGTTTTGCAACATCAGCTGCTGAGTCAGGTGTCGAAGAAAGAAGTATAATGGCAATGACAGGTCATAAATCAACAGAAATGGTTAGAAGATACATAAAAGAAGCCAATTTATTTAAGAATAACGCTTTAAATAAAATCAAAATTTAATTTATCAAGAAACTAATATTTTTGGTTTTGGTACATGAGTTATAAATTTTCCACCTTTTTTAATAAATTTCTTTTCTTTATTAAAAATTTCTTTTTTGAAATTCCATGCACCAAGTAAAAAATAATCAACATTTTTATAAATATTTTTATTGTATCTTTTAATAGGAATTTTTTTTCCTGGCATGTATTTATTTATTTTATCGGGTGTTGTGTCTATAAAAAAATCAATAATATTTTCATCAATATCACAATAATTAAGTACCGTTGTAGCTTTAGCAGTAGCACCATATCCTACAATTGTTTTATTTTGTTTTTTTAATTTATTTAATAAGGAGATTAATTTATTTTTAGAATTTACCGTTTTTTTTCCAAATTTCACAAATGTTGAAAATTTATCTAATCCATATTTAATTTCTTTATTTATTTGTATTGACACTTTATTTGAAATCTTGATTAGATTATTTTTTTTTCTTTTAATAAAATATCTTAATGATCCACCGTGGGTACCAATTTTTTCTATATCAAATAATTCTAACTCGAATTCATTTATTATATTTTTAACAGCAAGGGCTGAAAAAACATAAATATGTTCATTATAGAACTGATCATATGAGGTTTTTTTAATACATTCTAGTAAAGAAGGATCTTCAATTATTAAAACACCATTATCTGATATAATATTACATATAGATTTAAAAACATCTCTTAAATTTGCAATATGAGTTAGAGTATTTGCTGCATAAACAACATCTATAGCATTAAATTTTTTTTTGATTTCAGCGGACAAGGCATAATTCCAATATTTTGAATAAGTAAAATAACCTTTTTTTTTTGTAATTTTAGCTAAATTTGCACATGGTTCAACACATATAGAATTTTCTATATTAAAATTTTTGATTAAAGCTCCATCATTACTTCCTATCTCTAAAAATATTTGAGGATTGAATCTTTTTTTAATTTCATTTGAAAGTTTCTTAAATGAATTAAGCATAGTTTTTGACATAGAGGATTTGTAGGGGTAAGTGTTGTTAAACATTTTTTTAACTGGAATTTTTTTTGATATTGAAACAAGTTTTGTTTTAGAGTTAAAACAAACATTTAGGTTATATAGTTGTCCTTTTTGGAGAGACAAATTCTTTGGTTTGCTCAAATATTGATTTGCCAATGGTTGAATACCAAGATCTAAAAATTTTTTAATCATTATTGACCCCACACCAAAATTCGTGATTTCTTTTTATCTTTATTGTTAAGTTTTAAAAATTTACGAGAATGTTTATCAGATATAATTGATTTATCATATTTTAAGAAATTATATGTTTCACTAAATTTCCATTCATATTCTTCAAACTTTTTAGTATCAGAATTTACTACAAGAATCTTAATTTTTTTTTTTTTTAAATATTGAGTTAAACCTTGTTTGCCACTTTCAATTTTTAAAGTGTCCATTTTATTTCTTAATTTTTTATCTTTAATAAAATTGAAAAAAATCTTAGAATTGATTAAGAAACTTGATGTCCTCAGGTGTGGATTTGGAAATTTGTTAAAATTTTTTGAAAAAAAATATTTTCTTATTAAATATCTAATAAACTTATGAAATTTATTTTTAAGTTTTATGGAATCAATCAAACTTTCATATGATGCAGTTGGAGCAATAACAGTATTCTTTTTTTTAAATAAAAATAATTTTTTTAACCAATTATGACAAACTGGATAAGAGTGGCTACTAAGAAATAAGATATCTTTGTTTAAAAAAAATTTTGAAACTCTTTTATAACTTCCAAAATCCCAATCATTTTTTTTTTCTGGATCAACAAATTCAATATAATTAATATTTTTTAAATATTTTCTCAAAGCTACAACCTCGTTAAAGGTAAATAATTTAAAACATATGACAAGTTTATGATTCAATCCTGATTTGTATTTTTTATAATTTTTTATAAAATCAATTAAAGTTTTTCTTTTGTCAAAAATTGTATAAAGATAACAGACAATTTTATGGTTATGCATAAATAATTTATAATTGATTTTAAAATTAATAAAACAATTAATAATATTATAAAATTGATAGTTGAAATATTGAAAAAATATATATTAAAAATTTATAAAGCTAATATCTTATTTATTATATAGCTGATATATTAATCAAAAAATCATATGAAAAATAAAAATACAGTTATTGTTACAGGTGGTTTAGGATTTATTGGAAGTAACTTAATAGATTTATTATTAAAAAAAAATTTTTATGTAATAAATTTAGATAAAGTTTCCTACTCATCTAATTTTTATAATATTAAAGATTTTAAAAGTAATAAAAATTATAAATTTATTAAATGTAATATTTTAAATAAAAGAAAAATTACAAACATACTTCAAAAAGAAAAACCTAAAGCTATATTTAATCTTGCCGCTGAAACACATGTTGATAGATCTATAGACTCACCCTACCCTTTTATTGAAAGTAATATTTTAGGTGTTTTTAATCTTTTAGAAGCTGTAAGAAATTTTTATAAGATTAATAAAAAATTTAAATTTATTCATATTTCTACTGATGAAGTATACGGAGATATAATAAAGGGTCGAACTAAAGAAGATTATCCCTATAAACCATCATCACCATATGCTGCTAGTAAGGCTTCCTCAGATCATTTAGTCTATTCATACTTTTCTACATACGGATTACCTGTAATTATAACAAATTGCTCAAATAATTATGGCCCAAAACAACATCCGGAAAAATTAATACCAAAAATTATTTACAACATTATCAACAATAAAAATTTACCTATTTATGGTGATGGAAAAAATTCTAGAGAATGGATTTATGTAACAGACCATTGTGAAGCTTTATTAGAGATTTATATAAATGGTAAGATAGGTGAATTTTATAATATTGGATCAAATGAAAATATTGATAATTTAAAAATTTGTTCAAAATTATTTAAAGCATTTAAGAAAATTGACTACAAAAGTAGTTCTAAAATTAAATTTGTTAAAGATAGACCAGGACATGACAGAAGGTATGCGCTAAATAGTAATAAAATTAAAAATAATTTTGGATGGAAATCAAAGACAAGCATCGATGAAGGACTCTTTAGAACTGTTATTTGGTATACTAAAAATAAATTATATTTTAGAGCATTAAAAAAAATAGATATTATAAAAAGGCTTGGTTTAAATTGATAAAAAAAGGAATTATTTTAGCTGGAGGAATGGGAACTAGAATGAGCCCTCTAACTAAGGCTGTTAATAAACAATTATTGCCAATACATGACAAGCCATTAATATTTTACCCTTTATCAATATTAATGTTAGCTAATATTAGGGATATTTTAATCATAGTAAATAAGGGTCAGTTAGAACAATATAAAAAAATATTACCTAATGGTGATAATTTGGGAATAAAGATCACTTACGAAGAACAAGAAAAACCTAAAGGTTTACCAGATGCATTCATTATTGGTGAAAAATTTATTGAAAATAAAAATGTTGCGTTGATACTTGGAGATAATTTTTTTTATGGTCAAAATCTTACAAAAAATTTAATCAATAATTCGAAACTTAATACAGGAGCTAAAATATTATTATATAAAGTGGTAAAACCTGAATTATTTGGTGTAGCAAAAATTAATTCTAAAAAAAAAGTAGTTCTTATTAAAGAAAAACCTAAAAAATTTATTTCTGATTTTGCTATTACTGGCTTATATTTTTTTGATAAAAATGTATCTAAATATGCAAAAACTTTAAAACCTTCTAAAAGAAAAGAATTAGAAATTGTTGATTTATTGAATATATATAAAAAAAAAAATAAACTAAGTGCAGATTTTTTAGGCCGAGGTGGAGCATGGTTAGATACAGGATCATTTGAAGATTTTTACAAAACATCAGCTTTTGTTCAAGCTGTTGAGAATAGACAAGGATTAAAAATAGCTTGCTTAGAAGAAATTGCTTTTTTAAACAAATGGATAGATAAAAAAAAAATTTTAAAACAAATTAAGTTTTATGGAAAATGTGAGTACTCTAATTATTTAAAAAAAGTTATAAAAATTAAAAACTGAATAGTTTTAAATATCATTTAAGACAAAAACCATAAGGTTCAATTAAACATATTTGTTTGAAATTACTTGAAATTAATATACTAAATAATCTCATTAACTTTTAATTTAATAATCTTTATGAAAAAAATATATTATGGAAGAGCTGTATACGATCATAAGGAAATTAATGCGGTTTTAAAAGTTTTAAAAAATAATAGTCTATCATTGACAGATGGAAAAAATGTAAAGAAATTAGAAAATGTTGTTTCTAAGATGTTTGGTAAAAAATATGGCTTGATGGTTAATTCAGGTTCTTCGGCTAATTTATTGGGCTTAGCTTCTTTTAATTTTAAAAAAGGATCAGAGATAATTACACCAAATTTAACATTCTCGACAACAGTGGCCCCTATTTACCAGTTAGGTCTAACACCTCACTTTATTGGAGTTGAAAAAAATAAATTTGTAGCTGACTACAATCAAATTGAAAAATGTATAAATAAGAAAACAGTGGCTATCATGATTCCAAATCTTTTGGGTAATATAGCTAATTGGAAAAAAATTTTTCAAATCGCAAAAAAACATAAATTGAAAATAATTGAAGACTCGGCTGATACAATTGGTTACTCAATAAATAAAAAAAACACTGGGAAATATTCAGATATAGTTACTAATAGTTTTTATGCCTCACATATTATTAATGGTGGTGGAACTGGCGGTATCGTTTGTTTTAACGATTATAAATTATATAAAAAAGCAAAACTGCTTAGAGGTTGGGGGCGTTCATCTGCAACATTTAACGAGTCAGAAAGTATAGAGAAGAGGTTTAATGTCAAAATTTCAGGAATTGATTATGATGCGAAATATGTATTTTCTGAAATGGGATATAATTTCTTACCATCAGAAATCTCAGCTGTCTTTGCGTTAGAACAATTAAAAAAATTGAATAATAATATAAAAATAAGAAATAGAAATTTTTCAAAGTTAACTTCTTTTTTTGAAAATTATAATGATTTATTTGATTTACCTGAAATGTATCCAGGTATAAAAACACCATGGTTAGCCTTTCCGTTAGTAATAAAAAAAAATAAATTATTCAGTAGAAAAAAATTACAAATACATTTTGAAAAAAATAATATTCAAACTAGAACAATTTTCACAGGAAATATTCTTAAACAACCTGTTATGAAAAATAAGATTTATAAATATTTTAAAGGTTGTAATAATGTAGCAGACAATGTGATGAAAAATGGAATTTTACTAGGTTGTCATCATGGCATGTCAATAAGCGATGTAAACACAATTTGTAAAATTTTTTTGAAATTTTTAAATAAATGAAAATAATCAAGACAAATTTCAAAGATTTAAAAATATATTATAAACAATCATTTAAAGATCAAAGAGGCTATACTAGAGAAATTTTTGATAACAAATTATTAAAAAAAAAATTTCCATTTGATTTAATTTCTTTATCTAAGAAAAATGTAATACGCGGTCTACATTTTCAAATTAAAAAACCACAAGGTAAATTTATTACAGTATTAAGAGGTAAAATTTTTGACGTTGCAGTTGATTGTAGAAGGAAATCAAAAACATTTGGTAGATATTTTTCCATAATATTATCAGAAAAAAAAAATGTTTCTCTTTATATTCCAGAAGGATTTGCGCATGGATATTGTAGTTTAACAGACAATTCTTTAATTCATTATAAAATGACAAATTATAGAGACAGTAAATTAGAAAAGGGAATTTTATGGAATGATAGTTCTATAAAGATTAAATGGCCTGTAAAAAGACCAATTATTTCGATCAAAGATAAAAAAAACATGACTTTTAATGAATATATTGAGAACTATGAGTAAAAAAATATTGGTTACAGGTGGAAATGGAAGGTTTGCGGAAGTTTTTAAAAAAGAGAATACTTTATTAGATCTAAAATTTTTATCAAAAAAAGAATTTAACATCCTAAAATTAAAATCAATTGAAAAATCGTTAATTAAATATAAACCTAAAATTCTTATCCATACAGCAGGTTTGTCAAGACCAATGGATCAACATGAAAAAAATATTTCTAAAAGTATAGATCTTAATATTATAGGTACGGCTAATGTAGTCAAAATGTGTAAAAAATATAATATTAAAATAATCTATTTTTCGACAAATTATGTTTATGATTGTATTAAAGGTAATTTTAAAGAAAGTGATGGAATTAAACCTATAAACAATTACGGCTTATCTAAAATGGGTGGAGAAGCATCTGTATTAATGTACAAAAATTCATTAATTTTGAGAATACAGATGACCCAAAAACCGTTTGCGTACAAGAAGGCTTTTACAAATGTTTTTTCAAATTATATGTTTCATGAAGATTTGGTTAAAATACTGCCAAAATTAATAAAAAATTTTGGAATAATTAATGTTGGTGGAAAATCTCGCTCTTCTTATGATTTTGCCAAACTGCATAACAAAAAAACTTTAAAAATAAAGAATACAAATAAAAAAATTTATTTAAATCAAACTATGAATCTAGATAAATTGAAAAAAACTCTTAAATAAATTTACTTAAATTAATGATAATTAGATTATAGATGAATAAATATACAACTATTATAATACCATCATATAGATCAAAAAAATTAATATTAACACACATAAAAAGATTTTCTAAAGATTTTAAAATAATTATTGTTGAAAATTCAAACGATAAATCTTTTAAAGAAATAGTGGAAAATAAATATAAAAATGTTGATATATATTTAAAAAAAAATATTGGATATGGAAGAGCTGTTAATTTTGCATCACAAAAAGTTAAAACAAAATATTTTTTTGTAATGAATCCTGATACAAAAATTTATAAAAATACATTAAATAATTTGATAAATGCAGCCAAAAAAATTGATAAATTTGGTGCGATAGGTCCAATTTATGTTACTCAAAAAAAAAAATATTGTGCAAATTCCATTATTGAAAAAAACAAAATTATTGCAGCCGCAATGTTAATAGATACAAAGACATTTAAAAAAATTAAAGGGTATGATAGGAATTTTTTTTTATATTATGAAGATGATGACTATTTTACAAAATGTAAAATTTTAAACTTAAAACTATATTATGTCACGAATTCATTTATCGCACACAACAAAGTAAAAAAAATGAAAAAAATGTCGTTAAATTTGCATTCTACAACCTTTTCAAATATTAATGAAAAAAATAATACTTATTTTGTTGGTGGTTGGCATGGACAATGGTCAAAGTTTTATTTTTTAAAAAAATATAAAGGTTTTATTAGAGCATTTTTTATTTGTTTACCAAATATCATGATGAATTTCATTCAGATGATACCGTACATTTTCTTTGATATAACTAAAGCAAAATATAAATATTTCAAAATTGAAGGATTTATTTGTTCAATAATTGGATTACCTTCTTTTAAAAGATCAAAATTTGATAAAAAATATATTTTAAATACCTAATTTAATCCTCTACTAAATTTTTTTTTTCAATTTATTATAAAATAATCTTAAATATAAATAGTTTAATTTAGACTTGATTAGATAAATTAAAAATTTAAAATTATATTTAGGGGCTTTTAATGGACCTGAATATTTAGTATTTGATCTTAAGTAAAATTTCTTAAAAAATTTAATACTTATACCCCATTTTAATAAGAAAATTTTCCCACCTATACTTCCATATTTAGTTTTATTTTCTAATTTACCAATTTTTTTTCTCAATACGATAGACCCAAAGTGGTAAACTTTGAAATCATTTAAGCCCTTAAATATTCGAATACCCTCTTTCCAAAGTTTAAAATTAAAATCAGGATCAGATCCTGTTCCTGGAAAAAATTCTTCACTAAAACCACCTACTTTATTCCAAATCGATTTATGTATTAATGCGGGAGCCCATGTCGATCCCTGAAAATCATAATAATTATAGTCCATATAGTTAGATAAAAATTTATCTTCATTAAAATTCTCAATTTTATCACCACAATCAAAAGGAATTTGACCATTATTCATCATCGTACCAGATAAATAGAATTCATTATGGCCAATTTTTTTTACTTCATTATTGAGTACTTTATCCCAATTGGGACAAAAATAAAAATCATCATGTGCATAAAGAAAATAATCATGTTTAGCTAATCTAGAAGCTTTATTAATACCCTCACATATTCCTGAATTATATTCAGTAAATGTAAAATCAATATGTTCTTGTCGAAGAAATTCAATAGTACCGTCGTTTCCAACATTTACATGAGGAATTATTTGATGATTATATTGTGAATTTTTTCTGATACTTCTTATGCATAATTTTAAGTAATCCAAATTATTGAACGTTGGAATTAAAATAGAAAACATAACTTTTTATTTAATATCATGCCAAAAGGGATTTTTGAATTTATCAAGTTTTAAACATGTCATTATATATCGTGAAATTATTTGGTTATTCATAAATTTATGATATTTATTATAACCAGATTTAGCAATTTTAATTCTTGCCCTATCATTTATCATGTAAAAGTTTATTTTTTTTAACAGATCTTTTTTATCTTTAAAATAAACAACTTCATTTGAGTTTAGAATTTTATGAAATTTTGTTTTTTCATTTAAGAATACCAATAACCCATTACCAATTAATGATGAAATTCTATCACTAGAATATCTTTCTTGATATTTGCCTCTACTAATATTTAGGGCCATTTTTGACTTTGAAAGATAATGATAATAATTAGCTCCCCATATTGGCTCAAAACCATTTAATCCAAATTGTGCAAACTTAAGTTGAGGTAATTCTGATATTAATCCATTAATAAATTTCTCGCGTTCATCAAATTTACCTTTTTTTAATATTCCTCTATTTTGACCATGACTTATAGCTACAAAAATATCATAATTCATATCATTGTGTTTTTTAAAATTTTTAAAACTATCAATACTTGAATCAACAGGATTTGGAATAAATTTTAATTTATTATAATTGATATTTTTTTTAAATAATTTAGGTGATGATGTAATAAAACAATTTTCTACATAATCTAAGTTACGAAAAAAATTATTTTCAGTATTATCTTTTAAAAATTCAGGTGAAATTGAGTCAATGTACCACGAACCAATTTTAATGTTATTATTTTTACAGTACTTAAATATTTCTTCACTAATATTAAAAACATGCCCGATAAGAAGTAAATGAGGAGAAAAATTTTTAATAGTATTAATGATTTTTTCATTAAATTTTTTAGTTGGGCTAAAAGGTTGAATTAATGATCTGTTTGATTTTAAGAATGATCTATCGCTTATTGTTTGAACTATATAGTCATTCTTTATAAAGCCATTATTTAGCTTGTTTGCAAAAGAATAATATAATCTACCATCTGAATTTTCATTAAAATTTGCAATATGTAAAATTCTTTTTTTTACATTATCTAATTTAATTTCATTTTTATCTATTATTTCTGCTCTTAATATATCAAGTCTTTTTGAAATAATTTTGATATCAAAATTATTATTATTATAAAATAAATTTTGCTTTTTTCTTCTATAACTTATATTGGAGGTAATTTTTTTTAAAACTTTATAAAGTTCGTCTGTATCATTTTTTTTTAACACTAAAGCTATTTTTTTAGATTCAGCCAACCCACCTTTATTTGAAATAATTGGAAAACATTTTCTACTACTTGCTTCAATAGCTATTCTTCCAAGTGGTTCATCCCAAATAGAATTTCCTATGGCAATTTCAGAATTACTATAATATTTTAAAACTTCGCTATTTTTTTTATAACCAATTTCTTTGACCACGTTCTTGTCTGGAAAAATATTTTTTCTAGCCTCATTTCCTATGGCTATAAAGTTCCAATCTGAATTTTTTTTTTTAAATTTTTGTGCTACATTAACAAAAATATGGTAACCTTTTGCTTTATTTAGTTTACCAACAAATAAAATATTTTTTTGTTTATTTTTTAAAGAAATATTTTTTGCTTTTTTTATCCCATGTGGAATTATAGTTGAATTAGATAAATTAGCATTTTTAAATGAAGAAAAAAATCTTTGTTGAATCCAGTTACTTATAAAAATAACCTTATCACATGTATTTAAAATGTTTTCTCTTTCATTAAATGTAATAGATCCTCTTAAAGATAGAGGATCATTATGAAAAATTAATTTAATCTTAGTATTTGGAAAATATTTTTTTATATATGTTAAATACTCAGGTCTATTATGAATTTCTATAATTTTAATTTTATGATTTTCATATTTTTTGCAAAAATTGATTATATAATTCTTATTTCTAAATAGCTCACTTTTATTATCATAATTATCAGAAGAGATAATTTGTATTTTCTTTTTATATTTGGAAAAGTTAGTTGTATCTTTAACATATAATGATACAGCACCAGCAAAATTAGGATTTAAACTTTCTTTGTAAGGAAGAATTATAAATATATCTTTTTTCACTTTTTAATAAATTTTTTTTTGATTTTATTTCTTAATTTATAATCCTTTTTTAACTTATATTCATCTTTCATAGCACTAGATTTATTTAAGTATTTTTTCCGATAAATAACTGTCCATTTTTTTCCTTTAGTGAACTTTGCCCCTTTAGATGAATTATGAAGAGACAATCTTTTCTCTAAATTGTTTGAGTAACCAACATAACTGATAAATCTACCTTTATGTTTTGATAACAACATATAAACAAAATAAGGCATAAATGGCGGTCCCTGGGGGAATCGAACCCCCCTTTGCAGGATGAAAACCAGCTGTCCTAACCGATAGACGAAGGGACCGTTGATGGGTCTTTTATTTTAAAAGTTGCTATAATTCAAGACTTATTAAACTAAAGAATCACATCTTTAATATTTAATTGAATTGTTTTTTTATTATTCCAAATATTTTCATGTATTTGAGCGATAATATTAATCCTTTTTTTATAGTTTAATAAATAATGTCCTAATTTTGTATTCAGGCAATTAAAGCATATCGCTCTGATTGATGCACCTGTATCTGGTTTCATAATTGTTGACATATGTTTATTTTTAATAACATCTAATTTAATAACTCTAAGATTTTTAATTAAAAAAATTGGTAAGAAATTATTATTTCCGAATGGTCCTAATTTGTTAATACCATAAGTATATTTAGTTTTAATGGCTGATGAAGATATCTCTAAGTCATAATTATTTGTATTGTCATTATCAGGATTTTTTTTTAAAAAATCTTTTTGAATAAATTTATCTAACAATATTATATTATTCTTTTTCATAGTGAATCCTGCTGCCATATTATGACCTCCTCCACTATCAATAATCTTATTATCAATTAATAATTTTATTAAATTACCTATATTATAAGTTAATGTAGATCTAGCTGAAGCTTTAAACTTATTATTAGATTTTGTAATAACTATTGAAGGTTTATTAAAATGATCTTTTAATCTTGATGCAATAATGCCAATCAATCCTTCATTTAAATTTTCTTTATAATAAATTATAATATTTTTGTTTTCATTTTTAATTTTTTCAAAATCTATTTTATCTAAAATATTTTGTTCAATTATTTTTCTTTTGTTATTTAGGGCAATTAATTTGTCTGATCTATCTTTGATAATTTCAAGATTATCTGTAGACAATAATTCTACAGCATAATTTGAACAATTAAGTCTTCCACCGGAATTAATTATTGGTCCAATTAAAAAACCTAAATCATCAATAGTTAATTTCTTTTTTAGACTATATTGCTCAAATATATAATTTAAAGCTAAATTATCTTGAATCTTAAAATTATCGATTGTATTACGTGCTATAATTTTATTAATTTTTCTAAGTGGCATTACATCACATACAGTTGCCATTAATACATAAATTAGAAAATTTGATATCTTAAAATTTGATTTAGTTTTTTGAATTATAATTTCTATAAAAAAATATGTTAGAGCAGCAGCACATAAAATTGAATCTTCTTTTTTAAAAGACTCTTTTTTTGGATTAATTATTACATTTG
>Ga0315320_10003233_pt1 | contig 13414 bp, 11 predicted proteins | sample M140m21515metaG_FD_203458 | JGI IMG/M metagenome (GOLD analysis project Ga0315320, IMG submission 203458) | Ammonia-oxidizing marine archaeal communities from Monterey Bay, California, United States - M1 40m 21515 | ecosystem: Environmental > Aquatic > Marine > Coastal | place: USA: California...
ATACACTAAAAACGATCTTGATATGGCACAAGAAGTATCCGAGCCAGACGCTTCATTTGATTTTGTTTTTGATAAGCATTGGACGAACCCTAATGTACAGGACAGCTTAAAGTCGCAGACTAGCTACTATCCAGAGCACGTGCAGCTATTCAATATTGAAAACATACATGAACACGCCACAGCTTTTATAACAGCTAAAGGCGGTGCGGTAACGGAACGAATAGAGGTGCGTAAAAGCGACAACGACCCCACGTACTACTTGGATAACCTTTCCGCTGACAGAAAGCAACGCGCTTTAGATATATATGCAAAAGATTTAACGGCTTGGGAAGCAGCCTATGCTGTGCATAATTAGTGTTTATATCCCGCTCTAACAACTTTGTTTTTATAAGAATACCTAAAACCGGCTCTACGTCGGCTTTGTTTTATTTTTTAAACTCTGGGCTTTACGACTCTAGTACAGACACTGTGGCTCTAGATGGTAAATTTTATTCGTGGAAGCAGATGCAAAAATGTTTTGTAGACCATCCCAAAGACTACTTAGAAAAAGCCAGACAAGTTCCGTTTATGGATTTGGTTGGTATAAATAGAAAAGTGCACTCGTCATATTCTGAGTTAGTCAAGAACGGTAAAGTAGACAAAAGGATGCCGTGTTATTCGGTGATTAGAAACCCTATAGACAGATTGTGCTCTATTTACTTTTATAAAAATAAGCAAAGAGAAGTAGTTGGTGAAGACCTAAAAATAAAAGATGTTAACGAATTTTGCTACAAGGCTTGCATTAAAGGCGAAAAACTAGACCCGGAGCATTCAGGTAATTTGCAGTCTAGTTATTTCCCAGATCATGCAAAGCTATGGAACATAGAAAACTTACACGAACACGCGGTAGCAGACATAACTACTTTGGGTGGTAAAGTCGGATATCCGATACATGTGCGTAAAACTAGCCAAGAGCCGAAAGACTATAAGTCATTGCTTTCTTATGAAGTAATACAGATGATTGAGCTTAAGTACTTGAAGGACTTCGAGCTTTGGGAAAAGGCATACGCAGTATACAATTAAGTGAGTAGAACTAAATGATCGAGATTGGATTAGCATTAGGGGCGGCTAAAAAAGCCTTTGACCTCATACAGTCTGCGATTGATACGGGTCAGCAGGCTAGCGGCCTAATGGACCAACTTGGCGATTTCTACGATGCCAAGGAAAAAGTCCAAGAAGCCAAAGAAGAGCATAAGCGCAAGCCTTCCGGGGCCTACGGTGAAGAGTCCGTAGAATCCTACGCTCTGAAAGTGATACAAGCCGAGGTTGCTTGTGAAGAGTATGAGGCAAAAATCAAAAAAATGTTCATGGCGCAGGGCAAGACTCCGCTGTATCACAAAATGCTTAGGGTTAGATCAGCAGAGCGTGACCGCAGAGCTGCGGCTCAACGTGAGCTGTTGAAAATTCAACGCGAGAAGTTACAGAGGCAACGCGAGCTGAAGAATTTACTCATAGCCTTGGTCGCTTTGGCAATATGTGCGGGTTCTGCAATTTTTATGGCGGCTGTAACGGTTGGATAATATGAAACTAGACCCGGTTCTTCTAAGCATGGCCTGTTCTTGGGCTATGAAAGCCTACAACGAGACTAACCGCGATGCTACCAAGATCGAGTCGGGGCTTACCTCTACCACCGCCTTTATCGTGCAGCGCAAGACTATCGACATTATAGTGTTCCGTGGCACACAACAGGTGGGCGATTGGGCGTTTAACCTAGTCCCTTTCCCTGTTCCGTACGCCGGTAGGTTGTGTCACGCAGGGTTTGTCGCGGCCCACGCGTCAGTGTGGGATGACATAGAGCCTTACATTGATTACAAGAAACGCACTTTGATTTGCGGGCATAGTCTGGGCGGTGCTTTGGCAGAATTGTCTGCGGCTAAACTAAACGGAAAACACGAAAATTTAAATTTAGTTACTTTTGGTAAGCCCAACACGTTTTTTAAAGGGTTCAAAAAGCCGTTAACATTAGATAACCAGCTTTCGGTTGTAAACGGAAGCGACTCTGTGCCTCGCGTGCCTAGACTGTGTTATGGCCCGAGTAAGTCGCAAGATATGCTGTACTTTTCTAACGGTGGCGTAGACTATATAAACCCCTCTAAGTACCTTCGCAAGAAGGATAGGGGTATAAAAGATCGTATTTCCGACCATTTTATGGACGGGTATAAAGCCCGCTTAGATAAATTCCTAGAGGATCAGAAAAATGGCAAGACTGGCGTTGATATTTAGTGTAGCCCTGCTTATGGCTTCCTGCACATCTATTGAGCAGGTTATTGAAAACAAAGAAGTCTATTGCTCCGGTATGTACAAAGGCATCCGAGCAGTGGGCCGTGGCGCGCTTACAATGACTACAGGTGTTGTAGTAGAAGATGTTTGCGACACGATTGATGACATCGTAGCTGAAGAAGAAGTCGAGGAAAACGCCGCTGACGGCGTAATCAAAAGTGCTGACTAGCCTATACGACTTTGCGCAACTGATATTATTGTTGAAACAGCTATGACCGAAAAACTACTAGAAATGCTCAAACGCCATGAGGGCGTGAGATCTCACGTTTATTTGTGTTCTGCTGGATACGAAACCATTGGTGTGGGCAGGAATATATCTAAGTCCGGTTTAGGACTGTCAGAAGATGAAGTCGATTACCTGCTTGAGAACGACATAGCGCGAGTAATCAAAGAGCTTTCTTTGGAATATCCGTGGTTTACCGACCTTGATGATGTCCGAAAAGATGCTATTATAGACATCAGTTTTAACCTTGGTGCCACTCGACTTCGTGGTTTCAAACGCGCATTAGCTGCCATGGAAGTGGCAGATTATACCCTCGCAGCAAAGGAATTTCTCGATTCAAAGTGGAGTCGAGACGTAAAAGGCCGCGCACATGAGCTCGCATCTATGATAGCGACTGGTGAATACCTATGATGAGGTTAGCGAATGCCCTTAGCGAAATTACAATTCAGACCCGGCGTTAACAAAGAAAACACCTCCTACTCTAACGAAGGCGGTTGGTCGGACTCTGATAAGATCCGTTTCCGGTTTGGATTCCCTGAGAAAATAGGCGGTTGGACTCGACAGTCTGACTATAGCTTTCTTGCGCCCTGCCGCGCCCTTCATTCGTACGTAACTCTGCAAGGCTCTTTGCTCATGGCCGTGGGCACGCGGTTTAAGTTCTATATTAACGAAGGCGGCTTCTACTACGACATTACCCCTATCCGGGCTACCACCGCCGCGGGCGACGTGACGTTTGGCGCGACCAACGGATCATCCACCATTGACGTTGCGGACACCGGGCATGGGGCGGTTACAGGGGACTTTGTGACGTTTAGCGGTGCAGCCACTCTTGGCGGTCAAATCACCGCAAATGTTCTGAATCAAGAATATCAAATCACCGTCGTAGACGAGAACAACTACACTGTTCAAGCGCGCACCGTATCGAGCATCGCGAGCATTACAGATAACGGCGTGCTTAACCCTACTCTGGTCACGGCCGACGGATCAGACACAGGTAATGGAGGTGCGGCGGTAGTAGGCACTTATCAAATCAACTCCGGCCTTGGCGTGGTGGTTACCGGAACGGGCTGGGGCTCTAGCATTTGGGGGCGTGGCACGTGGGGGTCGTCTGCTACTTTGAGCACCGTCAACAACGTACGCCTGTGGGGCGTAGACAACTTTGGTGAAGACCTCCTGTTTAACGCTCGTGACGGCGGTATCTTTTATTGGGATACGAGCGCGAGCGACTATGTTGTAGACCGAGCCGTTGCTCTGAAAGATCTTGCCGGCGCAGATCCGGGCACGCCTACGATTGCCAAGCAGGTTCTGGTCAGCGACAACGATCGTCACGTGGTAGTGTTTGGGTGTGACGCACAAGATAACGTTGGAGCCCAAGACCCCCTGTTAATACGTTTCTCGTCACAGGGGTCGCTGACAGAGTGGGATGCCGAGGTAACAAACACAGCGGGAGACCTGCGCGTGGGTTCGGGGTCAGAGATTATAGTAGCCGTTGAGACTCGTAACCAAATCCTTGTTTTTACCGACATATCGCTACATTCAATGCAGTTCTTAGGACCGCCGTTTACCTTTGGTCTTTCGCAAGTTGCGGAAAACATTACCATTGCGGGGCCTTCTGCGGTTACTGCGGTAGAGGATAAAGTGTTTTGGATGGGAATCGGGGACTTCTACGTCTACACTGGCCAGACGCAAAAGCTGCCGTGCCCGGTTAGAGCGTACATATTCGACGATATAAACGAATCTCAGATAGAGCTGACCGTTTGCGCGCTCAACAGCACTTTCTCAGAGGTTTGGTGGTTCTATCCGTCTGCAAGTTCTAACGAGAACGACCGCTACGTGGTTTTCAATTACGTAGAGAACACGTGGGCCGTGGGCACTCTGACGCGCACCGCGTGGCACGACAGGGGATTGTTTAACGTCCCGATTGCGGCGTCTACAGACGGTTACTTGTATAACCACGAAACGGGCCAGAACGACGGCAGCACTAACCCGCCTAGCGCTATTACAAGCTACATTGAAAGCAGTCAGATGAGCATAGGCGAAGGCAACAACTTTGTGTTCTTGAGCAAGCTTATTCCTGATCTGACCTTTGAAAACTCTATATCCGACTCGCCTAACGCTACTTTTACGTTGCAGGCCCGTAACTTCCCGGGCGGAGCGTACTTACAGAGTGATAACTCTAGCGTGGTGCAGACAGCCACTACGCCCGTGGAACAGTTTACTGAGCAGACTTTTATACGGTTACGGGGTCGGTCCTTTGCGTTAAAAGTTGAGTCTGATACGACCGATACGCAGTGGCGGCTAGGTACTCCTAGAGTAGATATTAGGCAAGACGGGAGAAGGTAATGTCCTCTAGACGTCTTACCCGGGTCTATTTTCCAAACCCACCTGCTGAATATCAGCAAGACACGATTGCGGCTATTCAGGAAGCGTATGAGACGTTGATCCGTCAGATTCAAAACCCTGGCGACGTGCGGGCCACAGACATTACTCTGACTAATCTACAACAGGGTAACGATTCGGGTCTAGAGGTCGGTGCCGTATACGAGAAAGACGGTTTTTTAAAGATAACTTTAGCCAATTCGCCTAACCCTGCCGGTGTATCAGGCTCCGGTGTGGTAGGCTCTGTATCAGTGGTAATAACATGATCTGTAATGATAAGATTGTATGTGAGGAATGCGAAGGAGCAACCTTGTAATGGAAGAGCTGTTAAAACAATTCTTAAAAGACGCCGCAGGTAGCGCCGTACAAGCGGGTATAGTCTCGTTGGCCACGGACGTTGATTTTAAAGACGCGTTTAAGACCATCGGCGGCTTGAACCTAGCCTCTTCTGTAGTGGGGGGAGATTCTCCTCTCGACTTTTTTAAGAACAAGCAGGTTGCTGCGGGGCCCACGGGTCAGGCTGCACAAGCTCCGGCAACTACTACGGGCATAAACACCCAAGCTTTGTTGGCAAGCACTATGGGTCTAGATCCTCGTCAACGTGCGCAGCAGAACTTAGCTCGAGAAGGGTTTCAATCTTCTACGGGAATGCCTGGAACAAGAGATCAATCTTCTGTTAGCGATACCGCTCTTTCTAATATTTCTCAACCCGAAGCAGATACCCGGGGTATTATGGCCGCGCTGGGTGACGTAATTACGGGCGACGGCGGTCGCGGGAATGCTCTGAAACAATTATTTATGCCAGATCCTGAAGGTAACCCAGACCCTTTTAGACGGTTTGCTCCGGCCCTCATAGCGGCAATAGCCGCGGGAAAGATGGGTGGGGCTTTTGATCCGGTTGAGCAGCAACAAGTGCAGGCCTACGGCGGCATAACCGGTCAAGGTTTACTTAATCAGAACCCAGGGGGCTATCGTATAGGCGTTCCTGCAATAGCTCGAGGCTATGCTAAAGGTGGCGACATAGACCCTTCCACGTTCCCCCGTCGCACCGGCGGCATAGCGGGTCCTGGAACAGGTACTTCAGATGATATCCCTGCAATGCTTTCTGACGGAGAATTTGTCATGACGGCCAAAGCGGTTGAAGGCATGGGCAACGGCAGCCGTGAACAAGGCATTCGTAACATGTACCAAATGATGAATGGCTTAGAAAAGAGGATGGCGTAACCATGGTTACCACTACCCAAGAAACCGTAGTAAGAGAAGACCCGTATACCGAGGCCTACAAACGAGGCCTATTCGAGTCCACTTTTGACCTGGTAAACAGTCAATTGGGTTTTGAAAGAGTAGCCACGGGCGGAACAGACGCCGCTGGAAATCCTCTTTACGAAACTCGCCAAATGATAGACCCGGCCACAGGTCAACCGGCAGGGCCTGCGTATGCGCCAACCTATCAAGTAGCGGGATTAAGCCCCGAGCAGCAACAAGCCGCGGCTCTGTTGCAAGAAAACTTAGGCGCGGGACAAGATTATATTCAAGGCGGACTTGGGGGTATTCAACGCGGCGGTGAGTTGTACGAGCAAGCGGCTACCTTAGCGGGGGCAAATCCTGCGGACCCTTACGGCTTTCAACAAAGGGGAGCTGCGGCTATCGAAGGTAGCATGGCTGCATTCGATCCTTCGGGCATTGAAGCTTTTTTTAATCCTTACGAAGATCAAGTAGTTGGCCAGGTTCAACAAGATTTTGATCAAGCTCGCCGCATGGAGCAGGCTAGACAAGGAGCGGCTGCCGTTGGTTCAGGTGCATACGGTGGCTCTCGGGCTGCAATCACTGAGCAAGAAGCCATGCGTAACCTTAATCGAGAAGAACTGGGTGCTATTAGCGGTCTTCGCCAGCAAGGTTATACGCAAGCTCTGGAAGCCGCTCAAACAGCGCAAGAAAACCAACAACGCCGAGCACTAACCGGCGGCAGTTACTTAGGTAATTTAGGCAGCACTTTTGGGCAACTTGGTCAGCGCGACGCAGAACTTTTGGGCAACCTGGGTAAAGGCATCGCGGGTCTAGGCGAAGCTGAAGCAAACTTGGGCGTCACTTCCACTAATTTAATGCGAGGCGACGTATCCGCGCTTTCTGGCCTAGGCGGACTAAATCAATCCGTCCAGCAGCAAATTTTAGATGCTCAACGCAATACTAACGTCGAACGCCAACAACTACCTTTCCAATCTTACGGTTATCTGAGCGATGTGCTCAATCGTGTACCTTCTAATTCGAGCACGATGCAAACTAACACACAGCCTCAACAAAGCGGTATTGGCCAAGCAATTGGCTACGGTATTGCCGGACTAGGCGCTCTCGCGGGCGTAGGATAGGAATATTATGAACGTATATAAACGACCTCTATTTATGCAACAAGGCGGTGCGGCTCGTGTGCCTGTCCCCACGCCTCCCGCAGCAATGCGACCTGTTGCCGCGCCTAGTGCAGCTATGCCTGCTATGCGTCCGCCCACGGCTGCTATGGCACCCATGCGACCGGCTCCTGCCGGTGGTCCAGACGCTTCGGGCATCGCTTCTATGGTTTCGGACAAGACCAAGATGAACTTGGATCAAGCTCAAGGCCCCGAGCAGATTATCAACGCTTTCCGCGGTAACCAAAAGCCTCTCCAGGCGCGTTACCAAGAGCTTGCTCAGTACGTAGGTCCTCAAGATGCCACGGCTACCCCTATCAGTGTCCTGACCATGGTGCAGCCTTCTTTGATGATGACGTCTAAAGGCGCGGCAGAAAGTGGCATTGGCGAGCTCATGGCTAACGTCGCAGGCGGCGTGGACATGGATTCGGCCCCTGGTCAGCCTAACCGCATGGGTCAAGGCTTGGGCAACATCATGATGTCACGCCAGGCACCTCAACCGGCGGGCATGGCGCAGGGCGGTGTTGTGGGAAAGTTTGCTGAGGGCGGCAGCTCTCTTAAGGACTACTACGACGAAGACCTAGCCACGTTCCAAGAGATAATGGCTCCTACTCAACAAGATAGAGATGCGGCTAAGCGTCAGTTGTTCTTTGACATCGCGCAGCGCGGTCTAGCTATGGCTGGCGGTGCAGGTGGCACAGGCAACGTTGCCTCGCAGTTAGCTAACGTATTCCAAACGCTCCCTGGCACCTACGCGGCACAACAAGCCGAACTACGTAAAGGTGAGCAAGGTGCACGCAGCGCGGCCCTACAGTCTGCTGCGGGCAGGGTAGGCGCGGATCGTGATCAAGCAGCTAAAATAGCGGCAAAGCAAGCTGAAATGGCAGAGGAATCTAGATTAAGAAAGATAGAAAATCAACAAAAATATGATTTAAAAGTTTTAGAATTGAACAAAAAGGCAGAGTTGGAAGGCCGCGAAGTGGACATACAACAGTATATAAGCCAAGACGGTCAAATATTAAGCCAACCGTATGATATGAGAGACCCCGAAAGCAGAGCTGCTGCTATGGCCCTTGGAGATGTGGTGCAAGGCTTTCTTGTCCCTACTGATAAAATTTCTGGGTTGCGCGGCGCCGGTGAAAGTCCGGATATAAAGCGTGTTCAGCTTCCTGACGGGTCTACACAGACTCATGATTTAAGCACTCCGGCCGGTGCTGCGGCCTACCGCAACGCTATGGCGCAGGGTGCTCAGGAAATGGACCTAGGGGTTCCAAAACCGGAAGATCTACAAATGACACCTTCAGACGTTAGAGGTGTCTTCGCAGACAACACCCTTTTGAACAGTCTCAAAGACGGCTCAGTATCCGATGCAAACCTGACGCGCCTTAACTTAGCCATTACCGAAATGACTACTCCTAAGGAAATAGCCACGGGGGACTTCCAAAACGGTGTCGAAGTTATCCGCAATGTCCCTGGGCAGCCTTTGCCGGACCAGTGGGTCGAAGCAATACGTGAAGCTAGGGAAAAGGGCGTTCAGGTTCAAATGCCTAGCGGAATGGGTTCACCTCAGCCGCAGCCCGGAGCACGGCCCGCGGGCGCTCAACCAGGCGCTCAACCTCAGCAAGGTTCTAGCGTCTCTGCTGTTGAATACGACCAACTGTTTGAATCGTCTCAGCCTTTAAGCTTAGGTGAAATACAATCAGTAAATCTTCCTGATTTGGGTGCAGAACCCAGCGGAATACAACAAGCCGTAATGGAGTATCCGATTGAGCGCATGTTTGGCACGTGGGCTAAGCTTGATCGTACCTTTAACACGTACGCTCCTGCTTTGTTGGGCCTTCTTGGTTCAGAGGCAGCTTCCGCGGCTGCTCCCGAGCAGGATGAAGCAAACGCGGAACAAGGCTTGGCCGCATTCCACACGTTAGTAGTGGAATCTATGCTTGCGGCACGACCGGGTCGAGCGTCTAATGAGTCTCGCCAAGTGTTAACAGCGCTTTTACCTAACATTAATGAAGCAACCACAACAAAAACTGACGCTTTAGGTAAATACAAAGCCCTAGAGGGTGAAATGACGACAGACTTGAGAAGAGTTGAAGGCTTCTTATCTCAGCCGTTAAGTCAGGCTGATTATCAAAAGTATGATTTTATTCGAAGAGAACTGGGAGACAGGTTAAACGACCTGAACACTATTGTTATCCAACTACAAAGCTCAACTCCGGGTGGTCAAAGCACCCCAGCGTCAACCTTTGATGATATCTTCAGTAAAAATACAACAGTGCCCTACGCCCCTAATTAGGTAATAGCTCATGGCCGAAAACACAGTACCTTTTTCTATTGAAGAAGCCCCTGCGCCAATTTCTGACGACGTTGCGGTTCAAGCTACGCCTTACATGGACGCTCTGACTATTCCGGACACGGATAAACCGGCTGCTTTCGAGTCTATAGTCCAAGATTACAATCGTGTAGAAATGGATATCGAAAAGATCCGTGGAGCGGGTTTAGAAACTCCTGAGATTGCTCGATACCTTGTAGAAAATCTGTACAAGTATCAGGATAAAGACGGTAATTACCAAAGTCTCCCTTCCGGTTACTACGATAACCTAAGAGAGTCCGGCATTCCGGACGTGGACATTCTGTCTACGTTTGCCAAAGTTCGCGACCTTTCTCCTACGCAGCAATTTGCAGAGCAGGCGGCTATTGCCAATACGTTTATGGCGGGGGCTATGCCGGGTGCGACGGCGGGCGCTATGGTTGCAGGACCGATTGGCTTTGTTGTGGGCGGTATTGGTGGTGGCTTAGCCGCAGATTCTTATCGTCGCATGATGGCTCCTGAGACCGAGCTACCTTATGCAGATAAATCGGGTGCGGCCGTAGCTGGGGAGATTTTCGGCGGCAGCGTGCCGGGCTTAAGTATTCCTTGGTTAGCAAAAGACTCTGTAATAAGCCTAGGGTCTAATTTTATTGGCGAGAACTTGCGTAGGATGCCTTTTTCTAAACCTATTTCTGAAGGTACGGCTAGAGCAGAAAGGTTTTTAACGCAAGGGTTTGAATCGGCACGGAACCAACCTTTAAGCTACGGTCTTTCCGAAGGTCGAGATATAGTTACCGCCGCGGGCATTGGCATGGCCACAGAGGAATACGCTCGCGGGGATAGAGGCGTGGGTAACGCCGCGTTAGATTTGGCGGCTGAAACGGGTGCGGTGCTTTTAGACCCGGTTGGTCTCATTGGTCGTGGGATATCTAATAAAGTCCCCGTCCTTAGAGGGATAGTCGAAGGACTGTCTCCGGAAAAGCGCGTGGTTAACGCGGGAGTACGGTTACGTAAGATATTAGAAGAAGCTGGAGAAAACCCCGATGAGCTGATTCCAATGCTTATGGCGGGGGATGGTCAATTTGCCGGAAACGATTACACTGCGTTATTGGATGAGGCGGGAATTGATTTTTCTAACAGAACGGCCGCTTTGCAAACAGGCGTTCCAATTCTTTATTTATTGGAAAGCACCGGATTAGAAGCTCAAAGAGTTAAGAGGGGCGTTCCTAACGAAATCATCCCTTCTCCGGAATTACAACAGCGACACCAAACAGCGCAAAGAAACTTTAATCAGTTCCTGGCCGATCTAATAGAAATGGATACGCCAGAATCATTAGGTTTGTTTGCCGACTTACGTGATCAAAACTATCGCGGGTTAATGAACGAGCGGCTTACAGACGCCTTTGATCGTTACCAAAACGCTGTCAACAAAGCTTTAGAAGGCGGTGAGACGTTAGACACCCAGCGGGTTTTGTACAATACCATGTTTGGAGAGGACGGAAATGGCGGCGTTTTCGGAGACATACAACGTCAGGGAAACATACTTAAAAACCTTATTCCTAAAGACATTGATGTTCCTGCCGGAACTTTAGCCATACCTGATACAGAAGAGTTAGCGGGTGAAGGCCTGGTTGACGTGTACAACCGTATTGGCGAACAAATGAGTATTCGCGGCCAGCGGCCCAGACTTAGTTATGGTAAAGACTTAGTTAGCTTGGATGTTGTGCTTAAAGAGTTTGATAGGTATGTTGATCCCGAAAAATATGCCAAAAAAAGCGATGTACCGGAGCTTCCAAAGGAAGAACAGTTAGACTTACCCGGCATGACCGTATCTACACCGGATGTAGAGGTAATTGAAGAGTCTGTAAGTACCAACGAGCTCTTAAATTTCTTAGATGCAATTGATCAATCTAAGAAACAAGCTTTGAGGTCAGGTAATCAGCCGTTGTTAGAACTTCTGACGGATATTGAAAACGGAGCTAAAAACACTCTTTCTGCGGTAAGCAATCACCGTAATGTGAAAACAAGAGGCGGTCAATTCTCACGTTACTTTGACAACTATCTTGCATACAGAGATGAAGCGAGTAATGTTTTCTCTAATGCTTTTTTAGGGGAAATGCGTACAGGCGTCTCTCCTGAGTTAGCGGGAATGACTTTGTTCAGAGGCATGGGTAACCCCACTTTACTTCGTCTACAACAAATGGATGATGCTGCTAATTTTTTGACGTCTTACAACAACCGAAACATGGGCACGTTAGAAGCTACTAATGAGTTCGCACAAGCCAACAACCTTATAGAAGCCGGACAAGAAGTAGAGCTAATTGATAACGGGAACGTCCCCGTCATTCGCAGTGCTCAACAAAAAGTTCTTAGGGGTATCCTTAACGAGGGTACTTACTTTAACCAAGTTCCAGTAAGAGATTCTTTTGGGGAGCTCACGGGCGAAACCGTAGTAGAAACTACTGCGGCTTTTGATAACTTTATCAACGACCCTGTTACTCAAAGGATTTTGACGGAGTACTTCCCCGAGATACAAGCGGACTTAAGCGACATTGCCAAGACTAGAACTTTGCTTGAAACTTTCCGCAATGAAGAAAGCTTGTTAAATAAATCTTTGGAAAGCTCGGACGCTTTTACAACTTTGTTTAGAGGTGTTTACGACAACCCCATTGAAGTTGTTCAAGCCATCATTGGAACGCCTGGCGAACGGACAATGACTAGGGCTAATCCGATACAAGATTTATCAAAGATAGCTAGAGCCGTGGCTAGTTCGGAAGACCCCAAAGTAATTCAAGGGTTTTTAGACACAATTTTAAATCATGGCTACGCTTATTCCGGTGGCGGGTCTCCAATAAACCCACAAACCGGTGTAAATTCTTTTAGCCCCGATAAATTACGCCAATATTTGTTTACTCCTATGGTTCCTGGGCGTCGAACTACCGTGGTGGATGTACTTAAAGACACCGGTGTTTTAGACGGAGGTGATGCACATCTAGCTAAAATCACTCAAGTCTTGGACGAGATGGACAAAATACAACAAGCGATGAGTTCGGCTAGAAGTGACGAATTGGGCAACATTGCAAACCCTGAGTTAGTAAAACGCGTTCAAATGCAAATAGCCGAAGCAGGCGTTGGCGCGTTTGGCGCGGGCATAGCTTCTAACTTTTACGGTTTACTTGCCCGTGCAGGCATAGTTGGTGGTTCGGGATCTTTGATTGCGTCTGCTCTTGGTGCTCGAGTAGCGAGAGATGTTGTGACTAAAAATCCCGCTATTCTTGCTCAGCAATTGATGACCGAGATGTTAAAAAACCCAAGGCTCATGGGTGAAATCTTAGAGATGACTAAAGATTACAAGCCGGGGGTGTTTACTAAATTGCCGACTGACCAACTAAAACGTATGTATACGTTCTTATTAGGTGGAGGCCTTGTACCCGCGGGAATGAGCTTCCGAGAGTTTGGTAGTAACTATTACGGTCGTACCCTTCCTGAAGAAAGACAAGCTCAGCGCGAAGAAGCGGGGGCCGCGCCTATGGTACCGCGAGGGACAAACCCACGTCGTGTCCAGCCAACCATAGTTCCGCCCCCGCAACCGGCAACTCCGCCCCCACAAGCGGCAGCGCCTAGGCCCACACCACCTCCAGTGGCACAAGCCCCACGGCCCGCGGCTCCCGCTCCAGCGGCACCGTCAAGCCCGAATCAAAGAGCACGCTACGCGGCTATGTTTCCTAATGACATTGCCAGTGGTGCTATTAGACAGGGCATAGGCTCGTTATCGTAACC
>Ga0315320_10003235_pt1 | contig 13397 bp, 14 predicted proteins | sample M140m21515metaG_FD_203458 | JGI IMG/M metagenome (GOLD analysis project Ga0315320, IMG submission 203458) | Ammonia-oxidizing marine archaeal communities from Monterey Bay, California, United States - M1 40m 21515 | ecosystem: Environmental > Aquatic > Marine > Coastal | place: USA: California...
TACATGAGTCAAGGTGTGTATGTATGAAGATAGGGGTCTGTTTGATTCATTAAGGTGGGAGTTCACCATCAGGTCATGTCAGTCGTGCGTATCGACATTCCGTCGAAGCATCCCCTCCCAGATATGTGGGATGAAGTGCAACCTCATTTTCCAATGCCAGCACCAAGAGCGTTTCAAGGCGAAGCGTTGTCGGTTATTTACTGGGCGTTGGAGAATGATAACTTCGACAACATCGTTGTTGAAGCACCGACAGGAATAGGCAAATCCGCTATCGCTATGACGGTGCAGAACCGATTCCAGTCCGCATACCTCTTGACACCCACGCTTGGCCTCACAGAGCAATACAGGCGTGATTATGGACATGTCGTGAAAGAAGTTCGAGGGCGTTCCAATTTTCCATGCTGGGTTGAATCTGGCGATGCCAGTAAAGCACCATGTTATGTTGGAAAAAAGAGATGCGCCCACACGAAAGAAGCAGACCCGTGTCCATACTATGCTCAAAAGTTCCAAGCGAGGGATGCGAGAATCACACTATCCAATCCATCGTATTTGTTCCGAGTCGTCAAATCTCCAGATGGTTCATTCGGCCAGCGTGACTTCGCCATCATCGACGAGGCTCACCAGATGGAACAGTTCGTGATGGGATTGATGGAATGTCGAATCACTCACACCGACTTCAATCGAGTGTTTGGTGCGAGAACACCATTCCCAATGCACTATCATCCAGCAGATTGGAAGGATGATATTCAACGACTCTATGAGGGCGCAACCAAGACACTGGGAGTGGCGGAGGCTGACGAGGATGCAAACAAAGTCGATGAGATGAGAGCGATTGTCCAGCGCACATCTCAATTGCTGGAACTGCTTGAAGAACCGAATGATGTCGTGGTCGAACTGGACACAGACCGTCGAGGGAATCGAATCCTCATCGCCAAGCCAGTTCGTGTCAACAAAATTGCACCATCGCTATTGGACTCGATAAGTCGCCAGCGGATATTCCTATCTGCAACAATTCTCAACATTGACACCTTTTTGTCAGGTCTGGGTCTTGACGACCAAAAGACATTGTTCGTGAGAATCGTCGACTCTCCATTCCCGAAGGAGAACTTCAATGTTCACTATTCTCCATGCGGCTCAATGTCCTATTCTCGTCGAGAGGCATCGTTGCCCCGTCAAGTCAAAGCAATCGCTGGAATCATGGCTAAGTGGCCGAATAAGAGGGGTGTGGTGTTGCCTCACACTCACGCAATACGAAAGGCATTGGTCGAAGGACTCCGTGACGCTGGACTGGGCGACAGGGTTATCACTCACGATTCAAACGGTATTGCTCGACAAAAGGCACTCGACGAGTTCTTCACATCAGAGCGTGACGACCTCGTTCTCATCTCAACCTATGTCGGCGAAGGGTTCGACTTCAAGGGCAGGCTGGCCGAATGGCTCGTCATATCTAAGATTCCATATCTCTTCACTCCAGACCCGCAGGTCAAGCAGCGGATGGAACAGGATGAGCATGAATGGCGACGAGAACACGAAGGAACTCCGAAGTGTCCATACGAACCACCCAACAAATACTCCAACGGGCTTTGCAGTTCGTTCAATTGTCCGAAGCCATGTCAAGGTTGGTATAATCTCTCGACCACTTTGAAACTGGTTCAAGGCGCAGGTCGTATCAATCGAACTCCAGATGATGTTGGACATTTGTTCATCCTCGACCAGTCTTGGGATAGATACTATCGACTCAACGGCCACCTATTGCCGTCTTGGTTTAGGAATGCAATTCAACCGCCTCCAGCGTGGTTAAAGCGACATTTAGTATAGAAGTATCAAAGGTTTGGTGGGCTAAGTGGAGAACAGAACAATTGATATAGATGAACTTCTTGGGGTATTAACATGAGCATCAAGCCCCTTAGCCCACAACGCCAGATTGACATGAAGAATGTCGAGATTGAATACACCCCAAATGGTGAACCGCACTACAACACATTGAACCATTGGAACAATGAAGAATGGTTCGGCAGTAAAGCCATCGTTTATGGAACAGGAAAATACCGATTCAACCAGATTGGAACTGACGGATTTGCATGGAGTCAATACCGCTTCAATTCCAAAGACGACGCTATGGCATACCTTTGTCGTTGCCCTCATCAATTGATTCAAGTGAAAGAAGGCGACGGACAATATGAAGTTCGCACCACATACATGGAGGGATATTGAATGAAATGGACAGTTAAACTGAATGGAAAACCCGTATTCGAGAGCGACTCGCTCAAGGCCTGCACGACTTATGTCAACATGAACATCGAGAGAAGCGACGACAACCGTGTCAGCATCTCACGCATATCACCAGAGGGGTTGAGATAATGCAAAATCCATATTTCAGATACTTTGTCATTGACTTTCAAGAACCCAATTCACAGCCTGAACTGGTTCGCATGTCCAATCGGGATTATGTGTTCCGCACTATTTCAGATTGGGCTTCGTTGAATGGTTATCGAATCATCGACATGGGTCCGTCAAAACCATCTGGAACGCAGATACAATCCGTCATCAAGTTCGGAATCCGTGAAGGTGACTTTAGATGAGTGCCATTCTCCGCCGACAAGCCAAGCGTTGGCAGGCACTCGAAAAGACCGTCGGACTCCCCGACGAACTGTATGAGGCACTCGCATCTGGTCGACCCAAAGCATACGAGCGTCGAGTCATTCGCAATCTGGCGAAGAAGTCAATCATCATCTCCGACATCGGCGAGATTCGCCCGTATGAAGAGTTCAGTAAGGACTGGAACTATGACCGTTCAGTATTCGGACACACGGACAAATGCGAGTTATGTGGACACGCACCGATTGTTGAGAACTGCGTTTTGACAGATGAAAAGGGTCAAGAGATTCTCATTGGGAATACCTGCGTTCACCGATACATCGAGATTCGACACCCAGATACGGGTGAAGTCTTGAATGACGAAGAGAAGGCCAAGTTCCTCAAGGAGAACATGACCGAAGCAAAGGCCGAGTATGGTCGCCAAGAGTTCGCTCAAGCCTATCCAACGGCTCTCCAAGACCTCAAGAGGTTCGAGCGCATGATGCACTCACGAAAGCCCCTCAAGAGGCTGCATAAGACCGTAGTGAACCGTCTGGTGAAGTATGGCTATCTCGGACCCAAAACCCGCCGACAATGGGATGAGTTCATGCTGGATTCAGATAAGGAATACAACGCATACAACGCATACAAAAACCAGCAGGCTGTCGAGGCTCGTGCTCGTGCTGAACGCAATCACGAGAGAGCATCGAACTTCGCTCAACAAATCGCCAAGAACCGCAACACATGGGCGACAGAAGCAGATGAGTTCATCCAGATTGGAACAGATATGGAGGATGATTTGAATGATTGGGAACGGGCTATGGTTGGCCGTGTGCAGGCCAAAATCCGAACCAATGGTGTCGATGCCCTTCGTGGAGGATTCCTTCGATTCAGAGAGGAACTAATCGCTCGTCACATGATGAAGAATGGGTTGGATATTCCACTCCCACCAGTCGCTCAAAAATTGCGAACTGCACTTCAGGCTGGAGTTCTCAATGAATGGGAACAAGAGTTCGTCAAGTCAATCATGGGTCGATTAGCAAATGGTCGCTCGTTGTCAGCAGGGCAACAAACCGTTGTTGACAAAATACTCAAGAAGGTCAAGGCATGAAGCAATACAAATGCAAATTATGTGGCCTCACATTTGAGGGCGAGAATCGACACGCTGCTGGCGTTGGACATTTTTTATCGAAGGGTGGACATTGTTGCGACAAATGCAATCGAACAAAAGTTCTCCCAGCACGAATGCGTGGTGAACACCTTTGAGTATCGAATCCGATATGCGTCAGTTAACGACAGAGTTCATTCCCGACGAACTGGTTTTCGAGTTCAGCGGAATCGAGATGAAACGGACAGTTCATTCAGCGAGAGCCAACACCCAGACCTGCTCAAAGTGCGGGTCTGTTGGTGAAATCTGGGAGTTCAAACTGCATCCGATTGACGCTCATCCGAACTATCTGATGGCACATCGAGGCGAGAACTCATGTGGAATCCGAGTCGCATCCATCGACCCCGCAGACATTCAAGGTTGGGTTTTGAAGGAACATAACCATTGATATTCCGAAACCCTTAATAGGGCGAACCCCCAGCGACAAACATGGCGAACAAAATCCCATCACGAGCAAACAACCTCCGACAGAACAACATCGTTGAAATCCTCACCCAAATGGGCTGGAACTTCAAGCCGCTTTTCGACCAAGCAACATGGCACAACGAGTCCTCATGGCTCACACTTAGCACCATTCAGACCTGCATCCCAAGCGCAACCCAAGAGGACATGAACACTCTTGTAGCAAAGGGTCTTGTCAAGACCAGCGACGAAGTTATTGGCTTCGCTATTGTCAAGCAATCTGAAAAGGTCAAGACTGGACAATGTGCAACCACATGCTACTTCTGCGAATGCCCTCCATACCGATGCAACCAGTGAAGTGGGTTATCCACTTTCATAAGGGTGGGGAAACCACGCTTGACTCATGTCCAGCGTCGACGCTCTCCAAATTAGACAATCTGCTCTATCTGCATCTCGCTACGAAACGACACTGGTCGGGCGTGACATCGCCTTCATATTCCTATCATCTGCGAAAGGTCGAATGGACTTCACCGCTGAACACGACGGGAAACCACTTGGAAAATACAATGTCCTATCCCAGCACTCAATCGCTCGATTGGCGAAGCAATTGAAACTGCCAGACGAGGAAAAGGATGAGTTCATCGCATCTGCGTTGACCGTCGGAATCAAATTGCGAGATGGTGAATATATCCCAGCCCCGATTCCAGATAGAATCGAAATTGAAATCAACGAATACGAAGGGCGCAGTTCTTCTTTTGGTGTTATCGAAGCCGATACGATTGGCGAGTTCTTGAGCCAGCCTGATTTGCTTGACCGCATCAATGACATTCTCCATCATAGTCGAGATTCACCTTTCGTCGGCGACGATGCAAACCTCCTTCTCACATTCCTCGTGTTCCTCTCGTGCAAAACCGAGAATCCTCTCAATCTGGAGATGATTGGTGCATCCAGTTCGGGGAAAACATACTTGACATTGACGGCTCGAAACGGATTCCCAAAGTCGATGTGCATGGTGCTGGCTGGTGCATCCAAAGAGGCTCTCAAATACGACTACGACGAAGTGACCGATGACGGTGAGTTCGTCGTCAATGTAGCCAACCGTTGCATCGTGATTCTGGAGAAGGATGAGTCGTTTGCATTCATCCGTCGAATGAAGCCGTTGATGTCTGGTGACGATAAGGAACTGGTGTGGAAAACGCCAATCAAGAATGAAATGACGGGCGAGATTGAAACCCGTGACTTCATCATTCGTGGACAACCATCGTTCATCACTCTCACTACACGCAACCCATCGGAGGCTGAACAAATCACCCGTCAATTGCTGATGACACCCGACACTACACCAGAGAAGGTCAATGCGGTTGTATCGAACATATTATCGGCTAAGGCTCGCCCAGAGGATTTGTTCATCCACGAGGATTTGCATCTGCTACAAGCGGCGATGCTCAAGGCCAAGAAGCGAAAGGTTCGCAACATATTCGCCCCGCTGATGGCCGAGTTCTTTCCTGCAAAATCAGCATCTCACCAGCGTGACATCACCAAAGTTCTGTCGATTATCGACACCATCTCGTTGGTTCATCAAAATCAACGCCCGACTCACACCATCAACGACGAAACATGGATATTGAGTTCGATAGAGGATAATGTTCTCGGATTGATTCTCTGCGACTTGGTTCTTCGAGCATCTCTATCTGGAGTTCCCGAAGATTCGTGGGTCGTGATGAATCAAATGAAGAAAATGGCCGATGCGAGTCGAGCATTAACGGAGGATGCCATCCTCCAGTGGTTGCACATTCACGCATTCTCATGCTCTAAGAACGCCCTCAAGGAGAAGCATCTGCCAACCCTTGAGGATGCTGGTCTGGTCGAAGTCAAGCGTCGTGGCGGTGGTCGTGGCGGTGGTCGAAAGACATGGAGTATCGTCAAGAGCAGGTCTGGATTGATGGACACTTATGCACTCGCACCACTTTTCATTGAAGCAGTTCGCAAACATTTGCCAGCAACATTGGTCGACTTCGATGACATTCTATCGAAGGCCGACCCAGCCGAAGCAATTTGCAGGCTGGTTGGGAATGACGCTGATTTATTGAAGTCGATAGGTTGCTCAACAAAGAAGGAATCTCAAATCTGGCGTTCTCTAATCCTGCCGAACTATCTGAATAAATCCGCAGTTCGTGGAATGTTCTATGAGATTGTTGGGGATTCTCCACACCGACCCACCCTCTTTGGGTCGAGATGTTCGTGGCTTGATGAGAGCATCGAGTCGAAGGCAACAGACGCCCTTGAAGCCAAGCGAGATGTGCGTGTGAAGGTTCAAAAATTGGCTCAAACAGCCGTTGAGTCCACCGATGAGGACTTCTGGGAACAGATTGCCAATGCACACCTTGACACCCTTGACGATGAGTATTCGGCTTCATAAGGGTGGGGAATGTCTGGGTGAAATATGTCAGCCAAGAAAAGTTCGACCAGCCTGCCGCCAACTGCACAGAAAAGACTCGCACCGTTTATCGAGCGAGGAATTGCTAATGGGATATTCAAAGACGCTTCGCCTGTTGTCACTATGTTCAACAACAAAGCAAACGACCCAACACTCAAAGAAACCGTCGATTCTCTCGGTGGAATGGCGAGTGAAGTCGCTCAAGCATTCCTGACCGACATTGTTCTCACGGACTTGACTTCAATCCTTCGTCAAAAGCGATACACAGCGCATGTTCAAGTGTGGTCTGTATCTCACAACACCGTTGGGGCTGCATCTGGCAACCCTCGACCTGTCTGCAACATATTCGGCCAAGCCGTTGTTGAAGATGGCGACGATGTTATGGACAACGCCATGTTCTCCATGTCACTCTGGGATGAGGATGCTGCAATCGGCGACGATGTTGAGCGTGATGGAATCTATGAAGTCAGCGTGTCATGTCGCAATCTCGATGCACCAACACTTGACCTTCGCCCATTGACTGGATTGACTCAATTCCACGAAGAGGAATACGAACACCAATCTGCAATTGAACTGCTCAAGGACACCTATGAAGTGACTCCAATCGCTGAACTTGAGGATGATGTTTCAAAGGGTCGCAACGACTATCGCTTGATTGAAGCCACCGTTTCATACGCTGGAGTTCAGAACTCTCGTGCTGGCAACCAGTTCGGGAAATTGCTTCTCAAAGACGAATCGACCATGACTCTCGATGCAATCGAATCTGGCGAGTCTTTGATGCTCAATGCTCTTTGTTCCACCGACATCGCAACCCGATTTGGAAAATACTCCAAAATCCTCGCCCTCATCACCACGAAGGTTCAAGGCGAATACGGATTGTCTGCCAACATCACGATGGCTCTCCCAGTTATTCTGGTTGCACCAATCGAAGCGAAAGTCGCTAAGGTTGAAACCAAAGAGGATGACGCTGCTGACTACTTCTCCAAGCAATCTGCTCAAGTCATCAATCTCGATGATGATGACGATGACGAAGAAGGCGATTCTGATGCCCCTGAAGCGACGGAATCTGTCGAGGCTACTCCAACACCATCTGAACCCGTTGAAGCCCCTGAAGAGGCATCTGACGACGACGATGAGGATGAAGAGGACATTGACCTCTCGGCTCTCCCTGTCAAGGCTCTCAAGGCTATGGCGAAAGCCGCTGGCGTTGACGGCTACTCCAGCATGAAGAAGGGCGACCTCGTGTCGGCTCTATCTGATGATGAAGAAGTCGAAGAATCTGCTACTCCTGCTGAAGCCCCAGCCGCATCCACCAACGACGACTTCGTTGACGGTGAAGATGAAGAATGGGATGACTGGGATTGAATGGTGGGTATTGCTACTTCATAAGGGTGTGAACAAGAGGGATTATCATGGCGAGAAAAAAAATCGACTATTCAAAACTGATTGCAGACTGCGACACGGGCGTTTCTATGATTGCTCAACGCACGAAGCATATGAAATTGCAGGGCTTTAGTGGGTCTGGAAAAACGAACTTCTATCTGACTATGTTCAACGACATGGCGAAGGATTTGAAGCCTGACGCAGCGTTGCTTTGCATCATTGATTGCGACCTTGAAGGTCAAGCCGATTTGATTGCTCGTGACTCAATCATCCGTGAAGAACTGCGACCACGCATATTGCGAAAGGTCTGCACTCGACCAGATGAAGTCAACGACATGGTTCTCGCTTTCATCGACCTTAGTCGACAACACCACGAAGAACACCCGACGGGTGTCCGTATGCTGGTCTTGGAGAACGAAGGCGCATTCTATCTGGGTTGCCGCAACCACTACGCCGAGTCAGTTCACGGCATGAGCGAAGCCGATTTGCTTCTCTCTCGTCAACAGCAGGCTCTCCGTGAAGGGAAAAAGACACTCCCAACATTCGCTGAAGGCCAGATGCACTCATACAAAGTCATCAATCGACTATTCGTTCAACCATTTGAACGCTTGAAGATGGGTGCGGAACTGTATGGCGCACACTTCATCAGCACCACTTTGATGAAGAGTCGCACCGAAGGATTCGGAACTCCAGATGCTAAGGAGATTGTCGTGTCTGCTGGTCGCCCCGACATCACGGACCCGCTTTTCGATTGGATTGTCGAGTTCAGTTCTCAACAACGAGTCAAGGGTGGCGACCTTCAAGTTCGCTATCTGGCTCAAGTCAAGAAGTCAAGGGCTTGTCCACCATTCGTGCTGGAGAATCCTTCTCAAGACCGCTTCAACAAAGCGGTGGAGAAGTCAGCCGTTTGATGCTACTATCGACCTCAACCGTTAATATGGGTGGGGCGAATGGGTGATACACATGAAAGTTCCATACATCTCTGCGACACGACTCAAAATGGCGAAGGATTGCACCCTCGCATATCAGTTCCAGTATGACCCGACCTCCGAGTCGGAACGCATTCTGAAAAAGATGAGCAACCATCCCAGCAATACGCAGGCTGCGAAACTGGGGAATGTGGTTCACGGTGCTCTGGAGGATTGGAGAATGCCGCTTGAGGATGGTTCAACACCAAAACCAAAGTTCGGAACTCTCATGCAACAATACGAAAAGTGGGCTGCAAAGCCAGAGTTCTCAATCGACTTCGACTTCTATCAAGACGGGAAACAAATGCTTCGTCGCTGGTTTGACCGTCGAGGAAAAACGCCAGTTCGTGTTTATGCTACTGAACAACCGATGGGTCGCCACAGCGCACCATTCGTCTTGGACAACGGCGTTCCTATCTATGGATTCATTGACTTGATTCTTGAGCATAAGGATGGCACGATTGAACTCGTGGACTACAAAACCAACCGTATGCCAAAGAGCCAAGCCGAAGCCGACCAAGATGTTCAGGCTGGAATCTATCTCTCATGGGCGAGGCAGGTGTTCCCAGACCGACCACTTCGATTCACATTCGACATGATTCGATGGGGGCCTGTATCAACCGTTTGGACAGATGAAGAGATTGATTCATTCCAAGACTGGCTCAAGGCCAAATACGAATCCATCAAGGTTCAAACTGAAGGAAAGCCAACACTGGGCGATTCCTGCAAATGGTGTGCATATCAAGCGATATGCCCCGAAGTTCAGACTCTAATCCATAAGGGTGCATTCGACCTCGTTGCGTCGGAGTTCGACACCGATGATGAGCAATTGGATGCTCTCGCTACAATCAAGGCGGCGCAGGGAATCCTCACCAAAAGACGCTCGGTCATCGAGAAGGATTTGAAATCCAGATTAGACCCGATGAACAAAGAACTGAAAATCGAAACCGATGGATGGACAGTCGAATATCAGCAGGGTGAACGCACCGAGTTCATCCCATCCGAGATTCAACGCATCGTTCCTCCAGCCGTATTCGGTCAGATGGTCGGACTCACCAAGACCGCCGTCGAGAGGGTGTTGCCGATTCTCCCAGAGGATATGGCGAAGCAGGTCAAGGAATCAGCAATCAAGAAGCCATACAACGCCATGAAGGTGAAGAAAAAGAAAGCATGAGCAAATCGACCTCTCGACCATCAAGACCCACCGAAGTCTTATGTCGTGTCGTGCATTGGGTATGTTCGTGGGCGACGACAAAGAGAAGCCAAAAGAAGTGCCATCATCCAAGTATGGCACACGAAGGTTTGGTCGTCTTGGTCGACATGATGGCCGCAACATCAAGCGTCTATGGAAAGCCATGATTCAGGCTGGCGCAACATATCCAGATGGCAACCCGCTATCATCAACCGAAGTTCTCAATCTCCCCAATCAACCATTCTCGATGAATGCGTTGACGAATCACTTATCCAACAAACCCTATCTGTTCTCCGAACAAGGTCGGGTCAAAGTCGCAGGTCTGGATGGCCGCACATCATATGAGCAATCGACATGGTTGGCTCACGCTGATGCTTTTGATGCCCCGCCAAATTGAGTCTGTCAATTTTGACAAAAAATCATTTGCTCAAAAAATGGGATTTATGCCTGTATTTTTTGTCCGTATCGAGTTCGATAACTGCGAAAGTGTTCTGGGGTGAAAATCGCATATGCGGTTTGAGAACAAAACCATTGAGATAACCGACGCATTGATATAGTGGAATGCTCACCGACAAACATGACCCCAATCATCATACCCGCCAAAGTCTGGTGCGTTATCATCATCCCGTTGATACCGTTGACAGTTATCTGGATGCCATTGATGTGCTTGGGTGTCTTTGAAGTTAGGTGAAATACTATGGAATGGAAAACTGGAATGAAGGTCATGTATGGCCGAACAAATGGACAAAAAACGCTGGGTGAAATCATCAAGGTGAACTCTAAGAACTTGAAAGTGAAGCAATTGGAATCGAGAGGCGTTCAAAAGAACCACCGCATTGGTTCAATCTGGAATGTTTCAAAGGAACTTTGCACACCCGTCAGCGACATGCTGGTCGGCGAAAGGGGCGTTGGAAAAACATTCACTCCAAAGCCAAGTCGAAGCGATGCTGAAATTATTGCTGAACTTCAAGGAATCGAATGTGGACTTTCACCTGAAAATCTGTCATGCGATGGAGAAGCATCTCGGACTCATGTCATGCGAACATACCGTCGCTTGAACCGTCGAAAAGCGGAGTGCATCAAGGAACTTGGTCGAGAACCAACCTTCGATGAACTCTGGGGATGAAGTCGCCCTTTCATAAGGGTGGGAGTGAACTGGTGGAGGTATGAGCCTCACACCGAACTCTTCTGACCTTAGCCGAACTGCCGACATCAAGGTGTCAGCAACCGAACTTGGAGATGCACTCTCAAGCATCGTGACGGACAATCCACCTGCACCTGTGCGGTTGATGTTCACCAATGATGGCATGAGTGTATGGACACACGACAACGCCAAGACGCTTCAAGTGCTGGTCGACCAGCGTGAACTTCAAGGCTTGAAAGTCAAAGAGGATTGCGTTCTCTTGGTCGAACCCAAAGCATTCGGCGAACTGCTATCTGCCAAGTTCGGTGGTGCAAATGTCAGAATCCAAACATCGGCCAACAAACCAATCACGGTCAAGTCGAAGGGTGGCGCACAAGCCGTCTATCACGCCGCTGATGAGGATGAATGCCATACCGTTCCAGACCATTGGATTCTCCCCAAAGACCCCGCTGGAATATGCCAATATCCGATGTTCGATAAGGAATCCTCGACGCTTCAAGTTCGTTTGAATCGAAGCGAACTGCGAAACGGATTGATTGACATGCAGGTTGCGAAAGCCCCGTATGTTGTATTCTCATTCTCCGAAGAAAAGTCGACCTGTTCATCTGGACATTGGGGTGCGAAGTCGAACCAATCTGTATCACCGATTGCAGCCGATGTTAAGGGCGCTGGAGAGGTCTGTTTCACCAACAACCTCACTACTATCCTCAAGGCTCTTGACGGCGATTCTATCACCCTCCAGAAGCACGAGAAGGGAACATTCGTTGTCTTGGGTGGATTAACCACTACTATCGTCGCAACCGAAGCAGTTCGTGAGGTTTGATACAATGGGAGGACTATACGACCCAAACAAAGGCAGGTTCGACCTCGCCGCCGCCGAAGCGATGCTTGGAATTGACGAAAGTCAGCGAGCGAAAATACGCATGGCTGTTGCCATTGATTTGCTTCTCGCTCACGCTGGAATCACCGAAGAACAAGTGATGAAGGCGTATGCGGAGAGAGTCAAGAATGATGTGTCAGATGCCGCAGCCTCATTGAGTTCGCTCGTTGGCGAAGGCTTCGATGCGGATGCGTGAGATGATGATTGATGTTCCCCAGATTCGACGACTTCGATAAATTGTCACATCATCTGGGGTTCAGCCTGTGGCCGAGAACAATCGGCAATCCACGACAACAGTTCACCTATACAACCGAAGATGCTTGGGCTACATTCCGCAAATGGAATGGCGAATCCTCGTGCTTCATCTCGACTCAAGGATATGACAATCTCATCTATGAACAAGGTGGTCGTCAAGTTCCTCGCTCGATTATTTATGGCCTGACATTCTTCGACTTCGACCACGAAACAAAGGCCGAGAATGCCTTCGCTGATGCTCAACGATTGAGCCAGTTCCTCCGAGAGATGGGAGTGGCTCATTGGGTGCAATACAGCGGCTCTAAGGGCTATCATTTGCAGATTGTCCACGAGCCAACCCGATTCAAGTTCAACCCCAAAGACGGGTCCGCAGAGTCGTTGCGTGAGATTGTTCACCAAGTCCAGACTCATTTGAAAACCACACTCGGATTGAACACATTGGATGCTCAAACAATGGGCGACCCAAAGCGGCTTTGCAGATTCCCATTCACGGCTCATGTTGACAGACACGGCCAAGTCAGTGGGAGGTATGCGCTGCCTATCGAAGTCGATACGCTCGAAACAGTAAGCCACGAACAAATCGTCAGGTCTGCAACAGTTCCGAAGTTCTTCATTCCAAAAATCGAAGGGGCGAGGTTGACTCTCAAGGACTTCATCGACTTGATTGGTGTCGAACTGGATGCACCTGAAACCCGAATCAAACCCGTGATTGAATATGACTTTGGATTCGAGAATGCCGAGAGTGAAACCTCACGGTATCTCGCCAGCCTGAACATGAAGTGCATGGGAGTCGTCAATGAATTGAAGCGACGGAATCCGAATCATAAATCCAGAGTTCACTCGGCGATGTTCGCCAAAAGTATTGGCATCGACATCAACCAGTTCGAGAGAATCTGGGTTGAACTGGGTCGAAAGGTTGGGTATGTCGATTTGCATAACACCGACTATCGTCTGTATCAAATGTCGACGATATTCGAGAACCCGAACATGG
>Ga0315320_10003236_pt1 | contig 13393 bp, 9 predicted proteins | sample M140m21515metaG_FD_203458 | JGI IMG/M metagenome (GOLD analysis project Ga0315320, IMG submission 203458) | Ammonia-oxidizing marine archaeal communities from Monterey Bay, California, United States - M1 40m 21515 | ecosystem: Environmental > Aquatic > Marine > Coastal | place: USA: California...
TTTTATTTTGATTAGAGTATTCCTCAGAGGGCTCGATATAATCATCCAACCTTTGGAGTGTCAAGAGAAATCCCCGGCAGCTCTAAGCTATAACGAACGCACTGCTATATTATTCTGACCCTTTTAAGGCGAGGCTGACCAATCTGTCCAGCGCATCCGTGTCGCTAGTGACCAGATGCTCCCGCATTTTTGGTGTCCAGAATTTATTAAGATGAGTTTGGATCTTGGCAACATTCTCTTCCTCGCTACCCCAACGTGAGTTATTGGCGGCGATTTGATTAGCCATGCGAACAAGTTTATCGACGTACTCTTCCGCCATGCTCAGCCCACCGAGAGATACTGTTGGTAACGCCTCTGTCGGGCGAAACCAATGAGATTGAGGCCGGCTTGGCGAGCCAGATCGACGGCCATGGAGGTAGGGGCCGATACTGCCACAAGAGCGCCTAGCCCCAGGCGACATACCTTGAATACCATTTCGTAGCTGGCTCGGCTGCTTACGAGAGCGAATCCCGGCTCTGGCTCTAGTGCCCAACGGCCCAACATTTTGTCCAAGGCATTGTGTCGACCCACGTCTTCAAAGGCAAATAGAATTTCACCTGCAGGTGTACAGAAAGCCGCCGCATGACTAGCGCCAGTTCTACTTCTAAGCGGTTGGAATAAAGGGAGTTGCTCCAGACTCTGTTGTATTGCAAACGATGACAAAGATAGCGCTCTGACTCGACCCACCGGTGCAATGGCATGTTCCAATGCTTCCACTCCGCATAAACCGCAGCCACTTCTGCCTGCCAGCTGGCGCCGCCGTTCACGTAACATCGTTATGCGACAGGGGGAGATTTCGATATTTATTTCAACTCCCTGATCTGACGGGCAGGAGTCGATTCCGCGAATATCAGTGATAGTTTCCACGATACCTTCGGATAAACTGAAACCTCGAGCGAACTCCTCCAGGTCACTCGGCGTTGCCATCATGACCACGTGATTGATGCCATTGAAAGAGAGTGCCACAGGAGATTCGTTCACCACCTCGTCACTGCAATTGATCACAGCCTCATTTTCGAAACGCTTAACGTGCACCCTCAAGGTCACTTTCCGCCTTCTGTTTTCAATACTGGTTCAGCAAGTTTTTGTTGAACCTCTTCATTCTTTCGGAACGCTTGCTGCCATCTCGACGGCTGACTTACCGGCTCAATCTGAACCGCAGTAACTTTGTACTCAGGACAGTTAGTGGCCCAGTCACTGGCATCGGTAGTTATTACATTGGCGCCGCTAAAGGGATGGTGAAAAGTCGTATAAACCACACCAGGCTTTACCTGTTCCAGCACTCGAGCACGTAGCACCGTTTCTCCTGCGCGGCTGCGAATCCCGACCCAGTCTCCGCTTTTTATGCCACGCAACTCAGCATCAGCAGGATGTATGTCCAGCAAGTCTTCCTTGTGCCAGTGTTGGTTCGCTGTACGCCTAGTCTGAGCGCCGACGTTGTACTGGCTGAGAATCCTACCGGTAGTGAGTAACAGCGGATAACGCCGGTTCGTGCGTTCATCCGATGCAATGTATTCAGTGATAACAAATTGTGCCTTGCCAATAGGAAAATCCTGGCAGTGCATAATGGGAGTGCCCTCTGGACTGTCATCGTTGCAAGGCCATTGAATACTCCCGAGTCTGTCTAGTTTCTCGTAACTAACCCCAGTGAATGTGGGAGTGAGTTCAGCAATCTCATCCATTATCTGTGAGGGGTGGGTATAGTCCATGGGATATCCTAGCGCATTAGAGAGACCAATGGTTATTTCCCAGTCCGCAAGTTGAGCCATAGGTGTCATTACCTTACGCACGCGATTAATACGCCGCTCTGCGTTGGTAAACGTTCCGTCTTTCTCAAGGAAGCTGGAGCCAGGGAGGAATACATGAGCAAATTTTGCCGTCTCATTGAGAAAAATGTCCTGCACAATGAGACATTCCAGAGATCGCAGCGCGGTTTCCACATGCTGAATGTTAGGGTCTGATTGAGCTATATCTTCGCCTTGAACATAGAGCCCCTTGAATTCTCCGGCGATAGCAGCGTCGAACATATTAGGAATACGCAACCCGGACTCTTTGCTTATTTGTACACCCCATTTTGCTTCGAAGCGCTCCCGGGATTGGGAATTACCAACAAACTGGTATCCGGGCAATTCATGAGGAAAGCTCCCCATGTCGCATGAGCCCTGCACATTATTTTGGCCTCGGAGAGGGTTTACACCCACACCCTCTCGCCCAATGTTACCGGTCGCCAGAGCTAGATTGGCAATACCCATCACCATGGTGGAACCCTGACTGTGTTCGGTTACCCCAAGTCCATAGTAAATTGCTGCGTTCCCAGCTTCACTATATGTTCTTGCTGCTTGGTAGATTAACTCGGTGGACACACCAGTGATTGCACTGACTACCTCCGGACTGTTTTGTGGTTCTAGGATGAAGTCGCGCCAGAGCGTAAACGCCTCCATGTCACATCGAGATTCAAGAAAACGCTCGTCTACTATTGCCTCCTTAGCCACAACATGAGCGAGAGCATTGATAATGGCGACATTGGTGCCTGGCTCAAGTTGCAAATGAAGCGCCAGACCAGTATGCGGTGTATCGAGCAGTTCGATGCGTCTGGGATCGATGACAATCAGCTTGGCCCCTTCACGCAGTCGGCGCCGCAGTGCCGAACCAAAAACTGGATGAGCTTCGGTAGGGTTGGCTCCGATCACCATGATCACATCACTTTCGCGAACTGAGTCGAAAGTTTGCGTGCCGGCTGACTCCCCAAGCGTGGCTTTCAATCCATAACCTGTTGGACTATGACACACTCGCGCGCAAGTATCGGTATTGTTGTTTCCGAATGCAGCCCGCACCAACTTCTGAACTAAATAGGTTTCTTCGTTGCTACAACGGGAACTTGTGATGCCGCCCACGCTGTCATTTCCATAAGTTTTCTGGATCTTGCGCAGCTTTTCAGCAGCGAACTGGAAAGCTTCATTCCAACCGACTTCACGCCAAGGGTCAGTAACTTGTTCACGAATCATTGGCTGTTTAACCCTGTCAGGGTGGGTGGCATAGCCGAAGGCAAACCGCCCCTTGACGCAAGAATGGCCATGGTTAGCATCGCCGCCTTTATAAGGCACCATACGTACCACTTCTTCGCCTTTCATTTCTGCTTTAAAGCTACACCCAACTCCGCAATAAGCACAGGTAGTGACTACACTGCGCTCCGGTTGTCCACGCTCGACAACCGAGTTCTCAATCAGAGTAGCTGTAGGGCAGGCTTGCACACAGGCGCCACATGACACACATTCGCTTTCCATGAATGATGTGCCGCCAGTACCAACAACAGATTCAAACCCTCTTCCTTTGATGGTGAGAGCGAATGTTCCCTGGACTTCCGCACAGGCTCGAACGCAGCGACTACAAACGATGCATTTACTTGGGTCGAATGTGAAATAAGGGTTGCTTTGGTCTTTTTCCGACTCAAGGTGGTTGGCACCTTCAAAACCATATCGCACTTCACGCAATCCCACGGCGCCAGCCATATCCTGCAACTCACAGTCACCATTGGCGGTACAGGTCAGGCAGTCAAGTGGATGATCACTTATATAAAGTTCCATCACATTGCGACGGAGTTTCGCCAGTGGTTCATTCTGGGTTGAAACAGACATTCCTTCAGCAATTGCTGTAGTGCAACTAGCCGGCATGTCGCTGCGCCCTGCAATTTGCACTACGCAGAGCCGGCAGCTTCCAAAAGCTTCCAATGAATCACTGGCGCACAGCTTGGGAATTCTAATGCCCAATGTTGCCGCTGCTCTCATAATGCTTGTGCCTTCGGGGGCTGACACGCTGTGCCCGTCTATTGTCAATGTAATTTGTTTTTCTGCTGAGACTGCGGGTGTGCCGTAATCAGTATCCGGATCATAGAATTCAATCATTTGACCTCCACTGGCTGAAAGTCCTCGGGAAAATAGTTTATTGCGCTGCGAACTGGAAAAGGCGTCAGGCCTCCCATAGCACAAAGAGATCCTTTTTCCATCGTTTCACATATGTCTTCCAATAGTTCGAGGCCCTTTTCGATTTGCTGGCCTTGACGGATTCTAGCCAATACTTCCGCGCCTCGAACACTACCGATTCGGCAGGGAGTGCACTTGCCGCAGGATTCCAGAGCACAAAACTCCATGCTAAATTCAGCTTGCTGCGCCATATCAACAGTGTCATCGAAAGCCACTATTCCTCCGTGGCCCAGCATAGCACCTGCAGCTGTAAAGGCCTCGTAATCCAGTGGTAGATCCCACTTTGATGCGGGCAAATAAGCGCCCAACGGGCCGCCTACTTGGACTGCCTTCAGTTCGCGTCCGCTGAAACTACCGTTACCGAATTCGACTAACAGCTCGCGCAGCGTTGTACCAAATGCCAGTTCCACTAGCCCTCCGCGGACTATGTTACCCGCAAGCTGAATCGTGATCGTGCCCCGGCTATCTCCTGTTCCGTAGTTTGCATACTCTTCTGCACCTCTGGCCAGTATGAAAGGGATAGTTGCCAGTGTTAATACGTTGTTTACCACTGTCGGTCGACCAAACAATCCTTCGATGGCAGGTAAAGGTGGCTTGCTGCGGACCAGGCCACGCTTCCCCTCTAAACTTTCCAGTAGGCTAGTTTCCTCACCACAGATGTAAGCATCGGCGCCAAGTCGCACTTCCAATTCGAAACAATAATCGCTGCCGAGGATGTGTTTGCCCAGAAACCCCGCTTTCCTGCTCTTGTCTATAGCTGCTTGTAGCCTCTCCAACGCCAGGGGATATTCTCGTCGAAGGTAGATATAGCCCTGATTGGCTCCCACAGCTATAGCGGCAATAACCATTCCTTCAATTAGGCAGAACGGATCGCACTCCATCAGTAGCCTATCGGCGAAGGTACCGCTATCCCCTTCGTCTGCATTGCAAACGATGTACTTTTTATCCGATGAAGTTTCTAATACTGTCTGCCATTTGCGCCCCGTAGGGAATGCAGCTCCACCGCGGCCACGCAATCCACTTGCTTTAACTTGGTCTACGATAGCCTGGGGTGGGCTGGCGATCGCACGACGCAACCCATCGAACCCACCCATCTTCTGGTAATCGGCAAGGTTTTCTGGATCAATCTTGCCGATTCGTTCGAAGGTCAATCGCTGTTGTTTGGCAAGGTAAGGGTGTTGTTCGATGTCCCCCAGTAGCAATTCATGTGATTTTCCTTGCAACATGGCTTTGGATAGAGATTCCGCGGTAACTGGACCGTAGGCAATACGCCCATTGTGCGACTCCACCTCAATCAGCGGCTCTAGCCAAGCAAGGCCCCTAGATCCGTTGCGGTGAATCTCAAGGTCTGGCTCTATCTCACGAAGTCGCGATACGACATCCTCTGCTCCAAGGCTGAGAGCTGTGCTGTCATTGGGCACGTAGACTTTCATCTTTTTAATTCCTCAGCAGGCCTGCAATGATCTCATCAAATCGGGCAGGAGAGACACGACCGATCAATTTCTGATCCAGAAGTATGTTTGGCCCACAAGCGCAGTTGCCCAAGCAATACACTGGTTCCAGGGCAACACTGCCATCCGCACTGATCTCATGATATTTTGCTTTGAGGTGTTTCATGGCATGACGCTCTAACTCTCTGGCCCCTAAAGCTTGGCAGGCTTCTGCTCGGCAGATTTCAAGTTTGTGGGCAGGCGGTGGCGTACGGCGAAAATGGTGATAAAAACTGATAACCCCTTCTATATCAGCCGCACTCATGCGCAGTGCGTTGGAGATCAGCTTAATGCACTCAGTCGGTATAAACCCAATATCAGCTTGAATTTTATGTAATATCGGCAACAGTGGACCCTCTAGCTCCCGGTGATTCTCAATGGCGCTATTAATGAGGCTGTTCATATTTGTTGTGTCTGCCAAAATTGTTGCAACTCCTGCTGCGTGTCGAGGTTCGCCAATCCGCTGTTTTTCAACCAATAGTTGGGACTAGATACAATATGAGTAACTACCGGAAATTTAGCAAAGTTTAGGCTCTCGGCCAAAAATAATCGCTCCACTTTTGACCAGCTTTTCACCAAGAGTTGTCTTGGAAAGCCACGATGCCCGGTCTGTCTGGCTCTCGAAACTGCAGGAGCACTTCGGGCTGCTTTGCGGAGTATCGATCGGCAGAACAATAAGATGATTCTGTCCTAACAGCTTAAAGCCATCAGCCGTCTTAATGGTAGCCTTATCCACGCCAGTATGCCGCGACCTACCTCCAGCGAATATCAAAACCGGTTTATTGTGCATAGCGCTGCGTTTCCGAGCCGACTTGCCGAAGTTAGCCGGGAGATTATTTTTCCGCCATGTGGTGACGTGAATCCACAGGGCGCATTAGCGCATTGCTCACGAGCGCAATCACCAAAAGTGCTGCCATCAGGATCATGGTGGAATTATACAGGCTGCTAGTTGGATCAGATGTCCCAGGTGGAGCGATTTCCATTAGCCTTGAAATAGTTACTGAATTTTGCGCCACTAACAAATCTAATTGTTCCACCGGAGCACCAAACTGCGCCAGAAATGCCGCGGGGTCGATCTTTGAAACCAGTCCATTAATGGCATTATTGACAGAATTCTGCCTGAGTGAAGTAATCGCAAATGGTCCCAATACGCCAGCTGTGCTCCAGGCGGTTAGTAAACGTCCATGGATACCGCCCACATAACGAGTACCAAAAATATCGGCGAGGTACGCTGGTATTGTGGCAAACCCTCCCCCATACATGGTGAAGATGATCATCGTAGCCGCATAAAAGTAAACTAGCCAAACCACAGAAGGATTGACGCTCACTTGCTGTGCAGTGAGGGGTATGGAGAGGTAGAGTGCAACCCCTAAAACAAAGAAAATCCAGTAAGTATTACGCCTGCCAATATAGTCTGAAGTGCTAGCCCAAATGAATCGCCCTATCATGTTAAAGACACTAATCATTACTACATAAGTCGCCGCGAACGTAGTATCGACGATGTCAGGAAGGCTGGAGCCGAAAATTTCAGTGATCATGGTACGTGCAACGCCGAGTACGCCAATACCGGCGGTCACATTAAGGCAGAGAACAATCCATAACTGATAAAACTGAGGGGTCTTGAGAGCCTGATCTATATCCACGTCACGATCTGAGATTAGGGCCCTTCGTGAATCAGCGTCTGGCGCTTCCCAGCCATTGGGCTTCCAGCCAGGTGCGGGCACTCGGTAGGAAAATGCCGCGATTAGCATCACTACCAAATAGATAAGCCCGATTACAAGGAACGTTTCAGCCAAGCCCGCGCTACCGGAATTCACCAGATAGACTCCCTCGGGGCCGGGTAAAGTCATCTCTCTCACCTCAGCTGCGCCCACTACTACAACTTCCCGAAGTACGCCACCGACGTCGACGAAACGCCTTCCCGCCTCAGTAACGAGGCTCAGGTCTACAGCTTGCCCAAGATATTCAGGTGCTTGATAAAATAGCCGGATTAAGTATTCCTTCAAGGGCGCGCCGATCATAGCCCCACCGCCGAATCCCATTATCGCCATTCCGGTTGCCATGCCGCGTCGGTCAGGGAACCAGCGAATGAGTGTGCTGACTGGGGATACATACCCCAAGCCAAGACCGCAACCGCCAATGACACCGTAACCGAGGTATAACAGCCATAATTGGTGAGTGAGAATTCCCAGTGAGCCAACTAAATATCCACCGCCCCAGCAGCAAGCAGAAACAACTCCGACCTTTCGTGGACCGACCTTTTCCAACCATTTCCCGCCAAACGCGGCAGCAAGCCCCAAAAATACGATGGCGACGGTGAACACCCAAACCACTTGACTCAGGCTCCAGTCATCTCCGGCACTTGTAACAACTCCATAAATACGGGTAAGCGGAGGGTTATAGATACTCCAAGCGTAAACGGATCCGATACACAAATGTATGCCAATTGAAGCCAGCGGTACACGCCAGCGATTGTAATCTGCAGGTGCTATGATCTGCTCTTTAGAAAGCAGTCCCGACATGAGAAGAACCCTCGCTGCTCCGCTACCATCAGATGAAGTAGCGAAGAAGTTAGTTATTTTTGGTGCAAAAGTAACGCATTCGCATGCTTAATCATAGAAACTTATCACGGGACAAAGAGCAAAATCCCACAGTGAAAAGCCCATCAACATCAGAGATGTTGTAGCCCGCATCCGCCAGAGCGTTAAGTGTTGCCTCACCCTGCAGCTGAATTAGGGCCGGCCATTTTCAGCTTGCTACCAGTCTTCAAAATTCAATTTATTTCTATCAAGTGTAAAGGGCATCTTGGGGTCCGGTATAAATTCTTTATCAGTGCTCCTTTACCATGCGCAGAAATTGCTGAGTTCGCAATTCGCTCGGGTTTTCCAAAACCTGCCCTGATGGACCCTGCTCTACAATCACACCTTGGTCCATAAAAACCACTCGGTCTGCAACTTCGCGAGCAAATCTGATCTCGTGAGTGACAACGATCATCGTCATTCCCGCTTCAGCAAGTGTACGCATCACCCCAAGAACTTCACCTACAAGTTCTGGATCAAGTGCTGATGTAGGTTCATCAAACAACATCAACTTGGGCTCGGTGGCCAAAGCACGTGCAATAGCAACACGCTGCTGCTCACCGCCGGAGAGCCGCATTGGCAAATGCTCAGCATGTCCCGCCAGACCCACACCTTCTAGCAGTTGCATGCCGCGCTTGGTCGCCGCCTCCCGTGACATACCATAGACATGAATTGGTGCTTCGATAATATTTTCCAGTGCGGTCTTGTGTTCAAATAAATCGAAACTCTGGAAAACCATGCCGATACGAGCATCAGCCCGCGCCTTGGACAAGTGTTTGGACGTGACCAATTTGCCTTTTCGCATCTCATATCCCACATATTTTCCGTCAACAGTGATCTCGCCACCGTTCAACTCTTCCAAGTGGTTGATCAGGCGCAACAGTGTACTTTTGCCGGACCCACTGGCGCCGAGTATTACAACCACTTCACCGCGATTTACCTCAAAATCCACACCCTTCAATACTTCCAGTGGGCTGCGCCCACGTAAGGCATAAGACTTGTGGACATTCTTACAAGCAACGAACGGTGTATCGGGCGACTCATGGACTTGACGCAAGCCTGCAGCATCGAGCGCCCTGACAATAATGTGATCGTCGGGTTGTTTATCGTTTCCAACTTCACCCCCAGTGGAGGCATCGGTTAAGGCTGCTGGTGTCGGTGTCCGCACTCCAGTAATCCAACGCGCCCACAGCGAAGGCGCGCGGTTAAGTGGCCGCAATTCTGGATCTAACTTGCGTTCTACGGACAGTTGCCCAATCGAAATCAGTGTCGTTGCAGCAAGATAAAGTGCTGCCGCAGCGATAAAAACGGAAAAGAAGTCAAAGTTAGTAGCAACAACCTGTTGCGCACGGAATGTCAGTTCATTAACGAAAACCACAGAGGCCAGTGACGTACCTTTGAGCATGGAAATCGTGCCATTGCCGATTTGTGGCGCGATAGCACGTAGCGCTTGTGGCGAGACAATCCGCATTAATGTGACAAATGGCCCCATGCCAAGCGCAGAAGCCGCAACCGATTGGTTTCGATTAACCGATAAAATGCCACCCCGGATGAATTCTGCCGCAAAGGCAGCCTCGTTCAGGGCAAAGCCGATCATGGCGGTGGGAATCGGATCCAGGCGAATACCTATACGAGGCAGCGCGTCATAGATAAAGATCAACTGCAACAGGATTGGCGTACCACGCATGACCCAAATATAAACCCACGCGATTCCATTGATGGCCCGGATAGGCGACAGTCGCATCATGGCTAGAACAAGGCCAAGCAATAAGCCCGCCAGCATCGCTACAACAGTAATCTCTATGGCGATCCAAAGCCCGGTCAAAAGATAGTTACTCGACAAATACTGCAGTATGTCCATCTTAGGTTCCTTGCTATCGATTTAGGACTGGGAAGAGGCCTCTTCGCCGATCTCCACAAGTACATCCATTGCCTCGACTGTCGCACCTCTGCACCAGAGTGGATTGACCTCGAGAGTTTCCAAACTTGAACCGATTGAATCACCAACGGTAGCAATACGCCAGGCGGCATCGGCTACCGCGCCTAGATCCACTGGATCGCGCCCACGCCCGCCCTCCAGCATCGTACTCCCTTTCAACGAACGCAGCATCGCGACGATTTCGTCGCGATCGACCGGCAGCACCCGAATCGCAACGTCCTTGAGGGACTCGATCCAGACTCCACCAAGCCCTACGGTCAGTGTCGGGCCAAAACTTGCGTCCCTGGATAAGCCAACGAAAAGTTCAACTCCACGGGGCCTCATAGGACTCACCAAAAAACCGTCGATCACTTCCTTGGGCTCCTTCTCTGAAATCGTCTGCATGCGCTCGAACGCGGCTCGTACTTCGCTGGCATCACGCAGATTAAGAGCAACCCCACCAACATCCGATTTATGCGGTAGCAACGCAGAGCATATCTTCAGCACCGCCGGATACCCGAATTTTTGGGCGGCAGCCACGGCATCATCGGCGCTCTGAACTAGATCGGCAGGAACCAAGGGTACCCCCGCATGTTTAAGAAGCTTGCGCCCGGCGTCTTCCGACCAGATACCGCGAGCCAATTTATCAGCATCGATCGATACAACGGATACTGTGGTTGTTGCGGAGCGCAGGGATGTTGACGACAGCCGTGTCCGGGCCTCTTCCCATCGCACAGCGTGACCAATTGCTGCCAGACCGAATTCCATGCCTCCAAGAAGCAGGATATTGTTCCTATCGTAAAGTTGTCTGGCGAATGGTCCTACCTCCAGACAAGTCTGGCTCACGGCAACAATGGGAACGGGGGACTGCTTGATTGTCTGACCAAGTAATTCAATACGGGCAGTCGCGGTTGCTGCTTCGCTGTCCGAAGGCTCGGAAAGTGGCATCATGTTTAGACCCATATAGAGGATGAAGTCGAAACTTGGATCCTGCGCAACGATTTCTGCCACCACATCCATCGGACTAGCGGCCGTTCCGGTGGTTTGCACTGTGTCCACGGCGTTCGCGTCCAGTGGGTTCTGGACAGTGGCAAATGACGGTAGATAGTCTCTGAGTTTTTCAGCTGTTTCATCCAAGAGGCACGGCAGTTCGAGTCCTTCATCAGACGCCCGATCAGCGATGATGTCGCAGCTTCCTCCTGAAGCAGTCACGACCCCCATGCGACGCCCTGTCAACCGAGGCCCGCTTGCCAGAAGCGATGCCGTCAAAAGCATTTCTTCCAGCGACCGAACCATCACCACTCCAACCTGCTCCAGGGCCGCTTCGGTGACGGCTGCATCGCCCGCTAAGGCACCTGTATGTGCTAGAGCCGTACGTTGACCCGCCAGGGTTCGGCCCACCTTCAGCACGATAACAGCCTTGCCTGCAGCAATCGCTTGTTCCGCCAGTCGTAGAAAATGTGCACCATCCCGGATTTCCTCGAGGAACATTGCAATAGCCCGCGTGTTGGGATCGGCGACCAAATATGCCAGCACATCCGCCGAGCGCACCACGGCTTCGTTTCCCATGCAGATGACCGTCGACAATCCGATACCGTGAGCGCATGAGAACTTCAGAACCCCCGATGTGAGCGAACCGCTCTGCAGTAGCACCGCCACCCCGCCTGCCTTCAGGCCCTCGGGAATCTCTTGGCCATAAGCAGACACACAGTCCGGCATGTTGAGAAAACCGGGACAGTTAGGACCGAGCATAGTGATTTCACTGCGACGGGCCTGCTCGATGATACTAGTCTGCAGATTCGCCCCTTGCTCTCCGATTTCACTGAAACCGGCAGCAACGACAACAATATTTCTCACACCGCCCGCCTCGGCGTCACTCAGCACCTGTGGCACAGCATCCGTGGGCGCTAAGACATAAGCAAGATCTACAGGGTTTGGTAGGTCACGCAGAGATGCGTAGCAAGTCCTGCCAAACATCGATGTTCGACGTGGATGCACTGCTACAATCGTTCCGGAAAAACCTTGACGCTCCAGGTTGCGAAAAAAGTTCTGTGCCCAGAAGGAATTCTCCGAACCTCCAACTATAGCTAGACTTTGTGGGCTAAAAAGTATCGACAAGCGGTCAGGGGCTGCTAACGTACGCAGGTATTCGGCCAAAGGTGGAGACGAGAAAGTTGAAGTCTGCATCTTTCTCTCAAATTGTTAAGAGATTTGTTTTTATTTTGTTGATGAAGATAGTCTTACCTAATACAACACACAAAATACTTGTACGAACTACATCATGTAGGGCCAATCTATACAATTGAATACATATTGACAATGTTTTTATGAAGATCGCAAAACCAGGCTGGGCATTGCAGAACTGGGTTTGATTGGATTTAAAAGCCAGGCAATACCCCGCATTGGCTCCTGACATATCTCGCCGCTTTCGATTTCGGTCGATATCGATGGGACACCGCCCAAAAATAGCAGATGCCTTGGAAGGGTCTCAGAGAATGATCAACCACGCACTGACGCTGAACACCGACAAAATCGTACTGAGCAGCACAGTGCTTGCGGTTACGCCAACGCTACGGTTGTACATGTTCGCGAACAGGTACGCGTTCAAGCCCGGCGCCATCGCCGCCATCAGCACGATCGACTTGGTAACCGCGTCGGGCAACCCAAATAGTTTTGCGATCAGAAGCGTCAGCGCGGGTTGCGCGATCAGCGACAACGCGGAAATCGCCAACGCTTCGGCGAACGACTCCTTCATCGTATATCGAGTCAGCACGCCGCCAAGTGCAAACAGGGCGACCGGTAAAGACGCCCGCGCGAGCAGATCGATCGCGCCAGACAATGCGCCGGGCACCGGTATGCCGCCGAGGTTGACGATGAATCCTAGCCCGATGCCGATCATCAAACTATTGCGGAACATTGCCTCGAACACGATGCGTGTGGTCTCGAAAGGGCCGCGCCCATCAGCTCGCAAGTACTCCATGGCGGTGATGCCAATCAGATAACAGATCGGTGCATTGACCGCCACCAGCGCATAGTTCGGTGCGAGGCTGTCCGCACCCCATGCGCGTTCCGAAATCGGCAGACCAAGCAGAACCAGGTTCGAAAACAGCGCAGAAAAACCTACCGCCACCCCTTCGCCGGGACGGTGCCGGAATACACGTGTCGCGAGCAGGAATGTCACGACGAAACTGGATATTGCCACCGTATAGTAGGTGAATATGATGCGCCAGTCGAAAGCCGCAGCGAGATCGATCGTCGACGTCGCGCGAAACAGCAGACACGGGATCGCGAACTTAATCGCAAATTTCATCAGTTGATCGGTCGGTCCGTCACCACTGAGCCCTGTTTTGACCGCGGTATATCCAGCACCGACGACGAGGAAAACCG
>Ga0315320_10003241_pt1 | contig 13386 bp, 13 predicted proteins | sample M140m21515metaG_FD_203458 | JGI IMG/M metagenome (GOLD analysis project Ga0315320, IMG submission 203458) | Ammonia-oxidizing marine archaeal communities from Monterey Bay, California, United States - M1 40m 21515 | ecosystem: Environmental > Aquatic > Marine > Coastal | place: USA: California...
CTTAGCGCTTCTATAGATAACCCAAATAATCCTGAATCCCTTAATTTCTTTCAAGCTGATACTTATAGGTTTTATTTCTTGATGAGCTTTATGTGGGAGTCTTTTGAAGGTAATGAAATATCCCAGGAATATGCAATATCATTAGTCCCTAAAAAGTTTGCTTCACGCATAAAGAGACTTCAAGTACTTAAGCAAGCTGTACAACTAGATTATATAGTCGAGAAATCTTCTGAAGTTGATAAAAGAAGAAGAATATACTTTCCTTCTGAAGTTCTTCTTAATGACTTTATCCAATATGCGAATGACTCTGATAAATCAATTCAGCAAGATAAAAGCTCTTAATATAGTTTTGCACTCTTTAACTCGCTAAAGCTACCTATATTCATAGTTGTTCTTTACAATTATGTTATGTCTGACATAAAAAAAACAGAAGAACAGTGGAGATCTGAGCTATCAGAAGAAAGTTTCTATGTAACAAGACAATCTGGAACTGAAAGACCGTTTACAGGAAAATATTGGGATTTTAATAAAAAAGGCTATTACAACTGCATTTGCTGTAACGCACAACTATTTGAATCAGATGCTAAGTTTGATGCTGGATGTGGTTGGCCGAGTTTTTTCGTTCCTAAAGATAAAAATTTAATAGTTGAAAAATCTGATCAATCTCATGGTATGTCGAGAATAGAAGTAAAATGTAAGGAGTGTGATGCTCATCTAGGCCATGTATTTAATGATGGACCGCAACCAACTGGATTAAGATATTGCATTAATTCTGCTTCATTAGATTTTACAAATAGTGAATGAAGTGAAGAAAAATAAAATTTATTTATCTTTAGCAAAAGTATCTTCTTGGACTGGGCTTTCAAGAATTTTTGGGCTTATAAGAGATGTAGTTACTACAAATTTGCTGGGCGCTTCAGTATTTCATGATATTTTTATTGTAAGTCTTAAAATACCAAACCTATTTAGAAGATTTTTTGCTGAAGGTGCATTTAATCAAGCTTTTATTCCAATCTACAGTGATTATCAAAAGGGTAATGATGAAAAAAATACTCAAGAATTTATTAATTCTCTAGCTGGGTCCTTTTTAAGTATATTGTTTTTATTTACTATTCTTGTTCTCCTTATTACTCCTATATTTATTTTTATTTTTGCTCCAGGTTTTTATTATGATGATTCAAAAAGAATAATTGCTATAGATCTTCTTCAAATAATGTTTCCTTATTTAGCGTTAATATCATTAGTTTCTTTTGCAAGCGGTATTCAAAATACGCATGAAAAATTTTCAATACCCGCATTTACTCCTCTTATTTTTAATATTACTTTAATTGTTGCAGCAATTTTTATTGCTCCAAGAATTAATTTGCCAGTGTATGCATTGGCATGGGGTGTTCTTATAGCTGGATTTTTACAATTATTGATTCATATATACGCTTTAAAAAACATTAATAGACTTCCAACACCAAAAATAAATTTTTCACATCCTGGCCAAATAAATGTTCTAAAGTTAATGATACCTGCGATACTTGCTGGAGGAATTATTCAAATTAATTTATTAATTGATACTATTTTTGCTTCATTACTTCAAACAGGAAGCCCAACATGGTTATATGTTTCTGATAGGTTAATTCAATTTCCTATGGGAATTTTTGCAATAGCAGTAGGGACTATCCTATTACCGACCTTGTCAAAAATTGATGTTGCCACTAATAAAAAGCTATTTATTCATGAGCTTCAAAAAGGGCAAAGATTTGTATTATTGATTGGAATACCATCACTTATTGGGTTGTATTTATGTTCTATAGATTTAATAGGTACAATTTTCTTTAGAGGTGAATTTACCGCTTATGATGTTCAGCAAGCCTCATTAAGTTTAATGGCTTATTCCATAGGACTACCATTTTTCATGTTAATGAAAGTCCTTACTCCGGCATTTTTCTCAAGAAAAGATACAAAAACTCCAATGTATGTAGCCTTATTATCATTATTTTTAAATGCATTCTTAAATTATCTTTTTGCGTTTAGGTTTGGTTATGGTCATGTTGGAATAGCCATCGGAAGCTCCATAGCTGCAATTATTAGTGTCTTAATTTTAGAAATAATTTTAATTAAAGATGGATTTATTATAATAAAAGGTCTTTTAAGCAGATTTAATCTATCAATTGCCATATCTTCAATATTTGTTTTCGTATTTCTCATTTTTTCTGCAGAGTTTTATGACTTTTATAGTCTAAGCCAACTGGAGAGAACTTTTGCGTTATTGTTCAAAGTTGTTATATCGATGGTAATTTATTTTACAATCTGCAGATTAATTAGAGGTAATTCATTAAAAGAAGTGTTTGAGTAAAATGTACTTAATAAGAGGAAAGCACAATCTAGAGCTTTTTAAAAAGCTTTATAAAGATACAAAGCTTCATGCAACTATTGGAAACTTTGACGGGTTGCATAAAGGACATCAATCTATTTTATCAAAGATAAAAAAAAGAGCTGAAGAAACTAATGCTTCATCAATAGTATTTTTTACAGAACCTCATGCATCAGAATACTTTGCTATATCAACAAATACTAATGCTGAAGCGCCACCAAGAATTTGTCCTTGGAGAAAAAAGTTTGAATTATTAGAAGAATACGGAATCAACTTTGCTTTCTTTTTAAAATTTAATAGCTCTCTAAGAAAGATGACTCCTGAAACATTTATATCAGATATTTTGGAGCCAGTTGGTTTATTGTCTCTTACAGTTGGAGATGATTTTAGATTTGGAGCCAATAGAGCCGGTGATTTTCAGCTTCTTCGGGAATGGGGTTCAAAAAATAATATCAACGTAACTAATACCGAAACCTATTTACATTTAAATGAACGTGTTAGCAGTACAAGAATTAGAAAAGCTCTTTTGGAAAATAACTTTTCTTTGGCAAAAGAGCTTCTAGGAAGGCCGTATACTTTTGCTGGTAAAGTTGTTCATGGCCAACATCTTGGAAGAACAATTGGAATACCGACTGCAAATATTTGGCTTCCAAAGCAAAAACTCCCAATTTCTGGAGTATATGCAGTTAGGTGTTCTTTAGATAATAAATCTATAGACGGTATTGCAAATATGGGAGTGAGGCCAACTGTTGGAGGTTCTCATCCAGTTTTAGAAGTCCATTTATTTAATTTTAATTCTAATATTTATTCCAAAAGATTAGATGTTCAATTTATAAATAAAATAAGAGAAGAAAAGAAATTTAAAAACTTAGACATGTTAAAATCTCAAATTCAAGAAGACATAAAAACTGCAAAATTTTTTTTAAGTAAAACAATATGACAATTAATTATAGGGATACATTAAATCTTCCAGAAACTGATTTATCCATGAAGGCTGGATTGCCCAGAAAAGAACCAGAAATATTAGATTTTTGGGATAATATTGATATCTATAAAAGAATAAGAGATCTAAGAAAGAAGAGTGATAATTTTATTCTTCATGATGGCCCGCCATATGCCAATGGCTCAATTCATCTTGGTCATTCAGTTAATAAAATTTTAAAAGATATAACTATAAAATCAAAAACCTTATTAGGTAAAAATGCCCCCTATGTTCCAGGCTGGGACTGTCATGGACTGCCAATAGAACTGAATGTAGAAAAAAAACATGGAAAAAGGAGTGAATTAGTCCAAGACAAAAAAAAGTTTCAAGAAGCTTGCAAAGAATATGCCTTGACTCAAATTGAAAATCAAAAAAAAGATTTTATTAGGCTTGGTGTTTTTGGGGACTGGGATGATCCATACAAAAGCTTAGATTCATCTTTTGAAGCAGATGCTGTTAGAGCATTGGGAAAAATTTATGAAGGTGGGCATCTCCAAAAAGGTGAAAAACCTGTTCATTGGTGTCAGGATTGCGGCTCTTCTCTTGCTGAGGCTGAGGTTGAGTATCAAGATAAAGTTTCAAAATCTATCGATGTTGCTTTTAGGCTAGATGATAAAAGTCTTGAAGACGTAAAAAAGATATTTAGCTTTGATGGGGATGAACCTATTTCTTTTGTTATTTGGACAACTACCCCATGGACAATTCCTTCTAATGTTGCGGTTTGTATTAATTCAGAATTAGAGTATGCCTTAATTAAAATTGAAAATTCATTTTATATAATAGCTGATTCTATGATCGAGTCTTGTTCTGAAAGATGGGGCGTGAATGTTTTTAAAGTATCAACAACAATGGGAAACACTCTTAAAAACATTCAATTACATCATCCTTTTTTAGATCGAAAATCAGTTCTTGTTCATGGTGATCATGTAACAACTGAAGCTGGAACCGGTTGTGTTCATACAGCACCTGCGCATGGCATGGATGACTTTGTAATATGTAAGAAGAATAATATAGAAACATATAAAGCATTAGATAGTAATGGACTTTTTAAAGAGGAAATAAATTTTCTTACTGGACTACCTGCTATCAAAGCAGACCCTTTGGTTATTGAAAAATTAGATGAAGTGAATGCATTAATTAATTGTGATGACTATCATCATTCATATCCTCATTGTTGGAGGCATAAAACACCTTTAATATTTACCTCAACAGCTCAATGGTTTATTTCAATGGATCAAGAAAATCTCTTAAATCAAGCAGTGGGTAGCGTCAATGATGTTCAATGGGAGCCTTCATGGGGTCTTCAAAGGATAGAGGGTATGTTAACTGATCGACCTGATTGGTGTATTTCCAGACAAAGAAATTGGGGCATTCCAATTACCTTGGTAATTCATAAAGATACCGGAGAAATTCATCCAAATCAAAAAGAACTTTTTGAAAAGTTTGCAGATGCGATTGAAAAAAATGGAATCTCAGAATGGGATTCCATTGATTTAAATGATTATATTGATGATGCTGATTCATATATAAAAACTTTAGATACCTTAGATGTTTGGTTTGATTCAGGTGTAACACATTCTACTGTTTCTGAAAAAAGATTTGCTAAAAATATTGTTGCAGATTTATATCTAGAGGGCTCAGATCAGCATAGGGGCTGGTTCCAGTCATCGCTTTTGACAAGCATAGCTATGAATGGAAGAGCTCCTTATAAAGCGGTCCTTACTCATGGATTTGTAGTTGATGAAAATGGTAGAAAACAATCTAAATCTTTAGGTAACGTTGTTTCACCTCAAAAAGTATGGGATAGCTTAGGCGCTGACATTTTAAGGCTTTGGGTAGCTTCAACAGATTTTAGAAGTGAAATGGTTGCTTCCGACGAGATTTTGAAAAGAGTATCTGATCAGTATAGAAGAATTAGAAATACATTTAGATTTATTCTTGGTAATTTAAATGATTTTAATGAGACTGAAAAAATTAAATTTGATGAACAAATTGAGCTTGATAAATGGATTATTTTAGAAGCTCAAAAACTTGAAGAGGATGTTATTAATTTTTATGAAGCATACTCTTATCATAATGTCGTTCAAAGAATTCATAATTTCTGCGTGAATGAGTTGGGCGGAATCTATTTAGATATAGTAAAGGATCGTCTTTATACATGTAAAAGTGATTCACTGGCAAGAAAGTCATGCCAAACCAGTCTTGATTCTGTCTTAAATATTATGGTTAGATTAATTGCTCCTATTTTATCTTTTACTGCAGAAGAACTATGGCAGACTCATGAGAGTTTAAAAAATCAAGGAGATTCAGTATTTCTAACAGCCTATATGCAAGAAACCCTGGATCAATCTCAGACAATTGGGAGCGATGATTGGACAAGAATTTTTGAAATTAAAGATTTAGTAAATCAATCGATTGAAAGTTTAAGAAATGAAAATAAGCTTAAAGGATCTTTAGATGCTAACGTCATTATTTCTGCAGATGAGAAAGATAAAATTATTCTTGATAAGCTAGGCGATGAGCTTCATTTTGTTTTTATATCTTCAAAAGCCTCTGTCAAACCTGGAAAAACATTAGAAATTTCAATTGAGAACATTGATGATGAAAAATGTACAAGATGTTGGCATAGAGATAGTTCGGTTGGACAAAGTAAATCTCATCCAGAAATATGTTTACGATGCGAAGAGAACATAGATTCAAGTGGGGAAGTAAGATATTTTGTTTAAAAATAAATATTATCTATATATTCTAATTTTTTTATTATTGGATATTTCAGCAAAACAATTTGCATTAACTTTCCTAAATGAGTTTGAATCAAAAAGCTTCATACCTTTTATAGACCTTTATTTAACATTTAATTCTGGTATTGCCTTTGGATTTTTAGATTTTGGTCAAAGGTCATTATCAAACTTATTAACTATTCTCGGTATTGGTATCGTCATTTATATTTTCATACTCCATAAAAAAGAGGATGATAGCTCAAAAAAGTTTGCTTTATCTATGATAATAGGAGGAGCTTTAGGTAATATATTAGATAGAATTCCTGACGGTTACGTTACTGATTTTTTGCATTTAAATGTTAACAAATTTTCTTTTTTTATCTTTAACCCTGCTGATGCATTCATTAGTATTGGAGCAATTCTACTAATTTATCTAGAATTATTTAAAAGAGATTATGTCAGCAAAAGTTAAGGAAATTAAGTTAGCTAATCCTAGAGGTTTCTGTGCAGGTGTAGACAGAGCTATTGATATTGTAAATAGGGCTCTTGAAATATATGGTAGCCCTGTTTATGTAAAACATGAGGTAGTGCATAACAAATTTGTTGTAGAAGATTTAAAAAGTAGAGGAGCAATTTTTGTTGAAGAAATTAATGAAATCCCTGATAACTCTTTGGTAGTTTTTAGTGCTCATGGAGTTTCAAATGAGGTTGAAGAAAATACTAAAGCAAGAAATCTACAATACTTTGATGCTACATGTCCTCTTGTAACTAAAGTTCATATGGAAGTAATTAGACATGCAAGATCACAAAAAGATATTATCCTAATAGGTCATGAAGGTCACCCAGAAGTTGAAGGCACAATGGGAAGACACATCAACACCAATTTCAGCAATATATATTTAGTACAGGATGACAAAGAGGCGGCTGAAATAGAAGTTTCAAAACCTAGTGAATTAGCACTAGTAACACAAACTACTTTGAGTGTTGATGATACAAAGTCTATTATTAACATTCTAAAAAGAAGATTCCCGGATATCAAAGTTCCAAAGAATGATGATATTTGCTACGCAACACAGAACAGACAAGATGCAGTGAAGCAATTGGCACTAGAGTCTGACTATATGATTGTTGTTGGGTCTGTAAATAGCTCAAACTCTAATAGACTAAAAGAACTAGCAGAAAAATGTGGATGTAAGTCAATTTTAATAGATGAATTCGAAGAGCTTAATTTATCTGAATTAGATGGTTGCAAGACTATCTCAATTACAGCTGGAGCATCTGCGCCAGAAGAAAGAGTTCAAGAAATAGCCAAGGCACTCAAAAAGCATACAGGCGCAGTAATTAATGAAAATGGTGAAGATAAAGAGAGCATATTTTTTAAATTACCGCCATTATTAAGATAGATGAAAATTAAAAACCATAGACTCCAAGACATAAATTTCTTAGAGTCGCCCAATTTCAATGATAGGCCAGTTGATGAGGATATAAGTTTGCTGGTAATTCATTCAATAAGCTTGCCACCAAAAAAATATAATACAGATCACATAGAAAGATTTTTTTTAAATGAGTTGGATTTTACTTCACATAATTTTTATAAAAACATAGAAGGTATGAAAGTATCCGCTCATGTCCTTATCAAAAGGAATGGGGAAGTAATACAATTTGTCCCATTTAATAAGCGCGCATGGCATGCCGGAGTATCCTCATATAAGGGTAAAAATGACTGTAATAATTTTTCAATAGGCATTGAATTAGAAGGTAGTGACGACGATATCTTTGAAGATATTCAATATAAGAAACTCTCTTTAATAACCTCATTATTAATTGAAGAGTATGATTTAATAATTAAAGATAATATAAAAGGGCACTCAGACATTGCACCAGAAAGAAAAACTGATCCAGGAGTATTGTTTGACTGGGATAGATATTTAACTAATGTATAACTATAAAAAAATGTTCGTTATGCTTTTCTTAGGCTTCGGTTCTGGTCTGCCATACATCCTTTTAATAAGCACCTCAACAGCATGGTTAAGGGATGTAAATGTTGATTTAAGTTATATTGGTTTTTTTACTTGGATAACTTTCACATATACTTTTAAATTTGCATGGGCACCATTAGTTGATAGGTTTTCAATACCTTTTTTAGCTCAATATGGACACAGAAAAAGTTGGATTGCTTTCATGCAGATACTTATATTTTTAAGTTTATTGTTTATATCTAATATAGATCCTATTGAAAACTTTATTTTATTCTGCATGGTTGGAGCAACAATTGCATTTGCGGGGTCAATTCAGGATATTGCAATAGATGCTTTTAGAATAGAGTATGCGCATATTAGTGATCAAGGAAATTTAGCAGCCTCATATCAATTGGGTTATAGACTAGCAATTATTGCAGCAACATCAATAGCTTTAATTTTTGCCGATATCAATGGATGGTCTATGACTTTTAAATTAATGGCAGGCTTAATGTGTCTTGGCTTGCTAGGCGTTATATTTTCCAAAGAAGAGAAAAATAAAGAACTCGGTAAATTAAATTTTATAAATTCTATTGTTGAGCCCTTAAGAGATTTTATTTCTCGTTTTGGTATGTTTATGGCATCTATACTTTTATTAATTATAGCTACATATAGACTTACAGATATTGTAATGGGGCCTATGGCAACTCCATTTTATATTGATATGGGTTTTACTCTTACTGAGATAGGCGCTGTAGTTAAAGTAGTTGCCTTATTTGCTTCAATATTTGGTATTTTTCTTGGAGGCCTTCTCATTAAGAAAATACAAATTTTTAAATCTCTTCTTCTTGGAGCATTTCTTGTAATGCTAACAAATATTTTATTTGCATACGTAGCTGTCTCAGAAAAAAGTATTACTTCATTGGCAATAATTGTGGCAATGGATAGCTTGGCTGCCGGAATTGTTGGGACTATTAATATTGCTTTTCTGACAAGTCTTGTTTCTAAGAAATATACAGGATTTCAATATGCATTATTAACAGGATTTATGGCAGGACCGGGCTTCGCACTCAAAGGCTTATCAGGTGTATGGGCTAAATACCTTCAAGAAATATTTGGATTTGAATATGGTTGGATGGGTTTTTATATAACAACATCTATGCTGACTATTCCTTGTATATTGCTATTGTTATCTTATAAAAATTTCTTAACTAAGCATGAAAATACTATATAGAGTAACTTTTATATTTTCTTTAATTCTAATAATGTACTTTAGTATTTTGCCTGCATCATCCATACCAAATATTGCGGCATTATCTTTTTTAACAGATAAAATGATTCATGCTTTAATTTTTTTATATCTTTCATATATAGGTCTTAAAAGCTATTTTAATATATCTAAGTTATTGTTACTTGCACTGATATTTTCATTTGGACTCGTTATTGAAATTATTCATTTTTATCATCCATATCGTTTTTTTGAGATACCTGATTTAATAGCAAATTTAATTGGTATTCTCCTGGCATTGGCTATTTTCAATAAAAAAAGCATTTAAGCTATTGATTTCTTTTTTTTCGACCTTAACTAGTGTTTAAGTTAGAAAACTAACATAAAATTCATGGAATTATTTAATAGGAGAAACAAATGAAACTAAGACCTTTACATGACAAAGTTCTGGTTAAAAGAACTGAAGAAGAGGAAACATCATCTGGGGGTATCATTCTTTCAGGGTCTGCAAAAGAAAAACCATCACAAGGTGAGGTTATTTCAGTTGGTCCTGGTAAAAAAAATGACTCAGGAGAAGAAACTCCAATAAATGTTAAAGCAGGCGACACTGTTCTGTTTGGTCAGTATGCAGGAAATGAAGTAAAACTTGATGGCGAAGATTATCTCATCATGAGTGAGAGTGATATTTTCGGCGTTATTGAATAAAAATATATTAATTATAAAGGGAGAAAAAAATGTCAGCTAAAGATGTAAAATTTGGAGATAGCGCCAGAAGCCATATGCTTGATGGTGTTAATATACTTGCAGATGCGGTCAAAGTAACACTTGGACCTAAAGGAAGAAATGTTGTTTTAGACAAATCCTTTGGTGCGCCTACGGTTACTAAAGATGGAGTTTCTGTTGCTAAAGAAATTGAGCTAGAAAATAAATTTGAAAATATGGGAGCTCAAATGATCAAACAAGTAGCCTCTCAAACAAATGACGAAGCCGGTGATGGTACAACAACTGCAACTGTTCTTGCTCAATCAATTGTAAATGAAGGCAATAAAGCTGTTGCGGCAGGAATGAATCCAATGGATTTAAAAAGAGGTATAGATAAGGCGGTAAGCGCTGCTGTTGAACATGTTAAAGGCTTGAGTGTTCCTTGTGCAGATAGTAAAGCTATAGCGCAAGTCGGAACTATATCTGCTAATGGAGATCATGCTGTTGGTGAGATTATTGCTGAAGCAATGGAAAAAGTAGGTAAAGAGGGCGTTATTACTGTTGAGGAGGGAAGTGGTATAGAAAATGAACTTGATGTTGTTGAGGGTATGCAATTTGATAGAGGTTATTTATCTCCTTATTTTGTTACCAATCAAGACAGTATGACTGTAGAGCTTGAAAGTCCACTCATCTTATTATTTGATAAGAAAATTTCAAACATTAGAGACTTATTACCATTACTAGAATCAGTTGCTAAAGCTGGAAAGCCACTTTTGATTATTGCAGAAGATATCGAAGGCGAAGCATTAGCTACATTGGTTGTAAATAATCTTAGAGGTATTGTTAAGGCGGCTGCATGTAAGGCTCCTGGATTTGGTGATAGAAGAAAAGCAATGCTAGAAGATATTGCTATCCTTACTGGCGGAACGGTTATATCTGAAGAAGTTGGTCTTTCATTAGAAGGTGCTACCGTAGAAGATCTAGGAACTGCAAAAAGAGTAGTACTTAATAAAGATAACGCTACTGTTATTGATGGTGCTGGTGATGAGAAAGATATAGCAGCTAGAGTAAATCAAATCAGAGCTCAGATTGAAGATACTTCATCTGACTACGATAAAGAAAAACTTCAAGAAAGAGTTGCAAAACTTGCTGGCGGTGTTGCCGTCATTAAAGTTGGTGCTGGATCTGAGGTGGAGATGAAAGAGAAAAAAGCAAGAGTTGAAGACGCGCTTCATTCAACAAGAGCAGCTGTTGAAGAAGGGGTTGTTCCAGGAGGAGGCTCAGCTTTAATAAGATGTCTAGAAGCAGTTGAAAAGGTTGCTGGTGATAATGATGACCAGAATGTTGGTGTTAATATAGCTAGGAAAGCTTTTGAGGCTCCTTTAAGACAAATCGTTTCAAATGCTGGTGAAGAATCATCCGTTATTTTAGCTAATGTCAAAGAAGGAAAAGGCTCATATGGATTTAATGCATCATCTGGTGAATACGGAGATATGATTGAAATGGGTATCCTTGACCCTGCTAAAGTAACTAGGACTGCAATTCAAGCAGCGGGATCTGTAGCTGGAATGATGATTACTACAGAAGCTATGGTTACAGATATTCCTAAAGATGACGCTCCAATGCCTCCAATGCCTGATATGGGTGGAATGGGTGGTATGGGTGGAATGATGTAATTCTTGAACTCTATTTAATTAAAAATGGGGCTTTAAGCCCCATTTTTATTAGATTTACATATAGAATTAATTTAATATACCTTAAGCACATTTAATAAGGAGCAACATGGATATTTTAACTGACCAATCTTTCTTCAGAGCTTTTCATATTCTTTTTGGTATTGCATGGATAGGATTACTTTACTATTTCAATTTTATTCAAGGTGAATACGTAAAGGTTGCAGATCCAGATGCAAAGGCAGATGTATTTAAAAAATTAGCACCTAATGCTTTATGGTGGTTTAGATGGGCAGCGTTATTTACTTTCCTTACTGGGGTGATTCTTCTTCATCAGATTAGTGTAAGGATTGGAACTGAAATTATACTTGGTGCCACAATGGGTACATTAATGATGCTTAATGTTTGGGGAATCATTTGGAGAAACCAGAAAATTGTATTGGGTATGAAAGAGGGTGATGCAGCTGCAGCTGGAGCTAAAGCTGGTTTAGCATCGAGAACTAATACGCTTTTTTCAGTTCCTATGTTGATGTATATGGTTTACTCAGCCCACGGACAAGACCCAACAGGTTTGATAATTCATCCTGAGTGGAGCAGCACAAGTCTAATAGTAGGTTTAGCAATTATTTTTGCAATTGAGGCAAATGCTATATGGGGTAAAATGTTACCTGCTATAACTTCTGTTAGAGCTGTAATTATCTCATCTTTTGTTTTAGCAATAGTGCTTAAAGTTATTACAGATTTAGTTTAATTTAGTTATACTCTTGATAGGGAGCAATTAAAGCTCCCTTTTTTATTAAATATTTTTTAAATTTATTAATTATCATATAAAATAATTCTATATTTACAGGAAACATAATGAGTAACAAACCAAGTGAAGTTGAAGTTTTAGATGCAGTAAGAAAACTAATTCTATGGGCTGGTGATGATCCAGATAGAGAAGGTCTAATAGAAACACCTAAGAGAGTTGCTAAAGCTTATAAAGAATTTTTCTCAGGCTATCACGATGATCCGGTTGAAATTTTAAACAAAACTTTCGAGGAAGTAGAGGGGTATGATGATGCTGTAATTGTCCGTGATATAAGAGTTGAATCTCATTGTGAGCATCATATGGTTCCAATCATCGGGGTAGCTCACGTTGGCTATATTCCTAATAATAGAGTTGTTGGTATTAGTAAACTTGCCAGGCTTGTAGATGCTTTTGGTAAAAGGCTTCAAACCCAGGAAACTATGACCGCACAAATAGCTGATACTATTAATGATGTTCTTCAACCAAAAGGTGTTGCTGTTGTTATAGATGCAGGACATGGATGCATGAGCACTAGAGGAATTCACAAGACTGAATCTAGTACCATAACATCAAGAATGCTTGGTATTTTTAGAGATGATAATAAAGCAAGAGAAGAATTTATTAGTTTAATAAACTCACCAAAAAAATTCTAAATGAATTCGGAAAAGGTACTTTCTGCAAGTATCAGTCCAAAAATCCCATTAATATTGGCTTCTGGTTCTCAAAGCAGAAAGCAAATGCTTGAAGAGGCAGGAATCTGCTTTGAAGTAATCAAAACAGATACTGATGAAGATGCCTTAAAAAAAGAGATGCATAGACTTCCATTCGAACAACAGGTAATCAAGCTTGCTAGTGCAAAAGCTATTAATGTTAGTATTGATAATCCAAATCATGTAGTCATAGGTGGTGATCAGATGTGTGTTTGTGATTCACAAGTCTTTGATAAGCCTGGCTCGGTCAAAAAAGCA
>Ga0315320_10003243_pt1 | contig 13381 bp, 14 predicted proteins | sample M140m21515metaG_FD_203458 | JGI IMG/M metagenome (GOLD analysis project Ga0315320, IMG submission 203458) | Ammonia-oxidizing marine archaeal communities from Monterey Bay, California, United States - M1 40m 21515 | ecosystem: Environmental > Aquatic > Marine > Coastal | place: USA: California...
AATAATTATCTAATAACGTATCTTTCGAAGATGATCTTCTTCTTACCGTTATTATTATTATCTAGTTTTAAATATTATCAAAAAAAGTTTTTATTAATTTCTTATTGTTCAGTAGTTTTACTCTATCTAATTCCGTTCATTTTGGAAAAACCCTATCCATTACTTAGAGCAATACTTCCTTTTATTCCGCCATTTTTATTTTTATTTTATTATGCCGCAAGCAATCTTTTTAATTCGCTTAAGAGGGAATACACGTTACCTTTAATCATCATCATTATTTCGACATTAAGTGTAAATGCAATGTTTCAAGTGAGTCTATATGAAACAATAAATTGGAAGGGCAGATACAATCAAGCCGATATTATTGCAAGGTCCGAAAATTCTTGTGAGTATATTATTCTTACAGAAAATCTCAGTCCCGTTGGGGAGTACTATCGGTTTATTGACAGCATTTCAAAAAATGATTGCTAGAAACCAAATTTAATCACTTATTTAAAATTTTTTACTTAATGCTTTAGTTATTATAAAAATAAATTAGTCTACTATATTCACTTTATGGTGTTATTTACAAAATTTCTTATATTATCAATTCTAAATTACGTTGTAATTTTAACAAGTCCATATATAGACACTTTTCAAATAGTAGAAGATCTTTCTTTTTTTTGGACAATAGAATTAGATGACATATTTATGACATACTTAATAGTTAGTTTTTCTGTTTCGACTCTTACAATTGCTCTGATTACTATCTTTAAACCCTTTATTGAAATATATTTACTCCATTATTCAAGATTTCTTTTCTACTTTTTGGTTTCGTTGCTTGGATTATCTACAGTGTATATTGTTTTAAGGGTGTATGGTTATTCTAGACTCTCTCTTCTTGTCTATCTTTTAAGCTCATCATTAATATTGAATTACACATCAACAATTGTAAAAATGTTAAGAGGTAAAAATTAGTCAATATGACTTTTTAGACATTTAAGTCTAAAATTTACATTTTCATATCATTAAAAAAGAAACTTAAAACTATTTTTTATTTATCAAAGTTTTTTTTATTTTTTTTAATAGCCAGTTTTTAAAATTAGAAAAAGATTCAATTTTTTCTTTATGATATTCAAAATATCTCTTCATGTAATATCTTTGATAAAATATATACGTATTAAGTTTATAAATCTTGCTTTCTTTAATTTCATTTGGAAAAATTTTAGTTTGCTTAGCATTAAGTTTTGTATCAAAGTCATTGTTAATACCGCAATGCAAACCAGAACCATCAAATCCTGAATTTTGTACATGTGACACCTGAGGAAAAACAGTTAATCCTTTGTTTAAAAAAACAGTTTGATACCAATATGCATCCCAAATACTATTTTTATTAACTTGGTCTAACTTTAAGGCAGATTCCCAATAACTAGCTAAGTTATAAAAGTTATATTTTTTTCTTTCAGTGTCACTTAATGTAGAAATGATATTTTTTTCATAGTATTTATTTTCTGTAAATAGATTCCATCTATTGTCCCAAGTTCCCCATCCCCAGGGCTGGCAGAGTGTGCTCAGTGATGCATTTTTACTTTTTTTAAGTAGCTGAGGATGGGCATAACCATTAACATGCCAAATTTTTTCGATATTTTCATACCTATCCAAAGAAGAATTCATATAATTTAGGAAGTGTTTACCAAGTATTAGATCATCTTCCAGAACTACAATTTTAGTATTATCTTCTAGAACTTCAGATATGCCATTTATTATATTAAATTTACATGAAACATTTTCTTTTCTTATTATTGTGTGCTGTTTTTTAAAAGGAAATCTTTGTTCAGCAATTCTTGTTACAAGTTCATGTTCTTTTAAATTAGTTTTATCAGTTGGTCCATCTACAAAAAAATATACAACCGATTCTTTGCTTTCATCATTATAAAGGAGACTATCAACCATATTTTGGAGATGGTTTGGTCTATCAAATGCAAATATTGCAATAGGTGCTAATTCCATGATTCTATTATAAGTGAGATGTAAAAGTTATAACTTTTTACATACATATAAAATTTTAATAATTAAATATTACAATTTTTATATTAACTTACACCGATTCGTTATTTTTAAATAGTCCAGTAGTTCTACTTGGGTTAAATTCAACTAAGGAAAAATTGTTATTATATAAAAAATTAACTACGCTAACCACTGTATTTTCTTTGGCTTCTCCTTTTTCAGAACCCATGTCAACACATATGTACTGAATCTTATCTAGTAGATTACTTGCTCCAATAAGAACTTCTAATTCGTGACCTTCTGCATCAATTTTTAAGAGTTTTATATTCTCGTGGTTTTCATTATCTAACCTGACCAACTCAATATTGTCTACTTGAGTCGAATTAAATTTCTCAATAGATGAATCTCCTGAAGCTGAGTTAATGTAAAAGGATGCATCTCCATTTCTTGTGCTCAACCCTTTTTTAAAAAGTTTTACATTGTCAAAATTACTAGTATTAAGTTCTAAACATTTAAAAACATTTTCATCAGGTTCATAAGCGAAATAATTCAACTTTGTTTCGAATTGTATTAGTGCCAAGTAAAACATACCAACATTTGCACCACAATCGACAACAGTATCATTAGGATTAAGTTCAAACTTATTTAAACAATAAGAATCAAGCAAGTTATTAAGCTCATATTGATGATTAACCATAGAACCGGCGATTCGAAATTTATTTGGAAAGTAAATAACATTATTTTTATAATTTTTAAAGAAAAGTAATTTATCGTAATCCCACTCAATTTTTCCATCATTTTTATAAAATAAGTTCATCAATCTACAGAATAATTTTTCATTAAAAAATTTGAACAAATAAGTTATTAGGTATGAATTGAGTAGAAAATATAATTTACCCATATAACCAACAGCATGTTTTCTTGATTTTCTAAACACAAAATAAGGTAAATTTAACAATTTAGTTTCAAATTTAGGAAGTGTGATATTTATTTTCATTAATATATTTTATAAATAATCAAGGATTTTTGTTGCTCGTAAATAAATAATTCTTAAAACTTACTTTTAAATCTTTTGAAGTTCTCAGAAGCTTTATCTTTTTCTGAAATTATTGGGTTATCAACTTGCCAATCAATCCCTAAACTCAAGGGATTGATAGATTCATCATATTTATAATTATAATTTCCTGACTGAAGGTAAATTAAAATTGCTTCATTTGATAAAGTAGAGTATCCATGTGCAAATCCTTCGGGTATTAATAATGCTAAACTGTCATCTTCTTTAAGCTTTATAGATTCAAATTCTCCATAAGTATCGCTTTCTGATCTTAAATCTAGAAATACATCCATTACGGTTCCTTTAACGCATGTAATTAACTTTTTAACAGCAAATGGTGGATTTTGAAAATGTAATCCTCTAATGACACTTTTTTTTGACGTTGAACACAGAACTTCCTTTATAGGAGATATTAAGTTTTGTAATTCATCTCCAAACATAGTTTTCTTTAGAGAACCACGCTCATCTTCAAAATTTAATCCATGAATTAGTTTAATTTCTTTGAATTTTTCAGAAAAATCTTTTACTTCCATTGTTGTGCATACCTCCTTAGTGATGTTTCGATATTTTCAACATTTATATCTAAATAGTCAATTTTTGGATGTGTTTTAAAATAATTGTTTTCAGTATAAACAATACTCTGGTTATTTATTTTGCTAGTTTCTAAAAAGTTTTTAAGGTATAAATATAATGATTCTAAATTGATAGATTTTTTTCCAACAAAAGAAGTACAGTAGCTATTTTCATTATCTATTGAAATAATAATTCTCTTGATGACAGGACCTATATGCATCAAATTAACACTATTGTTAGGATTCATTATTGGATTCTCAGATCCTTCTTTAATGCTTTTAATAATTATTGGTAAAATCTTCTGCCTTTTGTCACTTATCCCAAATGTATTATCAAGATATATCTCATCATATGCGATATCTAAATTGTTAGAAAATGTTTGAAGCATCTTAGAGAATTCAATCTTAGTTTGGGTATAGTGAAGATTCCTAAGGGTTTCATCTTTGTGATAGCCATACATTGTATTAGTATGAATAATTTTTTTTATATCTAAAGTTGACAAGCGCTCAATAAGTTCATTTCCAAAATTTAGATTCGCATTAGTAACCTCTCTATTCTCACTTGGTGTTTTTGAGAAATGTGTTGCTAGGTGAACAAGAACAACTCTACTTTTCCTCAGTTCATTAAGATCTATAATTTTTCCTTTGTAATAAAGATTTATTTTATTGTTTTCTTTTCTAGGAGCTATTATGACTTTTTTATTTTGAAGTGCCGGTAATAAGTTAGTGCCAATAAATCCAGTTGCCCCGGTTACTATTACATACATTTATTTTTACCTGCCCAAACTAGTGTATTATGTAAGTATATGCAGAAAAAAAATTCTTGTGATGTAGTTTTACTTGCTGGCGGCAAGGGAACACGTATGAGAGAACTTACAGAAGAATTACCAAAGCCCATGGTAAGAGTTGGCAATACACCAGTTCTCGAACACCTAATTAATATATTTAATAATTTTGGTGACTTTAACTTTATAGTTTGTACTGGTTATTTGAATAATAAGATTGAAGAATATTTTGAGAATTGGAAGAATGTAAGACTTGTATACACAGGTGATGAAACAAATACAGGAGGAAGATTAAAAAAAGTAGCGGAAATGATTAATGGGCAATTCATAGTTACATATGGTGATGGACTAGCTAATGTTGATATCAGAAAATTACTTAATTTTCATGAAAGTCATGATTTAATAGGCACTGTTACAGTTACAAATCCGACTTCACGTTTTGGGATGGTTAATTTTGACAATGAGTACAAAGTAACAAGCTTTATAGAAAAGCCAAAGCTAGAAGGATACATAAACATGGGATTTATGACATTTGAGAAAGAATTTCTAAACTATTTAGATAATGACTCAATCCTAGAGTCGTTACCATTACAAAATCTCTCACGAGACAATCAATTAGCAGCATATATACACAATGGATACTTTGAACCTATGGATACTTACAGAGAATTTTTAACGCTAAACGAATACTGGAAATCCGGAAATCCTCCATGGCAAAATTTCACTTAAAGTAAATGAAACAATATTTTGTACTTTATATATGCAGAAAAAAAAGGATGATTGAATTATGCAAAATTTTTGGATAAACAAAAAAGTACTGATCACAGGACATTCTGGATTTAAAGGAATGTGGTTAGCAGTAATTTTAAATATATTTGGTGCAAAGGTGTACGGGCTTTCAGACTTTTCTGTTAAAAGTAAAATTTATGAAAAAATTAATGGAAAAAAATATTTTGAAAAAGAGTTCAAAGTTGACATATCAAAAGATATTAAAACTTTAAAAAAAATATTGAATCAAAATGAATTCGATGTGATTTTCCATTTTGCGGCTCAAGCGCTTGTTTATGAAGCTCAAATTAATCCGCTTAAAACTCTAGAGACTAATATTATTGGAACATTTAACATTATTTCAGAAATCCAAAATTCTGAATGTACAGATTCTTTAATTGTAGCTTCAACCGATAAAGTTTATAGATTTACTGATCAATATAATGATGAAAAGGCTTCTCTTGGTGGCAATGAGTTTTATAGTGCAAGTAAAGTAAGTGCTGAAAACATTATTGATGCATTTGTAAACACCAATAAGACATCTAGTTTGAAAATCTCTACTGTAAGGTCTGGAAATGTTTTAGGTGGCGGAGATGGAGCAAAAGGCAGACTACTTACAGATATCGTTGATGCAGCAAAAAAAGGAGAAAAAATATATCTTCGTAATCCTATTGCAATTAGACCATGGCAGGATGTATTAGACTCACTATCAGGTTATCTTAAGATTGCAGAGTTCAATTTTACTAACAAAAATGTTGGTAAATTTAATTTGAATTCAGATCTTAATTCAAAACTTACTGTTGGAGAGATTGTTAAATTAGTACTAGAAATTTGGGAGTCAAAAATTGAAATAGTAGAAAATAGTGAAGAACATTTTTTTGAAACAAATTTTTTACGTTTAGATTCATCCAAAGCAAGGGATGTTTTAGGTTGGAAGGAAACTATTGAAATTGAAGAAATGATAACCAAAATTGTAAATTGGGAAAAAGCAGATTCAGAGTCTGCCATTGAAAAAGTTACTATTTCACAAATTAATAAATACTTTCAGTAAGATTTAAATATGTATAAAAAAATTAAAAATATTCCTCTTTTATTTAAAAAAGAAAGTAACCCAAAAGATACACCTTTTCTCAGATCCCTGTGTTATGACTCCCAGACGGTAGATGAATACTTTTGGAAATCATCTCAACAAGGTGGCGATGACAGAAAATTTTCCACTAATGAACTTCTTCCGGTTATTAGATTAATAACTCAACAGCAAGGTATTCGTACTGCAGCTGAGTTTGGTACTGCACAATGTAGAGTTAGTTCTGCATTATTTATGGGTGGGGTCAAAAAGTTGTACTCTGTTGATATAGTTAAGGATAGCGTTGTTAGTCATTTTGAAAAACTTTGTTCTAAAGATGACTATAACTTTGAATTTGTTTTAGAAGATTCTGCAAAATATATACTTCCAGAGGTAGACCTTTTATTTATTGATTCTTTACACAATAGGGAGCATTTAAAAAAAGAGCTTAATAATCATGAAAATGTAAAGAAACTTATAATGCTCCATGATACAGAAACCTTCAAAGAGCACGGTGATCGTGGTGGGGGTCTTCAGTATGAAATTCAGGATTTTTTAAATAATAATTTGAACTGGTCAGTGCTTTATAAATTTATACACAATAATGGCATGATGGTGCTTGTAAGAGATTAGTAATGAGCGAAATTACACTTAGCCTATCTTATTACAATGATTTTGAACACCTGCATCAGCATTTGGAGCAATGGAAGGCTTATAAGGATAAAATAGAATTTCAAATAATTGATGATGGGTCCAAGGAAAAACTAGTTGATAAAATAGACATTGATTTATTTTTAGAATTAAATATCTCCATATACAGAATAAATCAAGATATCAAATGGAATATTCCAGGAGTAAGAAATTTGGGAGCTGTTGCATGCACCACTAAGTGGATACTATTTTGTGATATGGACCAATATTTTCATGAAAGAGATATAAATAAAATAATAAATAAAATTAATACGAAACAAATTGATGATAACAAATACTACTCTTTTTCAAGATCTGGAAGAGAGAGAACAGCCGGTACATTAATGATGACTAAAGACAATTTTTGGAAATGTGGTGCTTATGATGAAGACTTGAGAGGAAACTATGGATATAACGATCCATTATTAAGAAAACAATTAGAAGCTATTGATGTTCAAGAAGAAACGCTAATAGATGTTTACTGTCAACAATTTCATGCTGATTGTTTGCTTGACAGAAAAGGAATGGAAAAAAATAAAAGAAAGATGCATAGAAAGATTAAAAAGTTACCCAAAAAAGAAATAAAAATTCTTGATTTTAATTGGGAGAAATCTTTTTGAGATTGCTAAATTAACATGAAAAATATAAAAAATATTTCATGTTAATTGTCACTTACGAAATTAATGGCAATTAGTAATATTTTCTTCAATACGAATTAGCAATTAATTAAAAAGTTATAAATGTTTTGAATTTATTTACATGTTCTAGGTAGGGTGCTCTTTTTATTAAAGGTAGAACTAAACTAAAATATATGAACATTCTAAAATTGCTAAGAATTCCTCAATGGGCTAAAAATTTAATTATTTTTTTAGTTTTGATTGCTTCAGGGAGTTACGATATCCAACTTTTTAAGCTGATAGCAATTGTTTTTATTGGATTTTCTTTAATAGTTTCTTCTACATATATTATAAATGATATTTCGGATAGAAAATCTGATGCGAAACATCCATCAAAAAAATATAGACCAATAGCAATGGGAAAAGTTTCAATAAATATTGCTATCAAATTATCTGTAATATTGTTGTTAATTGGAAAATTAATTTTGTTTTCAATTAATTTTAATCTGTTATTGTATTCTTCCTTGTATGTGCTGGTCACACTTTTATATTCTTACAAAATAAAATATATAAAATATTTAGACATTTTGTCTATTACCTTTCTATTTTTAGTTCGTCTCATGATTGGAGGCGTAGCAATAGATATAGATATATCCACACCGCTATTTCTTTTTGTTTTTTTTATATGTCTGGGAATAGTTTCTTCTAAGAAGTATTCTATTTTGAACAATAATGAATTAAGAGATTCAAAAGTGAAAAATTTTTTAATTGCAAATTATAAAAATAGTGAATTGGAAAAAATAATTTATACTAGTTTTATATTTTCAATAATTACATACTTTGTGTGGATTATTTTAGACATGCCTATTTTGATACTAGATACTTCTTCTATAAGTTTATTTTTATCATTAATTATCTATATTTTTATCGTTTATGAAGTGATTCAAAAAACTTATCTTTTGGAGACCGAAGAAATTATTGAGACCGTAATAGGCAACAATAAAATACTTCTACTCCTCCTACTGTTTTTATTTTTTTTCGTACTGGGAACAATTTAATGACTAAAGAAATAAAATCTTGGGGCCAAAATTATGTAAAGCTTGTAAGTGTTCAAAACCAAAATAAAAAAATAAGCAAGCAGGTTATTTCTTTGGGTAACTTAAATTCTTATGGTGATGCATGCATTCCATTAAGCAATCAAATAATTCTTAATAAACATAAAACAAATGAAAATGAAGATTTCATTGTTTCTAATGAAACAATTCAATCTTATTTAAAAAGAACCCACCGTCTCCTGACTGGAATACCTGGAAAATCTAATGTTACAATAGCTGGTGCAGTTGCAGCGGACACTCATGGTAAAGATAATCTGTGGGGAGGCAGTTTTAGCAGAAATGTCAAAAGTATAAAAATTATGCTGCCAAATCAAGAAATAGTTGAAGTAAGCAGAACAAAAGATAAGGATATTTTTTTTGCAACTATAGGGGGTTTTGGACTAACTGGGAATATTATTAGTATAGAATTTTTTGAAAAAGACAATAAATTTTATAATTTCTACTCTATAGAAAAATCTACTGGAATTGGGATTAAGAATCTATTAAGGTCGTTTGATTTTAAAGATGGATCTTATTGGATTGCTTGGATAAATCTTTTAGATAAGAAATATAAATGGGTATCAGAGACAGCTGAGCCTATAAGAAATCAATATAATAAAGAATTTCCACTCAAAGACTATCGGGACTTGACAATCTCTCTTTCTCCAATTGGACAAAATAGACTACATACAATGAATGCAATAAATAGTTGCTATTATTACTCCAGCAAACTTAAAAAAAATAAAAAAAAATATTTCAGAGACGTCATCTATCCTCTAAATAGATTTACTGATACTAGGAATATATCAAACTTAAGAAAAATTATTCAAGTACAGTTCTCAATTCCTAAATCAAAAGAGGATGAGCTTGAAAACTTACTATCGTTGTTGGTTGTCGGTCAAGTTCCACTGATGTGTAGTGTAAAAAGACTCCGTGCAAAAGAGGATGGAATAAATCTTTCTTTTGTTCAGGATGGCTGGACGGCAGCTATTGATTTTTCTGAAAGAGAATTTAACCATAAATCAATAAGAATTTTTTATTCTGAATTAATAAAGCATGGAGGCAAAATTTACCTTGGAAAGGACTCTACATTAAATGTTTCGGAATTTAATGACATGTATCCAGATTTAGATGCCTGGAAAAAAGTGGTAAAGGGAATCGATAGAAATAATATATTCCAATCCTCTCTATCTAAAAGGTTAAATATTAAGTGATGAATATTGCCATAATTGGTTCCTCATCTGAGATAGCACAACAATTTGTAAGACATGTTAATACTGAAGAAGTTAACACATACTTCGTAACTTCTAACAAATACCATTCAAATGAAAACACCAAGACATTAGTAATCAAGGACTATTTAGATGAAAAGAATACAATTTCTGATTATATTAAAGACCTAGAATGCTCAATTGTTATATTCTTTAATGGATATCTCGCAGAAAATAGACCTATCAGATTTCCTACTGAAAAAGAAATAAATACAACATTTAAGATAAATTATCTAATCCCTATAGAGTTGACAAAATTAATAAACAAAGAGTCCAAAAAAGTTCCAAAATTTATATACATTTCATCAATGGCAGCAGTTAGACCAAGATTTAAAAACTATATTTATGGATTATGTAAATCTAATTTAGAAAAATCAGTTACTAATTTAGAATTGTCTGAGTATTTAATAATTAGATTTGGAAAAGTAAAAACAAAAATGTCTAAAAATCATAAAAATCCTCCGTCAACAATCTCTGCAGAAAAAGCAGGAAAAATCATCTCAAACAAATTAGAAGACAATGGTCTTGTGCATGCAAATATTAATCTATTTATAATTTCAAAAATAATCAAATTATTGCCAAAAAAGATAATAGAAATAATTAGTCTCTAGATATGACACTAATTTACTTTGTTATTTTTTATAATTTAACATTTCTAATAGGAAGATCAATTTCTATATTATACATAAGGGCAACCAATAAAGACACCAGTCAAAAGATATATATTTGTGGGTATGATATTTCTATTTTTTATCCTATTATCTGTCTCTTTTTTGTTGGAAATCTATCACAAATTTTTAATATTTTTTTTCCTTTAAAATACATCATTTTTATTATTCCAGTTCTTCTTTTAGTCAATTTTATTGATTTCAGAAGATATAAATTTTCTTTAGATTTCTGGATAGTAAATATAATATTTCCATTAATTATTTCAGTATCAAGTTTTGGACAGGGATTTCACTATGACGCTGGTTTATATCATTTAAATCACCAACAATGGTTAACAGAATCAAATATCGTTATTGGATTAACTAATATATACTTCCCTTTTGGATGGTCCTCAATATATGAATACATATCTGCTTTTTTTCAAATTGGTGATAATTATATTTTATTACATTTTGTTAATTTGACTTTTATTGTTCAATTTTTCTCTTTTTTATACAAATCAATTTATGGTCAAAAAGATAGTTTTTTAAAATTTACATCAATTTTTATTCTATTTTATGGAATTCTCGATAATTTTGGAGTAGATGGTGGAAGAAATGGTTTTATTTATATACAAAGTATTGGAAAATTTGATAATGCATTTGCGATTGTTTTTACTATTTTTAATTTACTAATTATCAATCAAATAATAACAAATGTTTATAAAAAAAATGATTTAGTCTTCTTGACTTTACTAGCACTATTTACTTTTCAGCTTAAACTTACTGGTGGAATTGCAATATATGCGTATCTGTTTTATCTATTCCTATATAAAACAAATAAAAATCTTAAAATATATGATGTTTTCAAGCTTACTTCGGGTTTAAATGTATTACTTACTTTTTGGCTTATTAAAAACTTTTTTAATACAGGTTGTTTAGTATTTGGTATTGAATTTACCTGTTTTAACTCTACACCTTGGTATGAAAGTGGTTTATCAACATTAGCTGTAAGCGACACAAGTAAGTTTAATTTAGCTTACTCTTTTGGTGACAATGTAAATTTTTGGTTCAGTGATTGGTCAGAGAAAAGTATAAACATCACCTCACTTGTAAATTTTGCAATCTCAATTTTGGTTCTTACATTTATAAAATTCTTATTTTACAAAACTACTAAAAATTTAGATACAAAAGTTTACTTAGCAATTCTTATGTATATGTTTCTAAATATTCTTATCTGGATTATGGGTGCTCCTGATCCTAGATTTGGGAGTGCCATGTTTTTGTTATTAATATTTTTATTATCAATAAACATTTCAGGAGAAAAGAAAATAGTTACCTTAATTGAAACTAAGTTTAAATTATATCTTTTGACAGTACTCATTTGTATTGGATTGATGCCAAGGATTCAATCGTACACTGCTGCTGTAATAGATTTTAATTCTGCAGTAAACATCAGCTTACCTGTTGTTGAATACAAAGAAGGTAGTGGATGGGGTGTAAGGCCGATTTATGGAGACCAGTGTTGGGTTAATCTTGAGTGTACAAAATTTAATGATGATCTATTACAAAAAAAATTATTCATCTTTAATATATTTTTATACGACTAAATGTATATGTTAATCAGTTTTTTTCTTGATTTATGAAAACCCCTGTGGGCGCTACAGGATTTGAACCTGTGACTTCTTCCTTGTAAGGGAAGCGCTCTGCCAGACTGAGCTAAGCGCCCTTTAAATTAATAACGCATGTTTATAATAGTTTGATTTATGATGTAAGTAATGAAAAATTTAGCAGCAATAATTCCTTTCTATAACGAAAAAGACTTTTTAGAAATTTCACTAAAAAGAGTGACAAACTTGGGGATATTCGATCAAATAATACTTACCGATGATTGTTCAAATGATGGCTCATCAGAAATAGCTTCAAATCTAGCTAGTAGTAATCCAATTATTGAATATATTAACGGAACTAGTAACTCTGGAAAAGGTCAAGCTTTAAATAATGCCAAACATTTGATAAAAACATCTCATGTGATCATTCATGATGCAGATCTTGAGTACTTTCCAGATGACATAGTAGAAATGTTTAACTTGGTGGAACATAATCCTGAATCATTAATTCTTGGCTCAAGATTTATTGGTGTAAAGGAAAGGAAAAATGTTTACTTTAGAACAAATTTAGCAAATAGAGCTATGTCACTATTCTTTTCTTTGGTCAACTTTAAATACATTACAGATATCGCCACTTGCTACAAGTTGATGCCATCCTCATTCTTTAAAGCTTTAAATATTAAAGAAAAAGGTTTTTCTATTGAAGTTGAGTTACTTAGTAAATTCCTTAAAACAAATATGAACATTATTGAAGTCCCTATCAAGTATGAAGGAAGATCTTATACAGAAGGCAAAAAAATAAAGACTTCTGACGGTTTCAAATATTTATTTAATACTATAAAGTATAGGTTTTTTGATTAACTACAACCCAGAGAGTTTCCACAGTTTAAACACTTGTAGCAAGATCCATTTCTAATGGTAATGTGACCACACTCATTACAAGCTGGAGCATCACCCATCATGTCGCCTAGGACTTCTTGCACTGTTGCCACTGAATTTTCAGCTTGCTCTACAGGTGCAGTCTCTGTTTTAGCTACAGGTGCAGTCTCTGTTTTAGCTACAGGTGCAGTCTCTGTTTTAGCTACCATTTCCACAGGCTCACTTTTCTGTTCCTCAACAGCCTTATCTTTTGGTGGCACTTGAACGATATCTGTTCTATCTAAGTACTCTAAACCAAGTGCTCGAAACACATAGTCGATGATAGAGTTACTCATCTTGATA
>Ga0315320_10003244_pt1 | contig 13379 bp, 13 predicted proteins | sample M140m21515metaG_FD_203458 | JGI IMG/M metagenome (GOLD analysis project Ga0315320, IMG submission 203458) | Ammonia-oxidizing marine archaeal communities from Monterey Bay, California, United States - M1 40m 21515 | ecosystem: Environmental > Aquatic > Marine > Coastal | place: USA: California...
GCTTCGACATCAAATAAAATTTCTTTGGCAGACATATCGGTCTCCTTACGTCTGTTCGTTTTGGTTTAGCTTTGTACGATTCCGAAGATCTCGTCCTCACGCAGGACAAGACGCTCTTCACCATCCATTTGAATTTCGGTGCCCGCGTAACGTCCAAACACGACACGGTCTCCCTTCTTGACCTGCAGCTCGCGGACACTACCGTCGTCGAGTAGCTTGCCTTGGCCCACGGCCAGAACCACACCCTCCAGCGGCTTCTCTTTCGCGGTCTCGGGCAGGAACAGCCCGCCCTTGCTGCGGGTCGTCTCTTTCACACGCTGAATCACGACTCGGTCATAGAGTGGTCGAACGCTCATGTTTCCTCCAGATAGTTGGGCGCGCATCTTGGCGGGCCAGAAAACAAACCGGCCGACCTCGTTAGGGAAGTCGGCTTCACGGTGGGGAGCCTAGACACGCGACGCGCGTCGTCAAGTGCACGGGGCGATGTTTATCACAATGATGCACCGGTCCACAAGGGAAGGATTTCCACCCAAGCCAAACGTTTGACGAAAACCCACCAGAGCGCTAAGAACAGCGGCTATTGCTCCACATGATCATGTGGCTGGAGGATCGAATGGCTCGAATCACGATCGAAGACTGCCTCGAAGTCATCCCAGACCGTTTCTCGCTCGTCATGGCATCCGCCGAACGTTCGAAGATGCTGCTCAAGGGTGCACCCAACCTGATTGACCAAGACAACGAGAACAAAGAGGTCGTGACATCCCTACGGGAGATCGCGGCTGGTAAGTTGGGGATTCGCACACGCGCTGTCGCACCAAGCGAAGATTGGGATGCGTTGCCACCGCTCGGCGGCGACGAGATGCCCCTTGACGAAGAACTTCCACCCGAAGCTTAGGAGAAATCTATGCCCAACGAACAAGATACCCACTTCGACGTGCGTTGCATTGAACATCATCTTCGGCGACGCGTCGTGACGCCAGCAGACCACGCCAAGCGTCAAAAGGGACTCAAAGATCTCGCCGATATGGCAGAGACCGCCGAGACACTCTTCACGCCGCACTTTGAAATGCGACGAGAACCGGAAGGAACAGAGGACGAGGGCAGCGCATGAGCGGACAGAAACCTCGTGGGCCGCTTCACGCTCCACGCGGAGCCGAGCTTTCCTGTGAGGGCTGGGTGCAAGAAGCCGCCCTCCGTATGCTCCTCAACAACCTCGACCCCGAAGTAGCCGAACGCCCCGAAGACCTTGTTGTCTACGGGGGTACCGGGAAAGCGGCTCGCAACTGGCCTGCCTTCGACGGGATCGTCAAGACGCTTCAGCGCCTGAAGAACGACGAGACCCTGTTGGTTCAATCCGGCAAAGCCGTGGGAGTCATGAAGAGCCATCCCGATGCACCGCGGGTGTTGATCGCGAACTCCAACCTGGTTGGCAAGTGGGCCAACTGGGAGCACTTCGGTGAGCTTGAGCGGGCCGGCCTGATGATGTACGGTCAGATGACCGCCGGATCATGGATCTACATTGGCACGCAAGGCATCTTGCAGGGAACCTACGAGACCTTCGTCGCTGCCTCTCGCAAGCACTACGGTACGCCAAGCCTCAAGGGGCGCATCGTCGTCACCGGAGGGTTGGGCGGTATGGGTGGCGCACAACCACTCGCCGCGACCATGGCCGGAGCCGCCTGTCTCACCATTGAGATCGACCGGGTCCGCGCCGAGCGCCGTATCGAGACGCGCTACCTCGACGAGATCGCAGACGACCTCGCGGACGGGATCGCGCGGGTCTCTGCCTACGCACGCGAGGGCATCGCTCGGTCGGTTGGCGTGATCGGCAACTGCGCCGAGATGCTGCCCCAACTTCTCGAGCGCGGCTTCAAGCCCGATCTCCTGACAGACCAGACATCCGCGCACGATCCCCTCAACGGCTACATCCCTGCGGGCCTGAGCCTCACAGAGGCCGACGCGCTTCGCGAGAGCGATCCAAAGACATACGTCAAGCGCTCCAAGGACTCCATGCGAGCCCATGTCGAGGCGATGCTGGCGTTCTTGGACCAAGGCGTCCACGTCTTCGACTACGGAAACAACATCCGCGCGATGGCCACCGACGCCGGATGCGAACGGGCGTTCGACTTCCCGGGCTTCGTTCCCGCCTACATCCGTCCGCTGTTTTGCGAGGGGAAAGGTCCGTTCCGATGGTGCGCTCTCTCTGGGGATCCAGAGGACATCTACACCACGGACCGCGCCCTCCTCGAGCTCTTCCCAGAAGACGAGGCGCTGCGCAACTGGATCGAGATGGCTCAAGAGCGCGTAGCCTTCCAAGGGCTTCCCTGCCGCATCTGTTGGCTCGGCTACGGAGAGCGAGAGAAAGCCGGTCGCATGTTCAACGAACTCGTCCGCACGGGCAAGGTCAAAGCACCTATCGTTGTCGGGCGCGACCATCTGGACTGTGGTTCGGTGGCATCGCCCAATCGAGAGACCGAAGGGATGCTCGACGGAAGCGACGCGGTGGGCGACTGGCCGATCCTCAACGCGATGATCAACGCCGTCAACGGCGCCTCTTGGGTCAGCTTCCACCAAGGTGGTGGGGTTGGTATGGGCTACTCGCTTCACGCCGGTATGGTCATCGTCGCAGATGGCACGGACGAAGCCGATAAGCGACTCGAACGCGTATTGAAGAGTGACCCAGGCATGGGCGTCATTCGACACGCAGATGCGGGCTATGACCTCGCGATTGACGTCGCCCATGAGCGTGGGGTTGATATCCCCGGGATCACGTCCTAGCGGGACAAACGTCACGAAACGTCACGCTGCGGCATGCGATTGAAGATTGGGACGCTCTGTAGCGTCTCACCCCCGACCACTTACGAGGGGGACCGCATGACACAAGCCCAATCTATACAACGCAGCGCCGCGACCAACGCCGACGTCGAGCGTTCGATCAAGAGGCTATCGCATCTCAACCCACAAGCCGCAGACGAAACGCTTGTTCGAACATACCAGCGTCGGCTGCACCGTCACGCCAACTACATCCTCCGCAACAGTGAGGAGGCGTACGACGTGACGCAAGAGGTCCTCGTGAGGGCCTTGCGTGAGAGCCGTCGCTACCAAGACGATTTCAAGATCAAGGCGTGGCTCTACCGCGTGACCAGCAACCTGTGCTTCAACCGGCTGCGAGACAGCAAGCGACGTCGGAACATCTTGGACTCTATGGACCAGCAAAGCAACCAGCCTGCGAATCAGTCTGCGCACGTCTTCGCCCGTCAACAGCACCACCAGATCGCGACGGCCATCAAGCAACTGAGCGGTGACCATCAGGCCATATTGACGTTACGCTACTACCAAGACCTCAGCTACGCTGAAATTGCTTCCGCCTTAGACATCAAACTGGGGACCGTCATGAGTCGGCTCTCCAGAGCGCGAAAACAACTGTCCAACGTGCTCTTATCGACTGACCTTATGGCGGCTTAAAGTCGCCGGCTCACCCCGACCGCAGCAAAGATCGTACCGTGACTTGATCTGTGCCCCCCATTACGGGTACCTTGGTTTGGGGGTCGAGTGCGCTCAAAAGTCCGTGAACATCGTACAACAGACGCTTTGCTGCAAGCGATAGGCGACCGAAAGACGCAAGAGCTTACGGTTGGCAAGGGGCTTGCACGGGTCACCGTGGGCGTCCGAGAGGGTGCCATCGTCTGTGCCTACTCGTCGCGCGACGAACACCACTACATCCGCCTGCTTTACCATCTCAAGATGATGACCAAGGAGCGGGCGCATCATCTCCTCACGAAGACTTCAGACCCCGACACCTACTTCGATGAGATCTTCCAAGGGGTCTCTGATCGCGTCACCACACGTATACTGGACCAACGCTTTCAAGAAAACCTTTGCTGCTATCTTCGCCATCGCACGCAACCAAGCGTGAAAGACGTCACCTTCGTGTACGCCAACTACATGATGGTCGATGTGGGCGCCCAGGCCGTTATCAACACCGCGTTTCGTGTGCTCGATTCGTCCCATGGGCTTCGCGCGACCACCACGCTCGCACCAAGCGGCGGCTCATCCGATAAGGCATCCCATCGGGTGATTTTGGCACGATTGTCAGACCGGGTTTGGACCGTCCGAGAGTTGCTGCCTCTCCTGCCGTTTGAGCCCACGCTCGCCAAAGTCTACCTCAACGATATGTTGAACAGTGGCCTTATCTTGCGTGATGGACAAAACGGCACGACAGCGCCAACGGCCCCTGTCGTTGCAGCCGCTCCAGCCGCTCCACCCACTCCATCAGCGACCGTTGCGCCGGAAATAGAGGAAGAGGAAGAGGAAGAGGAACTCGACGCCGAGGACATGGCTGCCAAAATGGTCGCCTGGTTCTCTGAAGACGCGCCTGTTGACGAAGCCGAGCTGGAGATGTTCTCGGATGTGGACGGCTCTCGAGGTGGTGGCGAATCCGGCGAGTTCACGACAAAAATGAAAGACCTAGAGCACATCGAGGTCAATCACCTAGACGCTTCTGACGACGCGTGATCTCCACCGCTGTCCTCACTGGCCTCGCCCTCGCGAGTTCCCTCCCCCCAAACCTCGAGACCGCAGTGCATGCGTCGCGAGCACTGACCTCCGCTCAGCGGATCGACCAACTGTCTGGTGTTCTCCTCGGCGCCCAATACGCCCTAGACCCATTGGGTGAAGGCGTAGCTCCCGATACCGACCCCATGGTTCGCTACGATGCCTTCGACTGCCTCACTTATGTGGAAGAGGTCCTCGCGCTGTCGCTCTCCACGACACCGACTGAAGCGGACGCAATTCGCAGCGCGATGCGCTACGGGGCGAACCCCCCAGCCTACACCTCACGCCATCACTTTATGAGTCTACAGTGGCTCCCGGTCAACATCGCTCAGGGCTACCTCACCGACATCGGTGAGCGATTTGGGACGACCACGCCGCTGCGTAAGACCGTAGACGATCGCATCTGGAACACGTGGAACGGCCGCAGCCGCTTTCAACACACCGACGAAGAGTTGCCGCGCGGGCCGATGGCGCTCAACGTCTTACCGCTCGAGAAGGCCATCGAGCGGGCCCAAGACATCCCAACGGGGACCCTCGTGCTCACCGTTCGCGAGGACTGGTGGTGGCGGCCGATATGGGTCAGTCATGTTGGGTTTGTGATCCAAAGCCCAGAAGGCCCCCGCGTGCGGCACGCGACCACGCTCGGGGATGACGGCGTGCGTGAACACAGCCTGACGTGGTACCTTGAGCACATTGCGCAATACAAGAACCCTCCGGTGCTAGGTGTCGCACTCTACGAGGCACACCGGCGCGAAACGACCCCGAAAAAAGCAGAGTAGAATCATCATGTTTCTGGGAGCTGTCGTCCAACTGAACTCGTCATCGGATGCCGAAGGAAGCATCGCGCTGGCCCACGAGTTGATTCGGCAGGCCGCGAAGCGAGGAGCCTCTCTCATCGTGACGCCCGAAAACACCAACTTTCTGGGTCCGCACGACCAAAAAGTTCGGGTCGCGGAGACGCTCGAAGGACCGATGATCTGCGGCTTCGCAAAGCTCGCGGCGGAGCTCCAAGTGCACCTGGTTCTGGGCTCGTTCAACGAACGCGCCCCCACAGCAGGCAAATGCTACAACACATCCGTGGTGTTCACGCCGGACGGAACCATAGCTGCGACCTACCGTAAAATTCATCTCTTCGATGTAGACTGCGGCCCAGACGTTCGGTTCAAGGAGTCGGACACCGTTGAAGCGGGTGAGAGCCCCACTGTCGTGAGCACGCCTATGGGCATCGTAGGGCTCTCCATCTGTTATGATCTTCGGTTCCCCGAACTCTACAGACGATACGCGCGGGCGGGTGCAGACATCTTGACGGTCCCGAGCGCGTTCACCTTGACCACCGGAAAAGACCATTGGGCCCCGCTCCTCAGAGCTCGTGCGATCGAGAACCAATGCTACGTCATGGCCGCGGGACAGTGCGGGACCCACGACGACGAGGGTCTTCGAGAGAGCTACGGCCACTCGATGATCGTGGACCCATGGGGACACGTGCTGGCGATGTGCTCAGACGGTCCCGGCATTGCGATCGCCGAGATACAGAGTGAGCGAATCGCAAGCGTCCGCCGAGGGATGCCCACGATGCAACATCGGAGACTGGACTAGATGGCTGGTATCGCCCAGAAGAGCCTAATCATCACGTTATTGAGCTTGCCCTCGCTCGCGCTCGCACAGCCCTCTGTCGAAGATGTTCAACCGCTCGTTTCGGAAGCCTACGGAAAAGCGGTACCCCCACAAGCCATCTGTATCGCCAGTCCTCCGAGCGACACCTTTCCAGGTTGGGCAGCCATCGGCGTGACACAGCGGCGTGCAGGCTGCCGACTGCTCCTGCTAACCAAAGATGGGGTGAGCTACAGCCCGGAAGAGGCCAGCACGACGCTCAAAAACGATGAATGGGCTGATCTGAGCCAAGATGAGCAGAGTGCGCGACTGCGAGCATGGAGTCATGAGCTGCTCATGGCTTTTGACCATCCGCTTGACCATGCCAGCGGAGCCGCATCGCGCAGGCAGGGCCAGTGGTCGGTACCGCTCACCTTCGTGCAACGTGTCGATTCTCCAGGAGGAACGCTCTACACGGAGACCGTCTACACCTTCGACGATGCGCTTCGACTCACGACAGCCCCCCGAGACGAGGGACTAGCCTTCTTCACCCGTCTGCTCTCCAACCCCTATCGCACGCAGGGTATCGACCGCGAGATCGTTCGAGCATCCCTCTACACCAAGGGGAAATCGATCCAGGCATGCTTTGATGAGGCGTGGCAGCGCGACCTCGAGTTGTCGGGACCGGTCCGCATTCAGATGACGATCGCCGGAGGCTCAGCCAACGCACTCGGTGTCGTCGCGGAGGACAACAGCGACGAGGCGCTGGGTCAATGCTACGTCCGTGTGCTTCGACGTGTCACCTTCCCCGAGAGCGTCGAAGGAACGATCATCTGGTCCTTCACGGCCGACCGAAGGACCGCGTCGCCCTAGCGACCTAGCGACCTAGCCGCTTCGCGAGAATTTCAATCCCTCGCAGGGTCCGTGCGGGCTCTGTCGCTGTGTAGCAACAGCGCACGTGGGTTGGATAGGGACCGAAACTCGGACCAGGCGCCACCAACAGCCCCTGCTGAACGAGATCTTCTAGCAGACCCGTCAGGCCATTCGCACCGAGTGAAGCCGCGACGTTGAGGAACAAGAAAGTGCTCCCACCAGGAGGGGCGACTCCAAGCCGCTCGGCGGCCGCACGTCCTACCTCCATGTAGCGAGCTCGTGCGGCGGAAGCCCAGCGGTCGCCCGGACCCTGCAACACGCGTATTGCGGCAACTTGAGACGCTGTGGGTACACTGTAGTATGTGTGTGTACTGACCTTTCGCACATGTTGCATCGCTTCGGCCGGCCCGACCACGTAGCCGACCCGGTTGCCGGACATACCAAAGGCTTTCGAGAAGGAGAACGATGCGAAGGTTCGCTCTGGGGCGAACGGTCGCGAAGGGACATGCTCGGCCCCATACGCGTAGTCTTCGTACACCTCATCCGCCAAGATCCACAGGTCGTTTGCGCGCGCCCATTCGGACAGCGCACGCAGACACGGTGCGCTCAGCACTACCCCTGTGGGGTTGTTCGGGGTGTTCCAGTACACCGCCACTGTTTGTTCGGTCAGCGCGGATTGAAGCATGCCCACGATGTCTTCGGGCGTCTGGTGTGCGCCCATCGCAGGAACGGCGATCGGTGTACCATGAAATGACCGTACGATTCCCTCGATAAGAGGCCAGTACGGTGCGAGAATGAGTACCTCATCGCCTGGCTCCAACAGGGCGCCGAGGACGGCACCCAAGCCGCCTGTGGCGCCCGCGGTGATCAAGACCTGCGCGTCGTCGACAGCCTCACCAGACAGCGTAGATACACGATCGACAATCGCCGACCTTAGCTCGGGAAGTCCCTGCACCGGTGCGTATCGGTGTAGGCCTTCATAGGCATCTGTGCGCAAGTCCTCCATGTGGCATCCCTGCGGCGGATCCATCCATGTATCCCCAATATGGAACGGATACGTCTCGCCCTGGTACTGCGCCAAGCGCTGCGCCAGACCGGAGTACACTGAGGAGGCCATGCCGGCTACCGTTCGAGAAACATGTGGAGCCTTGGGCATCATCCCTCCCCTGTCAGGTGCCCGCCATGCCAACCATGAACAGTACATATCCAAGACACATCGTCACGCCGAGCCCCCGCCCCATCGTGCCGCGCATCGTCACCGGAATCAAGATGAAGGTCGCCGCCGAGGCGAGACAAAGATCCATCCAGACCCCGTCGTTTTGAATCGTGATCGGACACACACAAGCCGTCAAACCCAAAACCATAGCGATGTTAAGAATATTCGAGCCGAGCGAGTTGCCTACCGCCAAGTCCGATTCGCCTCGGTAGGCGCTAACCACGGCGGTCGCCACCTCGGGCGCGGATGTGCCAAGCGCGATCACGGTGAGTCCAATGAAGCGGTCACTCCAACCCATCCATTGTGCTAGCTCCGTCGCTCCCGTCACGAACAAGTGTGCGCCAACTCCCAAAAGCACCAAGCCTCCGAGGAGCAGGCTCACATAGTGTCGAACCGACTTGCCGCCGTCGCCGAGTTCATCATCTAACGGAACCGTTCGACCTCGATAGGCTTCGTAGAGAAGCCAAGTGTTGTACACCAAACCCGCAGAAATCAACACGACACCGTCGGGCCGATCCAGATCACCATCCCACAATAACAAAGGAACGAGAAGCTGAATACCCATCGCAGCAGGGAGCTCCCGGCGAAGCAACGAGCGTGCGACAAACAGTCGACGAACGACCGCAGCCATCCCCAGTACCAGCAAGACGTTGGCGATATTTGAACCGTTGACATTTCCAAGCGCAGTGTCCGTCTTGCCATCCAACGCGGCCGTCATCGACACCAACAGCTCCGGAGCCGAGGTACCAAATGCCACAACCGTGAGCCCAACAACCATCGCAGGCACACCCAACGCAAGCGCCAATTGTCCGCCTCCGCGAACAATAAACTCAGCCCCAGCTAGGAGGAGGAGCACGCCAACAATGAGGGCAACGAAAACCAACGGGAATCGCTCGCAGGTGGATAAGACGTCTGAGCTTAACACGTCATCGACGAGACACATCCTAGGTATGTGCGCGAATCCCCACACCAAGAGCGTCTACGCAGTGCTGGCCGATTGGCATAGTAACTCCAAAACGAGTTACGGTTTTAGCAAGCATGTTGGAGGCGTGTATGGCGACGACCGAATACCGAGAAGCGCTGGTGGCGCTCGCTCAAAATCTCTGGTGGAGCTGGGACAGCACCTCAGAGACCCTTTGGCCGCGTATGCACGGCGAGCGATGGGATGCCTGTGACCACAACCCGGTGGCGATGCTTCGGTCCACCACCGCGGACGAATGGGCAACCCTCGACGGCGATGCCACGTTTCAGGCCGACGTGCTGGACTGCCATCAACGTATGCTCGCCTACCTCGCCGGCGACGGATGGTGTGGTCGCGAGCAGCCCAAGCTTGCGTCGTCCACCGTGGCCTATCTGTGCATGGAGTATGGCCTCCACGAGTCGCTCAAGCTCTACAGCGGCGGCTTGGGAGTCCTCGCAGGGGACCACCTTCGATCCGCGTCAGATCTCGGTGTCCCGCTGATCGGAATCGGGTTGTTTTACCACGAAGGCTACTTCAAGCAGGCCATCGAAGACGGAGACCAACAAGCGGTCTACCCAACCTTTGATCCGGGCACACTTCCGCTCACGCCATGTCTGCGAACCGACGGTGAACGGCTGATCCTTCAGATCCCTATTGGTGAGCACGACGTCTCGGCACAAGTGTGGTGTCTCGCGGTGGGTCGCGTGACCCTCTACCTTCTCGACACCCACGTCCCGGACGCACGACCAGAACACCTTGTGTTGACCGATCGCCTGTACGGCGGTGACCACCGTCTGCGTATTGAGCAAGAGGCGCTGCTCGGCCTCGGTGGCGTGCGTCTGCTCAACGCGCTCCAGATCCAGCCCGATGTCTGGCACCTCAACGAAGGTCACTGCGCCTTCTCCGGCCTCCAACGCTTCGTGAATATGCGCGACCAAGGGATCGACGATGCGACGGCCTTAGACGCCATTCGCGCCAACACCGTATTCACGACACACACACCCGTACCCGCGGGACATGATCGATTCGGCTGGGACGCGGTCAACGAGACGCTCGGACGATGGCGCGACGCGTCAGGCCTCCCCCACGGCGCCTTCATGGATATGGGTCGTGTACCACCCATCGACCTCAATGATCCTCTGTGTATGACGGTGTTGGCCATGCGCATGGCGCAGATCACAAACGGCGTCTCGCGACTACACGGAGACATCACACGACAGATGTGGGGCGAACTACACCCTGGAAAACAGCCTGACGAGATGCCCATCACGCACATCACGAATGGTGTTCACTCCACGTTCTGGATGCACCCGGCGGCACGCAGTTTCATGAGTCGGTGGTGTCCGGGTTGGCAGGACACACCCTGGGAAGAGCCGCGCTGGCGATCGCTTCACGACGCGCCAGATAGCGAACTTTGGGCCCTTAGAAACACCCTCCGCGCCGACCTTGTCCGTCACATCGCGCGACGCTCAGGCAAACAACTCGATCCCAACGCGCTAACCATAGGCTTCGCGAGACGCTTCGCGACCTACAAGCGCGGCGACCTGATCTTTCGTGAGCCCGAGCGCCTCCGCGCCCTGCTCGATCGAGGGGTTCAGCTTGTGTTTGCCGGGAAAGCCCACCCCGCGGATACGCAGGGCCAAGAGCTCATCCGAAAGATTGTCGCATGGTCAAACCACGAGCTATTCCGTGACCGCGTCGTCTTCTTAGAAGACTACAACATCGACATCGGAGCCGCGATGACCGCGGGAGCCGATGTCTGGCTGAACAACCCACGTCGTCCGCGTGAGGCTTCAGGAACCAGCGGTCAAAAAGTCTGCCTCAACGGCGGCATCAACCTGTCGGTCCTCGATGGCTGGTGGCCTGAGGGCTTCGATAAGACCAACGGGTGGAGTGTGGGTGCACCGAAGGACTACACCGACGACGCTCTGCAAGATCGAGACGACGCAGAGGACCTCTACCGAACACTGGAGCAAGAGGTGCTGCCGGAATGGGAAGCGCGCGACGCGCACAACATCCCCACACAGTGGCTCCAACGTTCTCGTCGGAGCATCCTGACCTGCGCGCCGCTGTTCTCCAGCCACCGTATGGTGCGCGACTACGCGACACAGCTCTACAGTCCACTGCTCTAGTCGTTGCGCCACGCCCGGGCATCGGCAACCGCCTTCCGGTACCCTGCCTCGGATGCAGATCTTCGTTGATCATCCCAACCGAGTTGCTCGGCCATTCGCGCACCTACACGAGAGACCGCGCTCAGGCCCTGGTCTGCATCTCGAAAGAAGATCTGCGTCCGACGCGTCATGACATCGCCGACTTCGCATGCAAACTCGGAAGACACCGCCCAATCAACTTGCGCCATGATCTCCATCCGCCCCTCCACGATCGGAGAGGCCGCCGACGGATCGCTCGCGACGATCCGCGCGACGTCCACCGCGCACATCCCGTACATCCCGGCCAAAAACTCGGCGGTCTGCGTGGAAAGACGCCTATCGCTCGCTTCCACGATGTAGCGGAGAACCTGCCGATATTCGTCATCCTCAGGCCACCCCACCGCGCCGGGAAGCGGCTCCTCGTCGGTACGAGCAGGTCGAAGTTTTTTGGGGAGCCGGTCTCCGAGACGAAGAAGCTTGACGGCCGTATCGACCACTTCAGCTGCCATGCGGCGATAGGTCGTCAACTTGCCCCCCGCGATGGTGATCAAGCCATCCCGGCCGATCACAACCTGATGCTCACGGCTCACCGCCGATTCATCCACGTTCGCGTCCGCCTTCATGGGGCGCATAAGTGGCCGAAGACCTGCCCACGTCGCAATTACATCTTTTGGTACCAGCTTGGCACCCGGGAACGCGTCGTTGCTCGCCGCCAAGAGGTACAGGACGTCGTCGCGCGTCGCGTGCACTTCGGACGGATCCCCATTGAAGTCGGTGTCGGTAGTCCCAATGTAGGTCTGCTCACCCCAGGGAATCGCAAACAACACACGCCCGTCCTCGGGATGAAAACAAACCACCGCGTACGTCAAGGGGAGCCGGTGGCTGTCCACGACGATGTGTACACCCTTTGTGGGTCGTAGCAGCGGGTTCGCCGGCGGCGCAGCCGACCTCTCCAAGGTCTCGTCGGTCCAAGGGCCCGTCGCGTTGACCACGGCATCCGCGCGGATCGTCTTGGTGTCGCCCGTAAGCAGGTCGTTCACCACCGCGCCTACGATACGGCCGCGTTCATCATGGAGCAGTTTCTCGCAGCGCACATAGGTGAGGACCGTCGCTCCATGCTCGCGAGCGTCGAGCGCGTTCTCTAGCGTGATGCGCGCGTCATCGGTCGCACAGTCAAAGTACAGCGGAGCACCCGTCAACCCTTCTTGATTGAGCCCAGGCTCCTCCTCTTTGACCTCCTTCGGATCAAGGTTGCGGTGAACTTTGGGGCTGCGGAACAGCGACAGCCCATCGTAGAGCCACATGCCAGCGTTGATCAACCAAAGCTTGTGACGCGAATCCTTGTAGACTGGAAACAAGAAGCCCAAAGGACGAACCAAATGCGGTGCGATTTCACGCAGCACGCGACGCTCGCTGACCGCCTCAAACACCAAGCTGAACTCATAATGCTCGAGGTACCGGAGTCCGCCATGGACGAGCTTGGAGGAACGCGAACTCGTGCCGGAAGCGAGGTCACCCATCTCGACCAAGGCCGTCTTCAGTCCACGCCTCGCGGCGTCACGCGCGATACCACAGCCAGTCACCCCGCCGCCCACAATCAACACGTCGTAGCGGTCATCTAGCGAAGACCAAGCCTGTTCCCTACCCAACATTTACTCCCCCGACTTGGGCCCCCAAGGTGGTCGCACACCCTCTCGAATCGCCGAGAAGTTTTCGCGGCCTACCGCGGCTTCCCCTGAACGTACGCACACCTCATAGGCCTTCTCTTCAATGGTGTTTCGTCGCGACGGCTCCGATCCAACCGCCTCCAAGACAGCGCGCTTGAAGGCCGCGACCGCAGTGGGCGAGCCCTTGGCGACCCTCGCGGCCAACGCGAGCGCTCGAGACATGCCTGCGTCGTGGTCGGCGGCCACTTCCTGAACCAAGCCGATCTGTCGCGCCTCGTCGGGTCCAATCCGCTCGCCCGTCATGCCCAGACGCAAGGTCTGCGCCACACCAATATGGGACCACAGCTCCGCCGTGCCGCCGGCGCCGG
>Ga0315320_10003248_pt1 | contig 13365 bp, 29 predicted proteins | sample M140m21515metaG_FD_203458 | JGI IMG/M metagenome (GOLD analysis project Ga0315320, IMG submission 203458) | Ammonia-oxidizing marine archaeal communities from Monterey Bay, California, United States - M1 40m 21515 | ecosystem: Environmental > Aquatic > Marine > Coastal | place: USA: California...
AATAAAACCGTTTTTCTCGTCTTTAATCTTCTTAGATACTTCAGCTATCCTTTCTTCTATATCCTCTGTTACACCATCTAACGTCACAACAGTAGTTCTATCATTTGTTATAGCGTACTCAGCTTCTCCTAGGTATTCTATATCTATAAGGTCTAGATCGTCACCCAACTCCTCATTTATCACTGTTGCCCCTGTCAAGATGGCTAAATCCTCTGTAGCATCTTTCTTAGTAGGTCCAAACCCTGGTAGATCGATAATATTAACTTTAATATTACCTTTTACCTTATTCATCATAAGAGCAGACTTAACACCTTGAGCTACTGGAGCTACAATAAGTAAGGCTCTACCCTTTTTTATAACATGCTCTAGTATTGATTGTATCTTGCGAACATTGGGTATTTCGCTAGATACTACTAGAACATAGGGGTTATCTAGCTCAGCTAGATGTTTCTCAGTGTTAGTGACGAAGTGCGGGGACGTAAGCCCGCAGTCTACCTGCACCCCGTCAACTAACTCCACATGCGTTTCATCGGTGTCACCTTCCTCCATGAGTACGACACCATCCTTACCTACTTTTTGGTAAGCTTCCGCAATAATGCTTCCAAGGGCCTTATCATTATTGCAACTAATCGCGCTAACAGCGCTAAGCATGTCTCCTTCAACTTCAATAGCCCTGCTTTCAAGATGTTGTATAACTTTCTCCAAGCCTGAACTAATACCTGCTTTGATTTCTCTAATAGATTCTTCAGCATATTTTTCTTTGTTTACTTCTTTTAGAAGTGATTCGGCGAGGACGGTAGCCGTAGTGGTACCATCTCCCGCCTCTCTCACTGTATTGTTCGCAGCCTCCTTAATTAAGGTGGCCCCGATATTTTCGACCGGATCATATAAGACTACGCTTTGGGCAACGGTTACTCCGTCTTTTGTTATGACCGGCTTGCCGCGAGCATCTTCGTATATAACGCATTTACCCGATGCGCCTAATGTACTCTTTACGGCTTGCGCTAGCTTATGTACGCCAGCGATTACTTTATCTTTAGCGGTTTGACCAAAGTCTAGTTGTTTGATCAACTCACTAGGTAAGTTGTATTCCATGAATTATAGTAAATTAAATTAAATTATAGTGGTTGTGGTTTAGTAGTCTTCCCCTGTAGTATCTGAAGTAGCTATGTTCTTTTTCAAATCATCGACAAGGCGTTTTCTTTCAGCTTTAACTTCAGCGTCAGTGGCTCCACCTTCTTTAAACTCTTTTAGATGTCTTTCTACTTGCTTCATCTTATCACGGAATTTAGGGTTAACCTTTTTACCGTTGCGTACCTCTGCAAATCTACCGCCTACTTCCCTAGTATCCGTGCCAACGTAATCTATAAGATCGTCCTCTTGTTGCTTTGCACCCATACCTGAGCCTCCGGTTTTAGTTTTCTGCTTAAATCCAGAAAAGCCTCTCATTTTAAACGCCATATTTCTTGTATTAAAAAGTTTTTACTACTTTCGGCCCTTTTGTAGCCTCTAGTTTCTTTGCAAAGTAGTCGATACTGCCATCAATTGCAGATTCTGCGCCTTCTAGCGTCTCTCTGCGCGTAACTGAGTGCCAATTATCGTCAATTGCAGGGTGAGATACCTCCGTTTGGTAGTATCCGTTAGGTAATTGGGTGATTCGCCAGTTAGATTTAGCAGACATGTGTGTCCACTCGTCTATTTCTTGTTTATTTGGCTTCATAGTGTGCGTCGTAGACGACGTCTTGTAGTATAAATAGGTCATATTTATTGGTTTTTAGGTTATATAATTGGTATAGAAGATTTTCTTCTATGCTTATGCTCTCATGTACTCTCTACGCTTAGGCTTCTCTGGCTTATCGCCTTCTTTTCCACCTTTCCTCCAAGCTTTCACAGCATCTCGGTACGTATCCATAGCAGCTTGGTAACTCTTTCTGTTTGTTTTACGTGTGCTATCAGACTTTGTTACGGTTTTAGTTCTATCTCCAGTCACTGGATCTACTTTAACGTCCTTTTTCTTTACTACTTTGCCTTTATCGTCTGTTACTTCAACGCTTTTGTTACCTGTCCTCTTGCCTTCATCGTCAAGCTCAACTGTCTTTTTCTTATTGCGTTCTACAGGGACGTAGACTGATGATTTTATTACTTTTTCGTTTTTCGGTGCTTCATCATCTTTACCTTGTACCGGTTTAACTGTCTTAGATTGTGTGCCTCCACCATGCGTTTTAGAAGATCCAAGAGCGTCGTTAATCTTGTTTTGTACCTCAGCATATTCTGCAGAGTTTTTGTCTAGCGTCTTCGCTTTCTTAGCCCACTCGTTTAGTTTACCTCCGCTAGCTTTCATACCTTCCTCCCAAGTTTTAGTGCCTCCGTAAGCTGCTTTTTTAAGTGCTGCTCCGTGAGCCGCTGTACCCTTATGCACTGGATATCCTTTTTGTTTAAATGCCATAATTATTATTTTTAAGTATTATCCTCTGTCGAATCTAAAGAACTCTAGTGTCTGCCCTGCTGCTGTAGCTTGAGCTACGATGTCTCCACAATAATCAAACGGGAAGAAAGCAAACTCACCAGCTTTTAATGCAAATGTTCTAGCACTAGACGTATTAGCTAAAGTTAAATCAGTTCCAGTATCATCTACAGCTGGTGTTACGCCATCTCCAACTATACCTACACATATTGTTTCAGTTCCTGAGGTCATAGTGTTTTTCATGTAAATGAAACACCCGTTAGTTCCCGGTGTGAACGCTGCTGATAATGCGCTTCCATCTACTAGCTCAGTGTTAGCTCCAGTACCTATAGTGAATACTTCACCCTCTACGGTGTCTACTGTTAACTCACCGCTAAGAGGTGTAGCTGATAACGCTAGCGAAAAGCTCAAAGGCCCTGCTTTAGTTGCAGCTGAGTTCGCGTTAGATGTTATACTCAGCGTTGGTTGTATTACTGCCATTTTAAATCGATTTTTTTATGTACGTACTTTATACTCCTTATAGTTACATAGTAAAGTAGTTATTTACAAAGTGTGACATAAGCCTACTACTAGGATACTATTAACTACCTATTGTCACTAAAAAAAAGCACATTGCAAATATATAGCCCGGGTGTTGCCCCCCTCCCCCGGCCCCTCCCCTCCCCAGGAAAAGTCGAAACTCAAAAGGCCCCCGCCTCCTTTCCTTCCCATTCCATCTCATATTCACAAACTCACTACGAAACTTTCTCGATAATAATTATATAAGAAAAACAAAAACTATTTTAATATGAAAAACTTTCTACAAAAAAACTCTGAAAAATTTACTACAATATTTCTAGTATCTTACTCTCTATTTATTCTAACTGTAGTAACACTATCAATAGTATAATACAAACTCAATACGGAAATCTCTCGATAATAACTATATAACTTCTAAACTAATAAACATGAAAAATCTAATAATTAAAACAATAGCAAATAACTTCAGAAAGAAATTACCAATTGCTCGCAACTTAAAAGTTCAACACATTAATTACATGTATCAATACAATTACTGTAAACTATTCAAATCATTAGTTGACTCATACAAACTTGAACCTCAACACTTCAATGACAGATTTATCAAATGAGAAATATACTTGAATCAATAGCAATAATTATACTCATACTCTTGTGTTGTTGTGTGTACTAAATAATTGTACACTTACACTCGCGGCGGAATACCACTCACGTGAAATTGAATACTAAACAATGTATACTCTTTTACAAACTCAATACGATAACTCGTTGATAATAATAATAAGAAATCTAATAAACATTTAATACTTTATATCATGTCAAATAACAATTTAACATCAAAGCGTTTTGTTCTACGTCAATCACTAGTTGGAAAGAACACTGTAATCACTGTAAACTTCAAAAATGGTAACACTGTTACTTACTCACACGACAAAGCGTTTGAGATTATGAAGTCAACACTTGAGTCAATGAATTGCTGGGCGAAGTACAAGTCGTACACTGCAAGTAACAATGTGCCAAAAGCAATTCGTGAAACTGAAGCGATTGTTGACTAAATAGTCGCTTCAACATATAGTCGAGTTAGTTGAGTATTTCCTCGTAAATCAAATATGAATACTCATACATAGTAGTCCTTGGCGGGATTGTAACGTGACGCGGAAAACACGGCGTGAGCGATTGTAGATGAAACACGCGAGTTCAATACAATTATGAGTTCGATTCTCATACTACTACTAACAATATAATAATAAGAAATAATGATATTTGATAAAGAACTAAGAGCTGAAGTGAAAATCCAACGTGACGCAATACACGGTTTATTAAAGCATCACTTACCAAAGTGTGACTTAACTAAAATCGGTGACAGTGAAATACAACTCACTTGGTACTGTACTCCTTCAAATATACGCGAGACGTTACTTATTTGTAGCATGTATGGTGATTGGCAGTTTGAAGAGCATCAGTGGGAATCTTTTGATAACTATCATTACTCAACAGACTTAAAACTTGACTACACGTCACCTGCTAATGATGTGGTAAACGCACTAATGAAACTAATAAAGTAATGAATAAATTTATAACAACAGCGGCAATACTACTTATGCCAGTAGCAATGTTCGCTCAATCCGATCGAGTACAATGTACTGAGACGACTAAAAAGAACACTCAGTGTAAAAATCTCGCGATAATTGGTAGAAACCTCTGTTGGCAACACGACTCAACTTATGTAAAACCAGTAGAACTTGAAGCGGTTCGTTGTAGTGGAATGACAAAATCTAACACTCAATGCAAAAACAAGACAAGGCACACAAGTGGATTATGCAATCACCACAGAGATTAACAAACTAAACACGATTACTCATGGATAATATGAAGACAATAAAACTAACCCCAGAAGAATTATATGACTATTTAAGCAATGTAGATCACTCTTATTCTAGTGTACATGAATTCTTGTGCGAAGCAATTAAATTAAGAGATTATAGTGATTAATAAATTACAAACTGAATACGATAACTAATGGATAATAATAATATGAAGACAATACAATTCCTAAAAGACAAAAGAATACAGCTCGACGGTAGAATCTGGCGCCCATACTGTATCAGCAACTTACCAAACAACTTCGGTTGTATCAACTACGGCGAGTCAGATGGTGTAACCGAATGGTTCGGCTACAAAGGTTTCACTTATATACCAGAGAACTAATGAAAATTACAATACTAAATTTCGCAGTTGCTGAAGTAGATACACTAGAGCTACCAGCAGAGTTAGAAGGCACACAAATTGAATCACTAGAAGGTTTTCTAATCGGCAGAGGCTATAGCATCGGCAATATAGAGTGGATGTGTCATGAATAATCAAGCTAAAAAATACAGAAAATACTACGAAGCTCTCGACTTAATCGGTTGCAAGCATGTATCTACACCACGTCAAATCAAGAACGGTACACGCGTATTCCGCCTACCTTTCAAAGACGCTTGGAATCAAGACATAGAGTTTGCTACATACGAGTCAGGTTATGTGCGTAGATTAGTGAAGCTCGGCTATTGTCCTTGCTATCAAATCAACAAGAAGAAGCCAGAAACTCGCTTAATTGAAGTAAAAAGCGGTCCACACAAAGGCTATTTCTACAAACTACGCTCAAGCGAACGTGTACTAATACTAGGTAACGGCGATCGACTAGAGTATTTATTCAACTACATAGTGCGTAATTTCTTCAGAGCTAAGCCAAAGTATCAAGGAGATATTAATATGGAGCACTTAAACTTTTCAGCTAAGTGGACATTCGGTGAGTTTGGCTTTAACACGTGCACTGAACAACAGCAAAACGAATTACTAAAACATTACAAATAATGACAAGTTACGAACAAAGAGCGTATGATGCGCTCGCAATGAAGCTAACCGAAGCAGGTTATGCTTACGAGAACACAAGCTGGGCTAATGATGCAACAGCATCTATATCAGTAACTTGCACAAGGTTAGTTGATGAAGAAGTTCAACAGTTTGAGTTTCAAATCTACATACCCAATTGTGATTACTTCGACCCGGGCAACGAGTATTTTAACACTTACGCGGTGACTGAAGAAGGTGGAAACATCACGCTTGACTTTAATCAAGCTGACTCAGTTGTAGAGCATATTCAAGACTGTACTCGCGATGTACATTTTACAAACTGAATACGATTACCTTTGGATAATATATATATGAAATGCAAATGTAATACAACAATACCAGAAGGTCGCTTGCGCCTAGGTTTCAAAGTGTGCGTCAACTGTTCTACTGTAGAGCGTTATGGTTGTGCACCTCTTATCAACCACAAGACAGGCAATACTATACAAATAATGTCTCAATCTGACGCTGCGCGTATTGCTAAGCTCACACGTAGGCGTGGTTATGGTACAATGTTAGGATAAATAATAGAAATAATGTATAAAGAACAATTAAAAACAAAAGTGGAAGCGCTAGAAGCTAACGTAGAAGTAAAACGCGATGAATTAGGCGTTGCTATGTCGGAGGCTCAAGTAGCGCGAGAAGAACTAGCTAATGCAGGTAAACCTAAACTATCAGCAGATAGAGCGTCAGATCTAGTAGACTTGTTGCAAGGTATGTTTCACGACATACTAAACGACTTTGACACTAGCGACTTAGACGTCGAGTTTGGTATAGGTTATGATAACAGGATTGAGCTCGAAAACGTTGACATGAGCACTATCGAGGTTCATAGTTGTGATATCGAGACTGTACTCGAAGAATTCTTTGCAATAGAAGAAGACGAAGAGTCTGACAATAGCTAGTTAAGTACGACGGTGCAAGGTGTAGTAGAGCATATGTTGAAAATATTTCAAACTACTACATAACGGGTCAAGGTAGTCTACGCTACCGTAATGCCACCTAAAGTAGGACGCGGGTAATTACCGTATTGAAGGCAATGACTACGCGTTGATCGAGTCTCTTGACGAAGAGATTACGCGCCTGTGTAAATCGGCAGAGATTGTCGACAGGGCGTACTCGGTCTTCGCTTTACATAAGAGTAACGGTTAACGCAGGTTCGATTCCTGCGCTCTTACTAAAATTATAAATATGAAAGATTACATTAAATCAGAGTTGGCTATGCTAGATCGAGGCATCGTAGCTACGCCACGCACAAGAGAAGACCTAGAGTCATTCGCTAAATCAAACAATGGTTGCTGCGATATATTGCTTATGCAAATGGCAATGAACTACGGTTATAAGCTAGCGTTAGAAAACTTAGAAACAGAATTAACATGAAAACACTATACGAAAGATTAGAACCTGAGGTTCTAGAAGGTTTAGAATGGAACTCTAGGCGCTGGCATGGCGCTACTGACAAGATAGTTAGCGAGCTATCGTCACATAAATTTTGGAGTGACTTAAAAGTGGGTACAATACAAGCTGTGATCACATTCAGTGATATACCGTTTGCTAAAATAACTGCTAATACATTTAGATTTGGAGAAAATATTATTAAAGATGAAAAATAAAGTAAAAGAACAATTACCAAACTGGTTCGAAGGTGAGGTATACGAGATCGGAGATGAAGTCCGTAATCCATATAGCGGCGAAACAGCGTTGTTAGACGCGGCTGAATTAAGTATGTATGATTTAATAAAAGGCGCTGAAATGGCTATGCAAACGGGTTTTTTTGATATGGATCACTGTATAGATATTATGAACCAAGGTAGAGATTGGATGCTTTCAAAAAATCCTAAAGCCTACATGACACTATTAGATTAATGGTTATATTATATATATTTTTAGTCTACGGAGTTGTAGGCGTTTACCTTGAATATCAAAACGCAAAATGAATATGTTTTTACTATATGGATGCATATTAACTTATGCGGTTACAGAACAATTTGTTGAATCAAAAAGAAAATTTAAAGAATAATGGCAACAAGAGCAACAATAAGGTTCGCTACACGCGAAGAAGGTGTATCCTTTGACAAACACCCAGAAAAATGGCATGCACAGTTCTATAATCACTGGGATGGTTATCCTGAAGGTTTAGGTATAGAGATCGCGGAATCATTTACTAAATATCGTAAAGTCGAAGGCTGGGAAGTTGAAGCCCTTGACATAGTTCACGGTGATATAGAGTATCTGTATTATGTGTGGCAGTGTCATGGTAAATCAGAGCCTTGGATCAGTATATTTGAAACACGTCAGTGGGATGATATAGAAGGAGAGTGTATTTTTGTAGGTACACCAGATATGTTACTAAAAAAGTATGCAGACGAGCAGATCGAAGACGAAGAGTTTTTGTGTAACGACTGCAGCTGTAGTGAAACAGAGCGAGATATTTGTACAAACTAAATACGAACGATGACGGATAATAATACAAACATGCATATGACCGAAAAAGATCTAACCAAGCTAGCTAACAGAATAGTATCAAAGATGATGCATCTTAAAACTATGGAACAGTGGTTTGACCACGTTCGCGACAGCGATATGGGTGAAGATCAAGACTTCTATGCATTAAACATAAGCGAAGAGTATGAAGCTATGGGTGATCTAGCTAAGCTTATTACCCTTCTGAACTTATACACAGAAGATGAAGAGTATGAAAAATGTATCATACTTAAAAGACGAATAGACAAAGTAAATAAAATATTAGATAAATATGATGAGACATAAACCGATGCTAGCTTATCCAGTTAGCACAAAACCAATAGACTACGGAGAGCCCGTATTCGTTCAACCTAAACTTGACGGCGTACGTTGCCTTATACAATGCGACAACGGCGTTGTTTCAGCATGGTCACGTACAGGTAAGCCGTGGCTAAACATTGACCACATCTTGTTTAACTTGCAGCCTTTCTTCAAGTTTCACCCACAAGTTGTACTTGACGGCGAGCTATACAACCACGACTTACGTGATGACTTCGAGCAGATCATCTCTTGCGTGCGTAAAACTAAACCAACAGATCAGCACCGCTTTGAATCAGCTAGACTCGTACAGTTTCACTGCTACGACATAATTGGCAAAGGCATGCACTTGCCTTATGCTAAGCGCGCAGAGTGGATCGGCGAAAATCTTATGCCTAATCACTGTATCAAGCGCGTACAAGCATGCGCTGTAGGTTGTGAAGAGCAAGCTAAAGCTTATCACCAGAAGAATCTAGACAAAGGTTACGAAGGGTCTATACTGCGTCTTAACACGGAATACCAGGAAAAGCGCTCGCATAGCCTGCGTAAGTTCAAAGACTTCCACGATACCGAAGCTGAGATTATCGGCTGGGTTGAAGGCAAAGGCAAACGTATAGGTACAATCGGTAAGTTTTTAGCTCGTGATGCTGATGGCGTCGAGTTCGGTATGCCTGTCATGGATAACTTCAAGTACCTACAGGCTAACTTCAAAGCTATGCAAGGCTGGGTTGGCAAGACAGCTACGTTTACGTACTTCGAGCGTACTAAAGCTAATTCTTACCGTCATCCACTATTTAAATGTATACGCGACTACGAATGAGAAGGCTTATATACGACTTATATTACGCTGATGAGATCAGTGTAGACATAGCTATAAAGCTACTAGATAAATTAGAACAAACAAGAAACAAAAGAAAAAGATATTAAAATGGGGAATATGAGTTACTGCCGCTTTGAAAATACACTAGCGGATATGAGCGACTGTCTAAGCGCACTTCAAAATGGATTAGACGTAGAAGAATTATCAGAGTACGAGATCAGGGCTTTGCGAGGTTTTGCTGGTATGGCGCAAGCAATAGCTGATTATGAAGAGCAAATTGAAAACGTAATTGAAGAATTTGAAAGTATAAATGAGTAAATTAGAAGTACTAGAACGATTGGTTGAATCCCAAAAGCAGACTATTGATATGCTTGAGATGCAGCTACGTAATGAGAGATTAAAGAATGGTAACCTAGCTAGCTTGTATAGAAGTGGCAATGGTGTTAAATCAATGGAAGATTGAATATATTTTATTTACATGAAGATCCGCGTAAAGCAGCTGAGTATCAGTACAATAAGCACGTCGTAAAGATGATCTTAGAGTCTGCTCAGATGCTTTGCACGGCCCATCACCACTACGGTAACGGTGATAATGTACCTTACAAGAAGGCTCATTACAATCACCCGTCAACTATATGGGTTAGACAGAACAGTAGAAATTACTATTGGCTGTATAACCATATGTTGGCGTTAGGTAAAGAATATACTAAACGTTATGGCAAAACACACCTGAGCATAACTAAATGTTGGGAGCCTTTACAGAACGCTCCTGTTGGTATGCCTCTTGGTGGACCTGCAACGCAACCACCACAGTGTATGCCTGACGAGTATAAGGACGACTGTAGCATAAAAGCTTACTGGAATTACTACATAAACGATAAACATAGGGTGGCTAACTCTAACGAAACTATTAAAACCAAGATGTATGAACGAGAAATTAAAGAAACGTATTGACCAATTTAACCGCATTAGTTACAAAGATAATTCTAATAGAATTATTGTAGCAACCCTTAAACCGGCTAGTGTGACAATAGCCCCTAATAGTACTAAGTAACAGGCTTATGTCACAGTATGAACGTAACTTAGAGTTACTGAATCGAAGACGCATCGTATATAGACGTGAACCTATAACAGATATACCTGATATAGAGAACGAGAAATACATGTTCTTCGAGAACGGTACATATCAATGCTATGATCTATTTAAGAGCACAGCAAAGATAACCACCTACAAGAGTCTTAAGTGGCACTTGTTAGTATTGTGGTATCTAAATCCAGGAATGGATCAAGATGAATTTATGGATGTAGCATTTGAGATATCCGCCAAGACAAACGGTTTTGTTAGTTTTAGCATGCCACCTAACTTATTAGAAAAAATAGTATATGAAGTCAGTTTCCAAGAGCTCAAAGAGCCGCCGAAGAATAAGCTCAGAAAAGTTATTTTCAAAGTCTTTTCAGGGCTTACCAAGGAGCAAAAACTACGTATTGTAGGTCAGCTTATTGGTAGATCAAATAAGACACATCCTGATGATATTTATCAGGCTATGATAGATATACATGACTTAGGTCAAAAGATAACGATCAGACGTATCTCTGCGGCTCTAAGGGTATCATCTAGGACCATACATAGATATATGTGTGAGGATTTAAAACGTGAAAAAGAATTATTAAACAAACAACTATGAAATGTTATAATGTACAAAACTACATTCGCTATAAAAAAGATATAAAGCAATGGAGTAAACGAGTAGATTGGGCGAGACCATGGGACGAGATGACTAGAGATGAACTTATAGTAAAGTTCCTGCCTCTATCAGAGAATCTAGCCCGCAAGTTCTCAACCACTCAACAAGCTAGTGGGGTGATGACCATCAACGATCTTATACAGGAAGGTAATAAAAACCTCACTATAGCTGTAGACAAGATCGTGTGGGATACTATATACGAAGCTGAAGACCCAGAACAAAGGTTAAAATCGTTTCTATCGAAACGTATTAAAGGAGGTATACGTAGGGCTATAGATATTCAACGTGGTACTATGCGAATACCCGAACATAAGATTAACGAGATACGCAAGAATGAAGGCAAGGACAGGCAAGCTGTTGAAATGTTTTTCAACTCTGTATTTATGAGTCTTGATGCTATGGTAGACGACACGACTAATATGTATGACGTACCTGAACCAGTGCAGACTTATAACCCTGAGTTACTAGCATCATACCTTATAGGTATACTACAAATACATTTAGACACTAGAGAGTTTGATGTGATAGTATACAGTTATGGTATCAACTGTGATAAATTATCAGCCAAGCAAATTGCTGCTAAATTAGACATCAAAGGAGACAGCGCTTACGTGCGTGTTTCTCAGTTAAAACGACAAGCAATTGATAAGCTTATAGACAACGTAGATTACTCGCAAGTGGTTGACTTTCTGTAACTTACTCGTGTAAATAACAATAATAATGTGTAACTATATATATACAATACCACATACCAAATGAAAGAACTAAATAACAAATTAGCTCAAGTCCAAACGAAGCTAAAAGCTAAGAAATCTAGCTACAATTCCTTTGGCAAATATTACTTCCGAAAATCGGAAGATATACTAGAAGCGATAAAACCGTTTCTCCTCGAGCTCGATGTATCTGTCATAATCAAAGAACAGATCATAGCTACAGAACCTGTACCGATGCTTGAGTCCTCAGCAATTTTCTCGGATGGTGAAAACCAGATAACAGCCACAGCGGTTGTAGGTGTCGACCTGAATCAAAAGGGTATGCAGACATCTCAACAGTTTGGCGCAGCAAGTACTTATGGAAAGAAGTACGCGTTAGGTAATCTATTACTAATAGATGATACTGAAGACGCAGACGCATCTAACACTCACGGGAAAGGAGCAGCAGCGACAGTAGCGGCTAAGCCTAAGCCGAAAATCACTGTAGAACAATTTAACAAGGCAAAAGATTATTTAAAGAATGGAGGAAAACTCGAAGCTATTAAATCAAAGTACACGCTCACCTCGAAGCAAGAGGAGCAACTAACAGCACTATGAAGAGAGAAGAAATAATCGAACGACTTAGAGTTGACGAAGATTACTACGGTGACTTCGGTAATCAGTTCTTAAGCAATTCGCATATAGGTAAGTTACTTAAAAACCCTATGGCGTTATTTGATAAGACACCTGATAACCCTAACTTCAAAGTCGGAGGATATTTCCACACTGCAATATTAGAACCTGAAAAGCTTAAGTCATTTAAGATCATAGACGCAACAACTCGTAACACTAAAAAGTATAAAGAAATATCTGGTGGAGAGGTTTGTTTGCTACAACACGAAGTAGATATGATTGAGGTGATGGTAGACAAAATGATGGCTAACGATATATGCAGAGACCTTATCCAACCTGTGTTGGGTAACGTCCAGTATGAGGAACCAGGTCTTGTCAGGTTATATGACAATATGTGGAAAGGTAAGGCTGATATAATTAATCACGATGAAAAACTCGTTATTGATTTAAAGACCACAGGCGATATAGAAAAGTTTCGCTGGTCTGCGTCAAAGTTTAACTATGACAGCCAAGCCTATATATACAGACACCTGTTTGGTTACGATATGCTATTTATAGCTATCGATAAAAACACCCATCAGATCGGTCTGTTTGACTGTTCACCTAACTTCTATAAGTCAGGTAAGGAAAAAGTACAGAAAGCTAGTGAGCTGTACGACTTGTTCTATAAAGACGAGAATTTCGATCACAAGCAACACTTAACAACAACAACCCTATAAACCTAAAACCATGGGAAGAACAAGAAAAAAGACCTGCGATGTAACAGGCATAACTACGAGTACTAATAACTTTTATTCAAAGCAATCGCATTTAAAAGTA
>Ga0315320_10003250_pt1 | contig 13357 bp, 10 predicted proteins | sample M140m21515metaG_FD_203458 | JGI IMG/M metagenome (GOLD analysis project Ga0315320, IMG submission 203458) | Ammonia-oxidizing marine archaeal communities from Monterey Bay, California, United States - M1 40m 21515 | ecosystem: Environmental > Aquatic > Marine > Coastal | place: USA: California...
TTTACCCTTATTAGGATCATGTTCATACAAAATTCCCACATATCTTTTTTTAGATAATAATAAGAATGGCATAAATGTTTTTTCATATTCCAAATAATGAGGAGGTTTGATAAAATCACTAGCAATTCTCTCTACTTCTATAGATAAATCTATGGTTACTTCCAATGCCTTTTTACCTTTTATTTTATTACCATCTAAATCCTCTAAGTTAAATGTAAAGAATACCGAATCCGTATCGCCATATATATATTCAGCACGTGTTCTCATTTTCCCGTATTTTGTATCTACTATTCTATTACCATAACATTCTTCTACTATTCTTTTTGCGTAGAATAACATTTTTCTACCCATTGCTGTAGTAGAAGCCGCTATATCTTTTTCATAAAAGGAACTGGTTTTTGATCCACACTGACCATATAATGAGTTAGCAACCACCTTCTTTGATAATTGTCTTTTATCATATACATTTTTCATAAATGGATCTTTTGTTTTTTTCATTAATTTTTTTGTAGCTTTTCTAGATTGTAACAATTCAGATAAAACGCTCGGCATAATTGCTTTTTTACCATCGGGAAATTGGGCAAATCTACACGTCTTCGTTCCCGTTTTAACTTTTTCTTCAGCTGACTTTAATCCTTTTAATCTTTTATATTCAAACGTGTCAAATGTTATATCAACATAACCATATTCTGGTAAATTATCGTATATAAATCTACCACTTATATCCCTGATACCTGTCGTTTTTTCTGGTATTAAATTGCCATCTAAATCATATTCTTTTGACCATACTTTACTATCATGTGATATATTTTCACTTATCATACAACTCGGATATAGTGATGAATAATCATTGACTGCTACTGGATTATCAGCATAAAAACCACATTTTGGTGGTAAACATATAGCACCTTCATATCCAGCTTTATCATTTTCATCTTTTTCCATTACGGGCATTACAGTTTTTTCTTTTCTACATTCTTTCGCAATATAACTTAATAGTTTTATACCTTGCCCTCTTATAATTATAAAATGTATCGGGACACTACATAAAGCGGCCAGTTCACTCATTTCTGTCCAAATATCATTTTTATTCATTAAATTATGAACCAAGTTACAATCCTGATAACAATATTTTGCTACCTTGGCACGTTTATCTGGTGTATTCGCATTAAACATTTCTTCTAATGTTATATCATCCTTATTTAAACACCAACGTAATTTTGAATATTTTTGATTTATTATTAATTGGCCTTTCACTTTAAATTCGTCTTCTTTTAAATCAAATATGCTGAATTTTTGACCATCATTATACATATCAGATGAATGACCTATTAATTCAAATGATATATAATGACCATTTTTTAATCCAAATAAATTTTTACTTTTTATTGTTGTAACATCTTCGTGTTCATTATAATTATATTCTTTTATTATATCACCTATAAAAACAGATGCTACATTATCTAATTTATAACTAGTTAAATTAACATTTTTTCTAAAATGGTTATATAAATCCAATTGAACACGCCCTTGTATTTTTGCATATCTTAATTCATATGTTCCACTCGCTACTGTTGTTGATGTATTTTGCATCCGTGCTTTTTTATTTTTAATCTTAGACATGGTTAAGAATTGATCTAAGCATTGTCTTTCTATAGCCCGGTCTATCATAAATGCCCAATCAAAACCAAAAGTATTATATCCTATGATGATATCTGGATCTTCTTTACGTATTAATTTTGACCAACCCAATATCATTGCTTTTTCTGTTTTATATTGATCTATTTTTCTATTTGGCACTTCAGGGATATCGCTACATTCGCCAACTACGGCCATATGATTTAAATATTGATCTTTTTCTCCTATTTTCATAAATGTGCTACCAATAAATGTTACCCTATCACCTTTTATAGTTGGAAATTTGCAATAACGTGCTTCAGACGGTATGTATTTTCCAGTTTTTATATCACGTATAATGCCATTTGTTAATCTTTCAAATACCCAAGTTAACACATCTATCTTATTACTTTTATCAAAATTATAATTCAAACAAGATATAAAATCATAACTTTTACATGGTTTTGGCAACTTCCAATATATTTTTGATTTTTTTTCTTTTATTTGTTCTTGTATTGGTTTTCCAATAGTAAATTCATCATCTTCACATGTTTTACTAATAAATATTAGTTTGCTCATTGTTAATTTACTATTTAATAATAATGTATCTAATTTACTAGTTAAAATTAATTTTGTTATTTTTTTCTTAGGATATATTCTACTTATACCTTCAATTTCTTCAAATCCAAATCCGGCAAATATTAAACGTTTAAATAGATTTAATTGATCCCTCCTATCAAGATTTTTTATATCATCTTTATTATTTTTATTCGTCCAATAATGAACCACTTCAGCTATTAATTTTTTATAATTTTTCATAGCCAATGGGAAATCACCATGACTAGATGAAGCTTCTATATCCCAACTCATCACCTTTAATGGTATGGGGTCTTCTTTTTCAGGCATTGGTATTAAATCTTTATAACTTACTTTATATTCGTAAGTACAACTAGTTTCCTTTAATCTTATCATTTGATAATTTTTCATATTAATCCAACCACTTGGACTTATTTCAGTCACATGAAACATTCGCAACAATGATGGTAATTTAGCTTCATATAATCTTAAATTTTCACCACAATATTCATACCCTCTCTTCAACTTTCTTTTTGTAAAATCAGGATGATCCGTATACCATAAATTTTTTACTTTATTGAGAACTGAATTATTTTTGAATTTGAATAATATAAATTTATATTTTTGACCACAATCAAATGTATATAATTTCTTTCTCAATACCAATTTACATTCTGATATGGAATTTTTATAATACTTCATTTCATCTAAATTTTTTATATGGTTAAAGAATTTCATTTTTTCTGCTTTTCCCCAATTTTCAGGAACCTTAACATAAATATATGGTTGAAAGTTTTCAACTATTATTGAAAATGTTTCACCTTTTTCATTCATTCCAAACATTCTTACTTTTAATTGTTTCGTATCTCCCCATTTTTTTTTTCCATTTTCAGTATAAATTTCTTCTTTTTCATCGTATTCTTCGAAGTCGTATAATTTACAAACAGTAGACATTATTATTAATATTGAAATAATATAGGGGGAAATTTAAATCAATTTAATATATATTTAAATATTATTTGAGTATATTAAATAAATGTCTGAAGATTATTCGTTTATGAAATCCGGTTTTACTAATGAAATTAATCAACTACACGATATAAAAAAACAAGTCAAAGAATTAATTACCATGTATACATATAACGCTTTAAATACAGCAGCCGTATATGTTGAGCACGCCAATAGAGACAAAATAACACCAGAAGATATTAAAAGATCATTAATGTTAGAAATTTTTTTATTTACAAATAGAAACGTTGAACAAGATATTATCGATTTTAAAACTAAAATATTTCAAGAAATGGAACCAATAACAGAAGATAAAAAAGAAGATAGTGATGCGGATGAAGAAGAAGAAGAAATAATAGATTTTTGCGAAAGTCAATGTGAATGTGCTTTGTGTAAATGTATTACAAATATTTACACACGTTGGGAAAGTTTTACACCCAATTCACCAATAGAAACCATGTTAAAAGAACGCATTGATGAAATGTAATTATTAAATGGAATTAAAGATTTAATTTAATAATTTATTTAAAATGAATTGCACAGAGACATTATCATCGTTTGAATTTTATAATTCATACCATACACACCCAGTTAATAAATTAATGCATTTATTGGGAATTCCTAGTATAATGTTATCTAGTTTAGTATTATTGAATAATATTATAATTCATCCCAAAAATATTCCATATTTAAAAACCAGCCTTGCTAACTTAATCATTGTTTTCTATTGTATATATTACTATAGTTATGGATGGTATGTTGGTATCGTTATGCATTTATATCTAACATCAATAAATATATTACAAAATAAATTAAGATTAAGTAATAAAAATGCAAGTTATATTTTTATTATGTCTTGGGGATTGCAATTTGTAGGTCATTTTATTGAAGGCAATAGACCCGCATTAACTGACAGCATAGGACAAGCTTTTTTAGGAGCACCCGTATTTAGTTTAATACCATTAATTCCGGGATTAAAAGCCGCATTAATTAAAACCTAGACGTTTCCTCATTCTTTTATAAAAACTTTTTGATTTACGTTTTTTCTTACGCGTTTTTCTATATTTTCTTCTTATTTTGTTCATTAGATTTTTTGTTCTGTTCTTTCTCTTTTTACTCCGCCCCCTCCTTCTCTTCTTTGATTTTTTTCCTACCTTTTCATTCTTTAATACTTTTTTTGAAAATGCTCTCAACTCATCGCTTGTTCTATCACCTCTAAAAGGCTTTCCTTTTCTTTTACCAGGGGTATATCTACATACAGATGGGAATCCCTGACTCAAATGACTGGTATCTAAGTCCATTCTATCAATAACACTTTTATCCCCATTAACTACAGTAACCTCCGCTAAAATGCCATCCCCCGATATATTTTGTTTCATATTATTCCATTCCGGTTTCATTTGATCACACCAATGACATCCTTTCATTAAATAAGCAACAACAACGGGTTTATCACGTTTTAAATTATTAAATGTATTTACATTACCCTTATTTAATTTCATTACTTTAATTGGCATATAAATATTGGAGAGAAAATATTATCAATATATATATAAATGAAAATTAGTAAACGTTTAATGAATTTAAATAAGACTGAAATATTTATTCTTTCTTTATTTGCTATAGGTTTTTATTTTTGTTCTAATTATACACATTCTGATGTTATTGAAGGATTTTCTTTAACTAAAGAATGTCCCAATACATTGATAAGAAAAGGAAAAGAATTACATTTAATATATAATAACAAACCTAAAATTGCGGGAATTAACCCGGTTAAATTTAATAATTTAGAAGAATACGCAGAATTTATTGAATATCAAAAAAAAATTGGAAAATCCTGCCCTGTATTATATTTACAGGAAACAGAAACAACACAAGGAACAAAGGGTTTGCGGATATTAGATGATCCAATAGATCCTTCTGTTGGATTAAGAAGTGTTGGACCACCAAAATTAATTAATCCAGATCCACAATATGTCCCAGATGCTAGGAAAGATCAATCAAAATATAATACCAACATGTTAACTGGTTATGATCCAGAAGAACAAAACGTTGGTGTCCAAACACCAATGGATAGAATTGTAGATGGTGGTTCACAATCGGCTAATCCCATGGATAATAATTGGGGAGGACATAAAACAACGTGGGATGCTGTAAAAGGTGGGCGTTATAAAGGTAGAACAAGAGAAGGTAGTAATAATCCTTTTAAAGATAGCAAATTTATAAACAAAAAACCAAAATAAATTAATATTTTAAAAGTTTAAATATTAATTTATTGTTTAAAAATATCCGCCGCCGCCTCCGCCACCGCCACCACCAGCGTCTTTTCCGTCTAAATATTTCATTAAAATTTCTCTTTGTTTAGGGTTATTTAATATCTTTTGAAACGATGAGCCTTTGCGTTCCATCGAGTTTAACGTTTTATCACCGGTTTTGTCTGTCTGTATAGTTTGCATTAAACTTTCTAAAGCGTTTAAAACATTTGCTTCATCTAGGAAATCAATACTATCTTTTATTACTTCCATTGTATCTGACGGACAACTTTTTATACGTTTTCTTTTGCTCTCAAAACGATCTTTTTCAAGCGTTTGAAGAAGTACATCCATTTTTTCACCGCCTTTTGTCAATTGGTCTTTTTCTTTTTCATTGAATTCTCCCGTAAAACCTTCTTGAAAACCTTCAATAGTACTTCCTTGTAATTTATTATCATTTGGAAATCCAATAGAGGTATTATAAATATAGTCACTCTGAACCTTTAATACAGCTAATATAAAATGTAATGCTATTGCTGCAACAGCAAAATATCCTAAATATACTAACATATCTTCACTTTTCATATATACATAGCAAAGAAAGTTATGTGTCTATTTTAATTACATTATTTTTTTGATATAATAAATATTTTACAATATTTCTAATACTTGTTTTTGATATTCTTCTCATTTCTCCACTTTTTGTTTCATAACGTAATTTATCCAAACAATTTTGATCTTTTTTCAAATTATTTAATAGATTAAATAATGAACCGTGTTGTTTTAATATTGCCATACTAGTTGTAGAATTAACGCTGGGGATTTGACTTAAAATTATCTCTCCAATATTTTCTGGGGTGAGATTTTCTTTTTTAACTTTACTAACAACCTCGCAATATTTTTGTGGGTTTATATTTTCTTTTTTATTAAAAGAATAATAAGCCTTTTTGTTTTTTTCACGATTTAACTTGTCTGCTACTCTTAATATATATTCCGCCGTATCTAGAATTCCAGTTGTTCTTATAGTAGAAAATCCTTTATAATAATTTAAACTAAATAAAGCAGCATATAATGTTTTTGAATGCATTTTACGTCTTTTATCTTCCCAAGTAGATAAATCTCCTTCTATCAAGTAAATGATATTATGATTATGAATACTATAATTTGCTAATCTAAATGATTGTTCGTCATATCTACCATCTTTTATAGAGCTAGCCAAGTCATTTAGCGATTTTCTCTCCAATACTAACAATTCTTCTTTATCTTTTTTAATAATCACATCGCCCAAATCTAATTTTTCTACTTTTATAGATAAGTTTTTTAAACCATATTCATCTCTTAAAGCATTTACTAATTTTATTAATCGTTTTTCACGATTATCAATTATTATATTCATATAAATACTTATTATTTATTAGTATTTAAATCATTAAATAAAACATTTAAAAAAAAAATTCTATTATAAATACAAAGATGGAAGTAAATAAAACGAAATCACAAAATATAGATATTCCAACAGCACAAAAAAGTGATATTAAAAATGATGTCAGTGTTTCCCCAACGTGGAGCTGGGTTGGTATTTTTAATAAACCACAAACATATCCGCCCGGCGAAGCAGTCAAACTTGTTACAGATCCAAATATTTTGCATCAAATTAAAAATGCTCCAAAAAAAACACGCAAAGAAGTTGAGGATGAAGTAATGTTTAAAATGTCAGAAGAAGAAAAAAAATCCGATAGTGAGAATGAGAGTAATGTTGAAGAAGAACAAGAAGAAGAAGAAGAATTATTGATACCAGATAAACATAGTCCTCTATATTATATCGTAGACCAATACTCTGACGATGTTAAAAGTGCTTGTTTTGAGTTTAAAAGGAGTTTGATGTTTGATTGGAATAATATTCCAACAGATATTAAAATTTTTGGAGGAGCTGCTATTACAATGTGTTACAATGTATTTCCTCACGCTGCTGTATTATTTTTAGGTTATCAAGTTCTAGAGGGTGTTATTGAACACAAGGTAAAAGAGAGAATTGAACAATATGAAGAGTTTAAAAGATGTCAACAAGAAATTATTGGAAGTGATGATGATTTTGAAAGTTCTGAAGAAGAAGAAGAACAAGAAGAAGAGGAGGAAAAAGAATGTGTTTAAAAAACCATATTAAAGGCGCCACTCTAATATATACATATGCAAGTTGCTGTAGATAAAGAAATATTAAATGACGGGGATGTTCACAAAGACTCCGATGAAGAGTTGATATTTAATCCATATAATTCAAACAATATAGAAATATCAGAAGCCCAAGTTTCTGCTATTTTAAAGAAATATGGTGTTCCAGATAAGGTCCATAACATTAAGCTTTATAAAAGAGCTTTTGTTCATAAATCTTATTGTAAAAGACCAAAAATTGAAAATGAGGAGAATGGTGTTATTATAGCAGATCAACCATCCGATTGTCTTCCACTTAAAACAAAATCCAATGAACGTCTTGAATTCCTAGGTGATGGAGTATTAGAATGTATAACCAAATATTATTTATACAGACGTTTTCCTAAGGAAAATGAAGGTTTTATGACTGAGAAGAAAATAGCACTTGTAAAAAACGAATCAATTGGAAAAATGGCTTATGAAATGGGTCTTAATAAATGGTATATTGTATCGGCAAATGCCGAAGAAAAAAAAACAAGAACAAATCTAAAAAAATTAGGTTGTCTTTTTGAGAGTTTTTTAGGCGCATTATTTTTGGATTTTAATAAAATAGATATCCGTGATGACGATAATTGGTTTAATAAAGTATTTGTCACAGGTCCTGGTTTTCAAATAGCTCAAATTTTTGTTGAAACTGTATTTGATAATCATGTAAATTGGAATGAACTATTACAAACCAATGATAATTATAAAAATATTCTTCAAGTAATGTTACAAAAGAAATTTCAAGTTACACCACATTATGTTGAGATATCTGAACCCGATGAAGATGAAGGTTATCATATGGGAGTTTATTTGTGTATAAACAGAGAAGCTCATACAATTGATCCACAACATCACAGAGTTAAAACATTAGAAGATTTTGATAAAGAAATAATAATAAATAATCATACATTTGAACCGGCAACTGAAGTTTTAGAAAACATTAAATTGGCGTGGGAAGAACATCAGGACCTCAATATTGTTTCCGCAAATATTGACGAAAATGGTTGGGTTATTTTCCTAGGAGAATCAAAACATAAAATTAAGAAAAAAGCAGAACAGGAAGCTTGTAGATTAGCAGTTGAAAAAATAAATCAATATAAAAATTAAATATGATTAATTACTATAGATGTCATCCATTTTAGAAAGATTAAAAATAAAAAATGAAGCCATTGAATTTCAAGGAATTAAAATACTTATTCCTTCAAATACAATGAGAGATGAAGCATTAGATATAGAGAAAATAAGAGAAAATTTAATTAAAAGAAAACAAGAAATGTCATTGGAAAATTTAAATTTATATGATCCCGCCAAAGAACCCAAAAAAATAAAAAAAATAAAAAAAATTGGAAAAAGAGAATTGCCAAAAGATCCAGAATTAAAAGCCGTGTCTGCTATTTTTAAAAAATCAAAAAAAGAAACAGAAGAAGATTCAAGTATATCTGATATGAGTATAGATGTAATGATTAATGATGAAACCATTAGAAGTAGATTACCAAAAGAAGAAAAATATGATGATGTCACCGTTGTAGGAAAACCGTATTATATGGAAAATAAACAAGTCTTCTACAATTTTTTACATAATTTATTTGAACCATATGAAAAAGAAATTAATACTAGTAAACCAGTAACGTGTGATAGTTTAAAAGAAGCAAAAAAAGGCGATTTTTCTTTATTGGTTCATCAAAAAATTATTAAAGAATATATGAGAATATATTCTCCTTATCGGGGCTTATTATTATTTCACGGTTTAGGAGCAGGTAAAACATGTGCTTCTATTGCTATTTCTGAAGGTTTAAAACATCAAAAAAAAGTGTTTATTATGACACCCAAATCATTACAGAGAAATTATGTAGAACAACTTAAAGAATGCGGAGACGTTTTATGGAAATTGAATCAACATTGGGAAGGTTTTGATTATGACCAATTAAATGAAGTACAACGTAAATTTCTTTCAAAACGTTTAGGTTTAAATGTAGATACAGATGATGAAAAAGTTAGATGGAATATGAAAAAAAAGAAAAAAGTTTGGTTAGTAAACGTTAATAAAGCTCCCAACTATAATGAATTAACTCCTGCCGAAAAAAGATCAATTGACGAACAAATATTAGCTCAAATTATGAAAAAATATGAATTTATCGCATATAATGGTTTAAGGAAAAGAGCATGGCAGGATTTGATTACAAGAGAAAAAATTTTATCAGGAAATGACAATCCCTTTAATAACAAAGTAATAATTATTGATGAAGCACATAATTTTGTAACAAGAATTGTAAATAAAATTAAAAGAAAACAAACAGATTCTTTATCTTTTATGTTATATGACGCATTATTAAAAGCTAGGAATTGTAAAATTGTATTCTTAACAGGGACCCCGGTTATTAATTATCCCAATGAAATTGCGGTTTTATTTAATATTTTAAGAGGTAATATAAATACCTTTCATTTTTCAGTTAATAGTAGTAAAACATTGACTACACCAGATATTAAAAAATATTTATCAAAAGTAAATGTTTTGGATTATATTAATTATGATAATAATCCACAAGGAGATGGTAAATTATTAACTATTACTAGAAACCCATTTAATTTTAAAAATTATAAAGAAAAAAAAGTATATGATAAAAATATTGACGTTGATGATGAAACATTTAAAATGCAAATTATTTCTGAATTAGATAAAAATGGTATACTTGCTAGATTTTTAAAAAATGAAAATCATTTATCTTTACCTGACGATGAAGAAACTTTTAAAAAAACATATATTGATAGTATGACAAAGGTTCTTAAAAATCCTAATAAATTTAAATCTAGAATAATTGGGTTAACATCTTATTTTAGAAGTGCAAGTGAATCATTATTGCCAAAATTATTAGATTTAACTGTCTTTAAAATACCCATGAAAAAACATCAATTCGGTATATATACAAAAGCCCGTTTTGATGAAAGAAAAGAAAAGGGTAGTGGTAAATCTAGCGAAAAAACTTCTAGTTCTTATAGGATTTTTTCTAGATTATTTTGTAATTTTGTTTTTCCAGAAGGCTTAGAAAGACCCAAACCTGACAAATATAAAGGGGAAATAACAGAAGATCTAGTTGATAATATAACAGTTACAGAACAAATTCAAAAATCAGAGGCAGAATTTGATACCGATGATGCAAAAAAATTATATAAATTATCTGGCTCTACCGAACAAGATAAAGGAGTTAATATTAATTATCAAAAAAGAATTGAAGATTCAATAATAAAATTAAGAGAAGGCATAATAAGCGAAGAAACAGGCAAAAAAATTATGCCTTTGAAAATAAATGGTGATCTAGAAACACATAGTCCTAAGTTTTTAAAATTATTGCAAACAATTCTATCAAAAATGAATCAATTACATCTTATTTATTCTCAATTTAGAACATTAGAAGGTGTTGGAATTATTAAAGAAATATTAGAACAAAACGGGTGGGCAGAATTTAAAATAAAAAAAGATACAAGTGATGGTAAATGGAAAATTAATATGCAAGAGGATGATTTGAGAAGTAAACCGCATTTCTGTTTGTATACGGGTACAGAAGAAGAAGAAGAAAAAGAAATTATAAGAAAAATTTATAATAGTGAATGGGATAAAGTAGATAAAAGTTTAACAGAGGAATTTGAAAAACTAGGTATTGATAATAATTGGCACGGTGAATTAATTAAAGTTATGATGATTACTAGTAGTGGAGCAGAAGGTATTAATTTACAAAATGTTAGAAATGTTCATTTAATTGAACCTTATTGGCACCCAATTAGAACAGAACAAGTTATAGGTAGAGCTAGACGTATATGTAGTCATCAATCATTGCCTTACAGTGAAGATGATACCAAAAACGAACGCACCGTTGACGTATATTTATATTTGATGACATTTGCCGATGAAGTAATGGACACACAGGGTAAAAAAAATGTGAAAAAAGATAAAAGTAAAGAAAAATATGATGGTGAATATAAACTTCTTACTACAGACGAAGCATTATGGGAAATATGTCAAATAAAAGAAAGAACCAATACTAGTATATTAACTGCTATAAAAGAAAGTTCTATTGATTGTAGTATCCATTCTAAATCTAGTGGAGAGAATTTACAATGTTTTGGTTTCAATACGGACAATGATATAAAATATTCTTTTATACCCGATTGGGGAAAAGAAGCCAAGGATGATAAAGCTATTAAAAGAGATATAGAACAGATTGCTATACGAGTTAGACCTTATCCGGGAAAACCCAACTGGTATTTTACAGATTATTATAAAAAGAAAGACAAAATTACAGATCCCAATTATAAAGGTGATGTAATTGATAAAAATCATTATGATCAAAATAAATTACTAAAAAGAATCGGAATTATTAAAAAGGTGGAAGGAAAAACAAGGATTTTAAAACCTCCCAAATAAATTAATTTAATGCCGAAGTTGGATTTTCTTTTAATAAACCAAAATGTTTTAATAATTTATTTTGGTTTTTTTCAATTATAGATAATCTCTCCAATATTTTATCGTTAATATCATTTATTTTTTGTTCTTCAATAAATGATTTTATTTCTTTTATTATTTCATTATTCCTAATTTTTTCATTTTTTGGCATTTTTTCGTCCTTAAATGTTACTCTTTTTTGTTTTAAATTTTTTACATCATTTAAGGGCACAGATTCGGATATATTTAATTTCATACTGGTTTCTTTTGTATTAAGCCATTCGGCCGTCTTTGCTTCGTCTTGATTATATGATTGGGTTATTCTACTTAATTCTTTTTGGCGGTCTGCTAATGTTTGATTCATTATATATTCCATATTATCTTCGGGTATAGCCTCATCTTCTTCTACATTATCTGAAAAATCTATTTCACCCGGTTTATTTCCGTTTATCAAAGTATTAAAATTGGTTTCATGTTCTTTTAACCTTAGATCAAAATCATTGCCTTTTTTTGAATGTATTTGTGATAAATCATTTGGATTCGTTTGCTTTTTTTGTTTACTCATATAATTATATCCTTCTTGAATAATTCTTTTATTCATATCGGTTATTGAACCATATTTTAATCTATTTCTATGATAATTATTTGCTCTATTTACAACAAATTTTTTTAATATATTAATAATACTAGGATGAGGATTGCTTTCAGATAACACTTCTAATAATAAATTTATATTTTCATTCGATATAACAGACATATATAAAAATATAAAGGTTTTTTTTTTATATTTTTATGGATTATAATATACTTTTCTTAAACGTAACATTTCTTTATCGTTTAATTTTTTTGTTGTTAATTCTCTCCAATTATCATGTAATATCATTGAACGAATAAAATGTAAACAAAACATTCCACATTCACTATTACTATATTGGTGTCTTTTTTTATTTTCTTTAAATTTATATTCTGGTCCCATATTACTTGATTGATTCTGAATTGTCTTCACTAATTTTTTTATTCCCCTTGGTATTTTATCTCCATAACTATCAAAATAATATATACATTTATTATTTATATTGATAAATAGAGCAACCCAATGTGAACCACTTTTATAATGCGGATCTAAATTAAATACAATACCTATCTTTGTTTTTCTTCTTCTTATCTCATTTTTTAAACTAAACTTACATAATTCTTCCCATACACATTCATCGGACATTAATTTACTATCGTAATTAATAGGCGATGGTCCTAAAAATGAAAAATCTTTATG
>Ga0315320_10003253_pt1 | contig 13346 bp, 9 predicted proteins | sample M140m21515metaG_FD_203458 | JGI IMG/M metagenome (GOLD analysis project Ga0315320, IMG submission 203458) | Ammonia-oxidizing marine archaeal communities from Monterey Bay, California, United States - M1 40m 21515 | ecosystem: Environmental > Aquatic > Marine > Coastal | place: USA: California...
GCTAGAGAAGTAGAAAGAAAGAAGTATGGTCAACCTGGAGCGAGAAAGAAATTCCAATTCTCTAAGAGATAAAAAAAATATGCAAAAAATTACAAAAGAAGATTTATTAAATTCAGGCGCTCATTTCGGGCATGTTTCAAGCAAAACTGATCCAAACTTTAAAGACTATGTCATTTCACAAAAGAATGGCATTGATATTATCAATTTAGATCATACGCTTGAAGGTCTTGAAAAAGCTGTAAAGTTTATTACTAGTACAGTAGAAAAGAATGGAGAAATACTGTTTGTCGGTACTAAAAAGCATGCTAAAGACGTTATACAGCAAGAAGCAGATAGATGCGGCATGTTTTATGTAGTAGAGAGATGGTTGGGTGGAACATTAACTAATTTTTCCACAATTAAAAAAAGTATCAAAAGACTACATTCGCTAGAAAAAGAAGGATCTTCAGTATTCGAAGATTTAACGAAGAAAGAAGTTCTACAATTAAATCGTGAAAAAATTAAGCTTTCAGATCAGCACAGAGGCATTAAAGATATGAAAAGATTACCAAGCATGATAGTTATCGTGGACGGTAAAACAGAATCTATCGCTATAAAAGAAGCACAAAAACTTGAAATACCAATAGTGTGTATTGTTGATTCTAATACAGATCCAAGATTATGTACACATCCAATTCCTGCTAATGACGACTCAATTAGAACTATACAGTTACTTGTAACAGAAATAGCTAACGCTATTATTGAGGTTGCACAAAAGAATGCAAAATCTGAAGAAGTAGAGAAACAATCCGATTCAAAAAAGGAAGCTTAGTTTTATGAGCATAGATGCAAAACTAGTTAAAACCCTAAGAGAAAAAACTGGAGCTGGAATGATGGATTGTAAAAAAGCATTGGTTAATTCTAAAGGGGATTTGGATTTAGCTGTAGATTTTTTAAGAAAATCTGGTATTGCTAAAGCAGAAAAAAAGTCTTCTAGAGATGCGAATGAAGGATTGGTCGTTTCCTATATTCACCACGGTAGTAAACTAGGTGTTTTATTAGAAATAGGATGTGAAACTGATTTTGTAGCAAAAACTGATGGATTTTTAGATTTAGCAAACAATATTGCAATGCAAATTGCAGCTTCTAACCCAATGGCTATTGATGAAAGTAGTCTATCTGAAGATCTTATTGCTAAAGAAAAAGAAATTTATTCGGATCAAGCAAAGTCTAGTGGAAAGCCAGATAATGTTGTAGAAAAAATTGTTGAAGGTAAACTTAAAAAATTCAAAGAAGATAATTGTCTTGTTCACCAATCTTTTGTCAAAAACCCTGATGTTACCATTGGACAATTAATTCAAGAAGGTGTCTCCAAACTTGGAGAGAATATTACTATTAATCGCTTTGTTCGTTTTGCTTTAGGCGAACAGTCTAACAACTAAATGTCACAAATAAATAAAAGAAGAATTCTCCTAAAACTTAGCGGAGAAATTCTTTCTGGCAATCATGTTTATGGTATTGATCCTAATGTTGCTCAACAGCTTGCAAAAGAAGTTGCTTCTCTAAAAAAACTAGATATTGATATCGGAATTGTTTTAGGTGCTGGTAATATTTTTAGGGGAAGAGATGCTTCTGAAAAAGGTATGGATAGAGTTACGGCAGATTATATAGGTATGGTAGGAACGGTTATTAATTCCGTAACACTTCAAGACTCCCTTGAACAATTAGGATTAGAAACTAGAACATTGTCAGGTATTGATATTCCTAAGATTGCAGAGCCTTATATAAGAAGAAGAGCTATTAGACATCTAGAGAAGGGTAGAATAGTCATTATTGCAGGTGGTACTGGAAATCCATTTTTTAGCACAGATAGTGCAGCAGCATTGCGTTCTGTAGAGCTCGATTGCTCTCTATTAGTTAAAGCAACAAAAGTAGATGGAGTGTATGATTCAGATCCTGTTAAAAATCCTGATGCCAAAAAATTTACTAATATTTCTTTTTCAGAAGTTTTAGAAAAAGAGTTAGCAATTATGGATTTAACAGCAATAACTTTATGTAAAGAAAATAAAATGCCTATTCTTGTTTTAGATATAACAAAAGAAGGTAACTTATATAATGCATTATCTGATAACAACATAGGAACAACAATTAGCTAATTATGTTAGATCAAAATATTCAACTCGCAAAAACTAAGATGGAACAAACGATTGTATTCGTTGGATCAGAGCTAGGTAAGATTAGAACAGGAAGAGCTAATCCTGACATGTTTAATAAAATTAATGTAAAGTATTATGATAATGATACTCCGTTAAACCAGATTGCAAATATATCTGTAATGGATGCAATTACTATCAGTATACAGCCTTTCGATAAGACAGCAATTGATGATATAGAGCGAGGTATTTTAGAATCAGACTTAGGTCTTAATCCTTCAAATAACGGTAATAGTATTATGATTACTTTTCCTCCTTTATCCGCAGAAAGAAGGCAAGATTTAGTCAAAGTTGCCTCAAAAATTATTGAAGATGGAAGAATTTCAGTTAGAAATATTCGTCGAGAGATTATTCAGTCTACTAAAAAGATAGAAGAGGACGAAAAGATTCCTGAAGATGATATGAAGAGATTTATGGATCAAATGCAGGACGTTACAGATTCATTTATTAAAAGACTTAATTCAAATCAAGAAGCTAAAGAAAAAGAAATTTTAGATAATTAATCTATCTTTCCCAGAGAGCTTTCTGAAAATCTTGTTCTGTTAATTGATACCCCCAATGCTGTAGTCCTTGTCTGATTACAGGACTGATTGATTCATCATTATATTGAGTATCTTTTGTGAGAATCATACTAATTAGCCTTAGTTTCCATCGACCATTCGGCCCCGTGAAGTTTTTCCATCTCTGGACTTGTCGTCCATCATCATGACTTCTTCTTCCATTAAAAAAGTGACAATACCATTGTACCCAACCATACGGATCTATTGAATCAATCCAATTTTTTGATTCCCAATATTCTAGATTAGTGCCACTATGAACTTTATATCTATTCAATCTTAGATTTTCTTTATTTGAAGTAAGATATTTAAGATCTATGTCATTCCACCATTCATTTGGTAGTTCTAAATGAAGATCTTTATAGGATTTTTGATTTGTTTTAGAATTTATTGGTCTCCAGTAAGTTCCTCCAAAACTACCTAATTTAAATATTTGGTAGGGAGTAAGGTTTGGTGTGAAGTCAGGAAAATCGTTAAAGGTAAGATTCTCTGGGGTTATTCGCACTTAGACCAGCCACAATCTTTACATAGTAAGCAGCCACCTTCGTCAACTATTCCATGGCTTTCGCACTCCTTGCAATACATACCTTGCGGTTCTGTACGGATTGGACTTTCGTCAGCTATTTCAAATTGAACTTTTTTTTTAGAATTAGGAGCTTCTTCACCATCAAGAAAGGTTTCTAGAGCTCTTCCAATAGCATCTGGAGTTGATAAAATCAATTGTCCATCTTCCCATGTTGGATTAGGTCCACTAATTCCTTTTAATTGACTGATTACACTGTTTGGATCTACGCCAGATCTTAATGCAAGAGATATAAGTCTACTAATCGCTTCTGTTTGAGCAGCAACAGTTCCACCTGCTTTTCCAATAGCTGTAAAGACTTCACATAATCCATTTTCATCTTCGTTAACAGTGATGTAGAGCGTACCATCTCCTGTGCGCATTCTTCTTGTCTTTCCTGTAGTAATCTGAGGTCTATTTCTAGCTGTTTTCTTACCAGGTTCAGCTGCTTCTATAGTAGCTTTTCCTTCTTCAGATTTTTCATCAGTAATAAGAATACCCTCTCTGGATCCTTCTCTATATACTGTGATACCTTTAAGATTACCTTTATAAGCGGTCATATAGATATCAGCTACAGTTTCTACGGTTGTTTCTTCTGCCAAATTAACAGTAGAAGAAATTGAACTATCTATATATTTTTGAACTTCACCTTGCATTTTTACTCTGAAATATGGATCTACATCATGTGCAGTCACCACATAGTCAGGTAAATTTTCATCATCGCCAAACATTTCTTGAACCACGGGATGATAAACGGTAAAAGTGTCAAATTCTTTTCCAAGACTGTCATTTTTTTTCACTTTTCTTTTATAAGATGTAGCAAAAATTGGCTCCACTCCAGAGGTCACTCTGGCAACAATAGCACCACTTCCTGTAGGGGCTACTGTAGTTAATGTAGAATTTCTGATGCCGTGGTTTTTTATTTTTTCTTGTAATTCTTGCGGAAGGTCTTGAACAAAAAGACTTTCTGAGTATCCATCCCAATCAAAATTAGGAAATCCGCCTTTTTCTTGTGCTAAATCAGCGCTAGTCTCATATGCGGTATCTCTATGAATCTCCATAACTTTACCAATAACTTCTAATGCTTCATCTGAGTCATATTTGATACCCATTTTTACTAACATATCACCTAAGCCAAGAATTCCTAATCCAACTCTTCTATCATTGATAGCATTTTGTTTTTGGTCTTCTAGCGCATGGCGATCAACGTTATAATCAACAACATTATCTAAAAATCTTGCACCAACAGCTGTTGTTTCACGGAAACCTTCAAAATCAAAGTTTCCACTATCATCAACAAAGCGTTCTAGGTTTAAAGCACCAAGATTACAACATCCACCATCAGGAAGAGGTTGTTCTGCACAAGGATTGGTTGAAACAAGAGGACTACAGTATTCTGCATTATGATATTTCTTCATAGTATCCCAGAATAATAATCCAGGCTCTGCACTAGCATGAGCATGTTCAATAATCTTCATCCATAAATCTTTAGCATTTACTGTTTCATAAACTTTTCCGCCCCATTGAAGGTCAAAATCAGAATCAGTTTGTACCGCTTCCATAAAATCATCTGTTAAGAATACAGATATATTAGAATATTTAACCATATCAACATCACCAGTTTTGATTTCAATAAACTTTTGAATATCAGGATGGTCAACTCTCAGTGTCTGCATGTTTGCGCCACGTCTACCATGCTGTGCGATAGTATTAGTGTTTTCGCTAAATAAATTCATAAATCCAACAGGACCACAAGAATCACCGCCGGTGCCTAAAATGGCATCTCCGGAAGGTCTTAGGATAGATAGATCGTGACCACATCCACCCCCATATTTATATGTCATCGCTTCTTGAACAACACAATCATATATAGATTTTATTGAATCTGTTTTGATTCCCACAACATAGCAATTGTTTAATGTTGTAGTAATATCCTCTCTACCTGCACCATGCATAATTCTTCCACCTGGCACAAATTTGAAATTTTTCAATGCCTCGAAGAATGCAGCTTCCCATTTTTCCTTCAATTCTTTTGTTTTCTCTACACTAGCTAGTGCCTTAGCTTGACGTTTCCATAGATCCCATGGGTTTTTCTCCCAAGGCGCTAAATATTTCATCTCTAGTACACTTTTGCCTAGATCGTCATTTTTATAATACTCATCGATTTCAAATTCTTTTGGACACACTTCTTCGTCAGTCTGGTTTGATTCATCCATCGATTCTTTAATGTTGAACCCTAAAATTTGGTTTTTTAGATCCGAGTCGATATTCGGATTTGATTCATTTTCCGTAGGAAAATTTATTTTAATTTCTTCTGCCATAGTCTAAATAATACTCTTACCCTTGTTAATTAATTTTAATTCAATACACAGTTATACGTAATAATTGTATATTTTCTCTCTAAAAAGAGACTGTTTGCAAATACTCTAAGCTTTCGAAAAGCTGATTGGCTGGCACTCGTAAATTATTTAATTTTTTTTATTTTAGTCAAGGTTAAAAAACTTTTTTTTACTATTTTTTTCATAATACATGAGTAATCAATTAAATAATATAATTCCAGAGTGGATTCTACGTCGCTTACCATATAATCATTATAATATTGATGTTAATGGAAAAAATATGCATATCATGGAAAAAGGGAAAGGGAAGCCCATTGTGTTTGTTCATGGTAATCCTATGTGGGGGTATCTGTATAAAAAAGTACTAGATCAGATTGATAGTGATGACGCTCGATTGATAGTCCCGGATCTAATTGGATTTGGATTTTCTGATAAAATAAAGATTAGCGAACATTCTTTAGAGGCTCATACAGAATGGATGGCCAGTTTTTTTAAAACGATTAAAGAAGAATCAGTTGGATTAGTAATCCATGATTGGGGTGGTATGATTGGTGTTGCTGGTGCCATGAGAGCAGGAAAGAAAATTGATGGATTGGTAATAATGAATACCTCCGTAACAGCGCCCAAAGATGGTTTTACTCCCACATGGTTTCATGGCCTTTCTCAATTGCCCGTTATTAGTGATTTATTATTTAGAGTTTTTAATTTCCCGCTATCTGTTTTAAAGAAGTTTGAGGGCATTCCAGACTCTTATTCAAAAGACGATTTAAAAATCTATAAATATCCGTTAAAAAAATTTAAAAATAATGCGGGACCATTAGCTTTAGCTAGAATGGTTCCTAACAACATGAACCATCCCAGCGTTCCTATAGAAAAAGAAGTAGAAGAGTTTCTACACTCATATAAAGGTCCAGCAGAGATTGTTTGGGGAGTTAATGATCCGGTGATGTGGAAGTTGAGAAGGAGAACAGAAAGGTTAATACCTCAAGCTAAAACAATCAAAACTGATGCAGGTCATTTTGTACAGCAAGAATCTCCTGAAAAAGTTGTAGAATCTATAAAAAAAATCTTTAAATTGTGTGGCAAGTAACTAGGCAAAAAAATATTATTTTATGGCAGGACAAATACTAAAAACTAATTTTAGTCTCAATGACAAATATACCCTTTTTGAAGGAAGAGTGGTCTTATCTGGTATACAAGCACTCGTAAGACTACTACTTGATCAGCATAGGGCAGATGTTATAAAAGGTATCAATACAGGTACATTAGTATCTGGATATCGTGGATCTCCAGTAGGAGTTTTAGATATCAATCTTGTAAAGAATAAAAAACTCTTGGACGAACACAATGTTAAATTCATTCCTGGTGTTAACGAAGATCTTGGGGCGACTCTGATCTATGGAAGCCAAATGGCTGGTATGGTATCCAATGTTAAATATGATGGTGTTTTGGGTATGTGGTATGGAAAAGCTCCTGGAGTCGACAGAACTGGAGATATATTTAGGCATGCCAATTTTTTAGGGGTAGGTAAAAATGGTGGTGTACTTGCGGTTGCAGGGGATGACCCATCTTGTAAGTCTTCAACTTTGCCTTCACAGTCTGAGCCAGCACTTTTTGATGCAATGATGCCAATTTTTTATCCTGGAAATGTTCAGGAAATCCTTGATTTAGGTCGCTATGCTTACGAGATGTCAAGATATTCTGGTTTATGGTCTGGATTCAAAATTGTTACAGATATTGCGGATGCATTTGGAAGCGCATTTGTTGATCCTCAAAGAGTAAATATTACTATTCCAGACTTTACTTATAACGGCCAACCTTGGAAGCACACACAGAATGCTAAATTAGTAGGTCATCATAGCTTACCAACAGAAAAAGAAATCCATTTAGGTAGAATTACAGCAGCTAAACATTTTCTAACAGCCAATCCTATCAACAAAATAACAGTACAAGGCAACAAAGATAAATTTGGGATAATTACAGCTGGAAAGACTTATTATGATGTTATTGAGGCATTTGAATCTTTAGGATGGACAACAGACTATTTAAATAGTGTTGGTATTAGAATTTTAAAACTTGGAGCAACTTTTCCTGTTGATTCGGTAATAATTGATAAATTTTGTAATGGACTAGATGAAGTTTTTGTAATTGAAGAAAAAAGATCTTTTATTGAAATGCTGGTAAAGGAAGAGATGTACAATCACCCTAATAAGCCAGTTATTGTAGGAAAATTTGATGAGCATAATAAAAATCTTATTCCTGGGTATGGAGAATTAACAGCCGACAGTTTAATTAAAATTTTATTTAAGAGATATTCACAGAAATTAAATATTGACTCCCCAAATACTAAAATTAATATCTTAAGTGAAATTGATAATAGAGTATATGCTCAATCGCTTTCATCTCGATCTATGTATTTTTGTTCAGGTTGTCCTCATAATACTTCTACAGTAAAGTTACCAGATAGTGATGATGCGGCTTTTGGGGGTATTGGGTGTCATTTAATGGCAATGTTTGTTGATGATGGAAAAGCCTTTGGAACTACTCATATGGGTGGAGAGGGTGCTCAATGGGCAGGAATGGAGCCTTTCGTTGAAAAAGAGCATATGTTCCAAAATATAGGTGACGGAACATTCTTTCATTCAGGGTCATTAGCATTAAGACAAGCTGTAGCAGCTAACTCACATTTGACTTACAAAATCTTGTATAATCGTGCAGTAGCTATGACAGGCGCTCAAGATCCTGATGGTGGCCTAGATTTACCTGAATTAACTAAGTATTTAAAAGCTGAGGGTGTGAAAAAAGTTATTATTACTACAGATGATCCATCTGCTTATGATTCCATTGAAAAATCTCGATGGGAAAAAAATCAGGAAATCATGCATAGAGATGATATTATTGAAGCACAAAAAAAATTAAAAGCCGTAAAGGGAGTTACAGTATTAATCCATGACCAATCATGTGCAGCTAATTTACGTAGATTGCGTAAAAGAGGCCTAGTGCATGAGCCAAAAGAAAGAATATTTATTAATGAGGCTGTATGTGAAGGATGTGGAGATTGCGGTGTTAAATCGAATTGTCTTAGTGTTCAACCTATCAAAACAGAATATGGTAGAAAAACACAAATAGATCAACCTTCATGCAATAAAGATTATTCATGTGTAGATGGAAATTGTCCTTCATTCATCAAAGTTATTCCTTCAGAAAAAGGAGATAAAAGATTATTGCCTGACACTAATATTAAAGCTAGTAAAATTCCCGAGCCAAAAAAATCAAATACAAAGATTGGAAATATCTTTATGCTTGGAATCGGAGGAACAGGTGTTGTTACTGTTAATCAAATCATATCTACAGCAGCTTTTTTAGAGAACAAAAAAGTTGTAGCTTTAGACCAGACTGGTCTTAGTCAAAAAGGTGGATCAGTAGTATCTCACTTAAAGATTTTAGAGCCAGAAAATGCAGATTGTTCTAGTAGAGTTGCTAATGGAGAATCAGATGCATACTTAGTATTTGACTTGCTTACAGGAGCAAATCCTAAAAATATGGAAAAATTAAATCCAAAACGTTCTATATCTGTAATTTCCACTTCAGAAATTCCAACAGGTGATATGGTGCGATCAACAAAGTCTGAATATCCAGAAGCAGATCATATGGTTGGATTAATTAAAGAATTCTCAAAGAAAAATGTCTTACTAAATGCTACCGAATTATCTGAGCATTTCTTTGGAAGTAATATGCAAGCTAATTTCATTGTTATTGGCGCTGCTTATCAAGCTGGATCTATACCAATTGATTCTAGTTCTATCGAAGAGGCAATTAATATTAATGGAGTTGCTGTTAAAAGCAATACTGACGCATTTAATATTGGAAGAACCCTCGTGTCAGATCCTTCATGGGTGGAGTCAATTGATATGTACAGAACAGGAGATTTAAAACCAACACCTAAGGTTACTAAGGAAGCAAAAAAAATAATTAATTCAATAAAGCCAGATAAAGATTTACGTGAAATACTAGAATTTCGTGTTCCTGAATTGATTGAATATCAGAATATAAAATATGCAGAAGAATATGCTGCATTCATTAAAAAAGTATATAAAGCAGAAAAGAAAGAGCGTTCAGCATCTATTTTATCTCAAAATGTAGCAAAATACTTATTTAAGTTAATGGCAATTAAAGATGAATATGAAGTAGCAAGGCTATCCCTTAAAGCTGAGCTAGATATGGCATTAAGCCAAGAGTTTGGCTCTTCAGCAAAAGTACATTACATGTTACACCCTCCATTTTTAAAAATGTTAGAAAATGTCCCATTATTAAACAGAATGCCTGGGGTGAAATCAAAAATAGCATTGGGATCATGGTTTAGGCCATTTTATATGTTACTTAAAAACCTAAAGTTCGTTCGTGGTACTAAATTGGACTTTATGGCATTGTTTAGTAGCGATGTTCGTGCAGCTGATAAAGCAGTTTTAGATCATTATAAATCAAATATTATTGAAAACCTTTCGGATATTGGAAATGGTAAATATGAAACATTGATTAATTTTTCCGTCTTACCGGATGATGTAAGAGGATATGAAGAAGTAAGACTTGAAACCATGAAAACTTATTACCAAAAAGCTGAACGTATCTTTAAGTCTTAAGCTTTTATTTTTATTTTAATTTTATAGAATAGCCAGTATATTTATTTAAACAATTTTTTTATATAAAATATTAGAGGGATTTTTACATTATGACAAAAAAAATACTATTAACCCTATCATTTCTAGCGATTTTAAATGCACAACATACTCATGATCATGAAAATTGGATTAGATGTGCTACAGATGAGTTAGAGCAAGAATTACAATTAATTGATCCAGATTTTATTGCTAAGCGCGATGCTTACATTGAGCGTGGTCAGCAATTGCTTAAAGAAAATCCCCAGTGGAGAACAGATGCTGACAGTCAAAATACTATTTATATCCCGGTAATATTCCACGTACTATATAGTTCAGCTTCAGGGAATGTTTCTGCTGCTCAAATTGGAGCAAATTTTGATCAAATTAATTTAGACTTTCAAAATCAAAATCCAGATGGAGACGAAATTCCCTCTTCTCCGAATCCAAGTGATGCTCCTTATTCTCCTGGCGTTGACTACAGTCATCAAGCCGCAAGAGGAACTCATCAAATTAAATTTGTAGGAGCGCAAGGCGAACTGTCTGGTAGTTCTTTGGTTGAAGATATATCTATCCGAAGATATAATATTAGTCAGTCTACTGTAGGCGGTGTAAGTGAGGCAAGTAGTTTAGCGAGCTCAACAAGTTGTGGTAATTGTCCTGATAATGGATATCAAGATGGATTTTTAAATATTTATATTGCGCCATTGACAGGCGGTCTTTTAGGTCAAGCATATTTAGGCTATCCTGAATCTGTGGTTTTAGCTGGTTCTGTAGGATCTGTTGAAAGTCCAGGAACAACTGGTGGCTATAATAGAGGAAGAACATTAACTCATGAGTTGGGCCATAATTTTACTTTTAATCATGTTTTTAATGGCAATACTTGTGGTACGCAATATTGGGCTGATATTCCTCCCCAAACAGTAAATAATAGAGGTGCAAATATTTATGAGTGGCCAACAGGTAGTGGAAATTTTTATGGAAGAGAAAGTGAAGACAGTTGTATCTCATCTAGTGGTAAGGGTGATCAGTTCATGAATTATATGGACTATGTTTACGATGATCAAATGCGTATGTTCTCAGAACAGCAAGCACTAGATGGTTATGCATGGGCTGCTTCAAGAAGTTGGGAGCAAGTTGCCAATGGGGTAAATGTAACATTAACCTCTGACGTATCTTATGCAACCACAAATGATGGATTCGCTGTTACTGTTGCATTCGCAGAAACTATGACAGGATTTACGGAAAGTGATTTAGTTATTTCTAATGGCTCAGTAAGTAATTTTAATGGCGGAAGCAATGGAACATATAGTTTTGATGTTGTAGCAGCAGCAGATGGAGAAGTGACTGTTGATATTCTTGAAAATTCATGTGTTGGAGCAACATCAGGATATGCTAATTTCGCTTCAAATACAGTATCAGTAATTGTTGATAGGGTAGGACCAGTTGTAGGAGACTTATCTATTACAAACTTATCAGATACGCAATATATTACTCAGAATCCAAACGTAGAAATATCATTAGACAATTTCTATGATGCGACAAGCGGTATTGCTCTTTATTATGTAGCAGTTGGAACCTCAATAGGAGGTGAAGATGTAATGGCATTTACGCCATACAATGGATCTCAATTTAATCTGAATGCACTTTCATTAAGTGACTATCAACAATATTTTGTAAGTGTATATGGACAAGATTTGGTTGGACTAAATTCAACAACAACATCTGCTTCATTTTATTATTTTGGAACATTACTAGGAGACTCTAATAATGACTGGGTAATTGATTTTACAGACTATACTTCTTTTATGTCTGGTTATCCAGGTATTGATATTGCTCCTGTAACAGGTAGCGCACCATACTTCTTTCCAAATTTTGATGGAGTATCTGATATACAAGATTTAGCAATGTTCGAATCTATGTGGAACTGGTCTATTGGAGTGAATGGCAGAACTGTACCTAACTATACAGTACAGGGCACATCACCTTTCTTACGCGTTTTAAATGATCAGCTAGTTGTGAAGTTTCCAGCAGCAACAGAGACAGCACAAGTTTATTTTGACTATGATCCAGAAAAGTATACTGTAGGATTACTTCCTAGCACGTCAACGGATCTATTAGTTTTAAGTAATAATGATCAAGCAAATGGATTGATACAGGTAGAGGTAGGAGAATACGGCTCTACAAACTCATCCACAGAAGATCAAACAGAGCTTTACTTTAGTTTTGAAAATTTAACAGATACATACGAGTTTTTAAAAATAAGTTACTCAGCATACAATCAGTACAATCAGGTCGTATCAGAAGGGTATAACTTATTACAGACTGCACCATCAACATATCGTTTATCACAAAGTTATCCAAATCCATTCACTAGCGGTGGAACTACTGTTGATTTTGATATGCCTGCAACAGAGCGTATTACAATGGTTATCTTGGATATTAGAGGAAGAGTAGTTCGTACTCTTATTAATAATGAAGAACGTTTTGGATACCAATCTGTACAATGGGATGCAAAAAATGATGATGGAGATGATGTGAGTAGCGGGGTTTACTTCTATCAAATTCGCTCTAGCAACTTTAATGCAGTAGGTAAGCTGGTTTACGTCAAGTAAATAAACCGTAGAAACTATGTTAGACTCTAAACCTACTCTAAAAGACGTTCAAGCTGCGCAAGTATCAACAGCATCTATCGTACGTAAAACTCCTATTTTAACATCTGAGTATTTTAACGACCTATTGGGAATGGAATTATTTTTTAAGTGTGAAAATTTTCAGAAAACAGGCTCTTTTAAAATAAGAGGAGCTTCTAATGCTATTTTTTCTTTAACGGCAGAAGAACAATCTCAAGGAGTAGCGTGTCAGTCATCGGGTAATCATGGAGGTGCTATAGCATGCGCTGCAGACCTTAAAGGGGTTCATGCAGACATTGTCATGGCTAAGAGTGTATCAAAAGCTAAAATCCATAATGTACGTACCTATAATGGCAACATGATCTTTTGTGACTCTATGTCAGAACGAGATGAATTATTTGCAAAGAC
>Ga0315320_10003255_pt1 | contig 13339 bp, 10 predicted proteins | sample M140m21515metaG_FD_203458 | JGI IMG/M metagenome (GOLD analysis project Ga0315320, IMG submission 203458) | Ammonia-oxidizing marine archaeal communities from Monterey Bay, California, United States - M1 40m 21515 | ecosystem: Environmental > Aquatic > Marine > Coastal | place: USA: California...
TGTAACAATAGTTACTTTCAATAACACAACTGCAATAGATGCCTCTGGCACGACGAACGCAATAAGATTACCCAATGGTACCACTGCACAAAGACCAAGTGGAGCTGTTGGTGAGATAAGGTATAACAGTTCAACTGATGTGATCGAAGGCTATACTACGGCGGGTGGCTGGGCACAGCTTGGTGCAACAAGTTCTACAGCGGAGAACACGGACGACACCTCGACAGGAGTCGCGACAGCGATTTCAACTACTGAAAAAATAGTCAATCAATTTGCGACAAGTAGTTTTGACAGTGCGTGGTATCTAGCAGTGACCAGAGACGAAATCAATGACGAAGTTTCTACACAGAAGTACAGCTTGGTACACAATGATTCATCTGCTTTTGTATCCCAATCCCACATAATCAGGGAAGGAACAAATACACAAATTACAGTTGAGGCTGACGTGTCAGGTGGTAATGCACGATTGAAGGCTACTGGTACCAGTGTGGTGAACTCTGTAAGTTTTTACAGGATAGCAGTGGGAGACGACACAGCACCAGGTACCACAGGTAATGTTGTGATCACACAAAATACTGATGTTGACAGTGCAAGTGAAGTGATTGACAGTTTTGCACATGGTAGTTACAGAGGTGCAAAATATTATATTTCAATTAACAATGCATCCAAGACAGAAGTATCAAACATAGAAGCACTAGTCGTACACAACGGATCTCAAGCGTTTATCACTACATATGGTGACATCAACTCAGGATCAAACACACTGATAACCCTGTCCGCGGCCATCAATGGATCAAACGTTGAAGTCAGTGCGGCAGGTTTGGAACCAAACTTGAGAGTAACAATGTACAAAATACAGCTTGGCGATTCAGAATCAGCTTCCAGTGGTGATAACGTCAATGTAATTGCGGCAACCAATGTCAGCTCCACAGCGACAACAGTGGATTCTTTTTCCAACACAGTCTACACAGGTGCTTTTTACATATTCACAGGACACAACGCCTCAGAAGGTCATTCTAGTATCCAAGAGGTCATGGTCATATCAAACGCAGATGCCTTTGTTGGCCAAGGACCACAAGTTTCTACAAAAGGCTCAGACCAACTTGCATTTTCAGTTGCACAATCTGGAACTGCAGTCACCCTAAAGGCGGCGTCAACGTCGGGATCAAGCACCACAGTAAACGGTTACAGGGTCCATATGTTGCGAGGTTCAGCTGGTGCGGCCACGTCTGACACTGTGTTGGTATCAACAAATCAGACAATTTCAGGTGAAAAAACATTCACAGCAGACGTTACACTCAATGATGATGTAAAATTAAACCTTGGTACCAGTGGTGATTTACAAATTTATCACGACGGTAGCAACAGTTACATCGATGACGCAGGTACAGGAAATATATTATACAGATCAGGCACACAAACATTCCAAAATGCCGCTGGCTCAAAAACAATGGCTGTTTTCAATGCGTCAAATTCCGTTGATTTGAATTACAACAACACCACAAAATTCCAAACAACAAATCATGGTGTTCAATTGACCGGTGTTATGAGAATGGCCATCGAATCGGGTGACCCATCAGTTGTGGCTAACAGTGCTCATATATACTCGAAAGATGAATCCTCAAGTGCTGAAGTTTTTGTTCAAGATGAAGCGGGAAACGTTACTAAGATATCTCCGCACAACGAAAAAGGTGAGTGGGAATACTTCTCAAGAAATACAAAAACAGGCAAAACTGTAAGGGTGAACATGGAAGAAATGATCCGAGATATTGAAAAACTTACAGGTAAAAAATATATTGAAAACAATTAAACTATTAAATCTAATATAGTTTGTAACTTACCTTTTATACTTTTATTATTCAAAGTATTTTTAAGGCCCATGTGTAGATTTTTTGGCCAGCATTCAAACGCACACCAACAGTACCCTGAATGTTCTTCGTTAAGTTTTGGAATAAATTCGTTGTCAATCGCAAGTAGGTATGTGTGAAAGAAAAACTTCTGATCGTTTGATGTAAACATTTCCAAAGGAATAGTTTTTTTAATTTTTGGTAAGACTCCTACCTCTTCGTCGATCTCTCTTTTGAGTCCTTCGAAGGCTGATTCAGTAAATTTATTTTTACCTCCGACCAAGCCCCACATTCCCTGCGTTTTTTTGTCTGTCCTTTGCAGGAACAAAAAACGCTTGGTGCTTGTGGCATAGAATAGGGCACCTGAGCAAATTATGTTTTCTTTCATCCGTTAATTATAGCACTTAAACTGCTTATGATCAAGGAGTAGTTGCGTCACGTGATGAGTCATATGCAGTGTTGCCACCATCTAACACAATACTCCAATTACCTTGGGTGTAGACACCCTCGTATGACTTCAACCATTCCGTGCCGTTGAATCTGTATTGAATACCTGTGTTAAGGTTTGTCACGTAGTGCTGAGTTGAGTCTGGATTGGATGCATCAAAGGCCACATTCCATTTACCGGTTGCACTATTGTACTCGATTATATCACCTAAACTGGCCACCAACGTCCCCCAAGTAGAACTTTGGAAACTTGCTGTGCTGTCTCCAACATCATTTATCACTAGATATCTATCACCATTTGCAGGTGTGCCTGGGTCAAATGTTGCGGGGTTTATTATCTTTTTCACAGCAGTCAGTGTGTTACTTGGTATGGTGTCACCGTCTATGGTGTACAATAAAATTGTGTCGTCAAGTGTAGTGGTTGCGATTGTACCTACGATTTCATTTCCATTTGGTTGTGTTAATCTTATCTGTGATGTACCGTTTGTTACTTTTCCGTACTGATCTAATAACACTTTCCAGTTGACTGCTGGACCAAAAGTTTCGAATGGATCAAAATTGTTAGGTTCATTTGCACCTGTCTGAAATCCATCTCCGCCGGATTTAACGTTTGTGCCTGTTGATCCTAATAATCGTAGTTGATTACCTGTAACTAACAATCCAAAGTTGTTTGGTGTTATGAAACTTCTCGACATAAGCTCTCCGTCTATCAAACCTTTTGCTATGCCACCGTCATCGTCGTATATGCTCATGATTATCTTTTGCACAACTCCTAATTTTTTGACTTTGACAGGTGGAGACAACCATATAGGCATACTAAACTGCAATGTTGCTACATCAATTTCGGTATCTGCACCCACCGGAATAGTCCTCGAACTAAATGTGATATTACCTAACTCAATATAACTTAAACTTGTCCAGTCTATGTAGTTGTCCGTTTTTTGTATCTCAAAATCTGGGTTGAACAGATACAGGATCTGTTCTAGTATCTGTAATTTTTGATCAGTGTTGGATGAGAAAATATCTGCCGTGACTTCTAATCTGAAAGGCGAAGGCATAACTTTCTCAACTGTGTATCCTGCCCCCAGCTCGTTTGTATAGTTGCCGTCCGCATCTATGCCTCTTTCCCTCAGGTGTTGCTTTTCTATGTGATAAGGATTTTGCATTCTTTCCCTATCGTAGTTCAATTCCCTTACATAACACGCAATTTTAGGGGCATAGTTTAATGCATTTTCACTGTTATTCCTTATGATGTTTGCTACCTGTCTTGTTGGATCTCCGTACACAACAGGCACTGCTCTCAAGGCGACAGACCCATCATTGGCCTTGCCCGTTTCAACAGAAAAGTTGCTCAATATTCTAATGAATTGAGTGAGAAATTTCCTAACCTGTCCTTCGTAAAAATGTAGCATTCTTAATTGTCAGCCTTTGGTTTCAGAGCATCTGTCAATGACTGTCTTTGTGTGACTGTTAAACCGTTTATTGTAGATTCTGTTGCATTGTTGACAAAACTTGTTTTGTAGTTGCCTCTAGAATCGTTGTTAGTTGTAGTTATTCTAACACTGTCTTCAATTTTTACCCATCTGGCTCCATCATACCTGAACAACCTGTTAGGTAAGAAATCTGTTCTCAAGAAGTAGTCACCTTTGTCTACGCCTGACGTTGGAAAAGAAATTCCAAATCCTGCAGGATTTCCATTTGGAGCTACACCATCACCATCCAGATAAAATCCATAGTGAGAACTTGCAGGAGTATCAATAACTGCATTCACAGTTTTATCACCGCTGGCTCTCTGTGCCTCTGTGTTTACATTATCTGTTCTAATATTGCCTCTTTCATCGATAGGTGCAACGTAATATTGTTTATAATTAAATCCTGCCTTCGGAGCGTCTTGTTCTGCCTGTGCAACAACTTGATCATTTATAGTTTTTTCTCTGTTGTACGTGCTCATATAGTTTGCCATAGAACCAGTGGTAGTTGCATCACCAATTACATCTCTGAACTCTTGTGAATCAACTAGGGTTTTCATTTTCAATCTTAACAGATGTGGCCACCAAGTCTGCGAAAATCCTTCTGCGGCCCTATTCACATCTTCAACTACATAGTATCTTTTCAGTGCGATTGGTACACTTTCGTCTAATGAGTAATCTTCTTTCATGTGCGGAAATTCCAGTACGTCTCCACTCATTGGCTTCCTGCCAATTCTCTCCACTATATCATTTAGATGCACAGTTAAAAACAATGTGTCATTCTGTAGGAACATGCCAAACTGTGACAAATTAAAATCTGCATCTTGTACATTGTAGATGCCTCTAATCGTGTAGATATCACTGGCATATTTTCTGTCTCTATTCTCTAGAAATAATAAATCTTGTATCGTAGTTTCGTTGAGATCACTCCCTGTGACCCTCGGCTGACTCGGTGATGCCGGTCCATCCTTATTTGTATCACCTTGGTCATAAGGACCTAGGTATTTGTGTAGGTGTAGATCTGTGCCACCCACCTGAAACATCTCTTTGATGTTGCGATCAAAGAACTTGTAGTCATTGCCCTTTTCAGGCTTAAAAATGGATAATCTTGGCATATCATACATATTTATTGCCTAGGCAATGACTATAAATATGAGTATGTCAGAACTACAAACAGGTCAACAGGAAATTTTTGATTACGTTAAGAACAGTCTCGGCGACGGGATGATTGACGTAGAATTAGACCCAAAACACTATCAAACGGCACTGGAAAGAGCAGTAAACAAATTTAGGCAGAGATCGTCTAACGCAGTTGAAGAATCATATGCTTTTTTAGAACTAAAAAAAAATCAAAACTCATATATTTTGCCAGATGAAATAATAAACGTGAGGAATATTAACAGAAGAACAGTTGGATCTAGGACAGAAGGTGGAGAAGGTGGAACACTATTCGAACCCTTTAATTTGGCCTACACAAACACATATATGTTACGAGCAGGTGCCACAGGTGGATTGGCCACTTACTATATGTTTGCATCGTACCAAGAAATGGTAGGAAAGATGTTTGGAAGTTTCATACAGTTCCATTTTGACGTGGCAACAAAAAAATTGACTATTACACAAAGACCTAGAGCGGATGACGAAACAGTTCTCATGCACACAGACAATTTCAGGCCAGACATTACCTTGTTCAAGGACATATACTCTAAACCATGGATCAGAGATTACACACTTGCTGTTTCTAAAGTTATGTTAGGTGAAGCAAGAGGCAAGTTTAACACCATAGCAGGTCCACAGGGCGGTACTACACTGAACGGTGATGCACTGAAAAGCGAAGGGACTGCTGAAATGGAAAGACTAGAGGCAGACATAGGAAACTTCCAAGAAGGCGGAACGCCTCATAGTTTTGTTATTGGTTAATATCAGACCAAATCGTTTTAAATAAGTGCGTCATGATAGATTCCAAATATAAAAAACTTACCAAATGCACAATAGATGAATTAGCCGATATGGTAGATGATTTAGAAAATATCTCTATTCATTGCCTAAAAGAAAAGAAACTGAGTATGCGTAGACTTGTATTGACACAGATTCATGATGTCAAAAAAGAGATTGAAAAACGTCTAAAAAAATAGTATAATAAACCTATGTTAATAGGTGTAGTAGGTTTAATAAGTTCTGGTAAAGGCACAGTTGCAGACAGACTTGTGGAAAAACACGGATATCAAAAAGACAGTTTTGCTAAAAGTCTAAAGGATGCTGTGGCATCTATGTTCAATTGGGATAGAGCTATGCTCGAAGGAGACACAGAATCCAGCAGACATTGGAGAGAGCAACCAGACAAGTTCTGGAGTGAGAAATTTGGCAAGCCAACAACTCCGAGGTGGGTATTACAATATTTTGGTACGGAAGTTATGCGTGGTCAGATGTACGACGGTATCTGGGTAGACAGCTGTATTGGCAGATACAAAGGCCAAAACACCGTGATAGCAGACACACGATTTCCCAATGAAGTTAAACAGATAAGGGCACACGGTGGAAAGATTATACTCGTAAAAAGATTTAAGGATCCGGATTGGTTTACAAGTTATGTTGAAGGAAACATAGAACCCAAAGGTATACACAGTTCAGAATATGCATGGGCAAAAGAAGAATTTGATTTCGTCATCGAGAACAATGGAGCAAAAGAAGAATTATACGCAAAAATAGACGACCTACTCGTCAGCGACAAGATCACCAACCCGCCATCCGAGCCTGCGGGTAGCGTCCAACCTTTGGCAATTGGCGCAAACAGTTTTTAAATTAGTAGCATTAGTATTCCTTAAATTGCCGTCTACAAACAGCACGTCAAGTTGTGCTTTATCCTGAGCTTTGAATCCACATAGTTCACACTTCTTGCGTTTTTTGTATCCTGATCTTTGTAAAGCAGTGATTCCGCCCACTTTCTTGCCTACTGACTTCCTTATGCAAGTATCACATTGGCTACGCCAGTACACTTTGTTATTTCGCTTGTAGGCATAGGCCCTGGGCTTGGCCTTACAAGTCTTGCATAATGGTCTATCTGTGTGATTCATATTCGTATTTACGTTCCCTATATAGGCACCAATAAAACGGTAAATTATGTCAACAAAACCGTATGATTGAATAAATAACTCTAGTATACGTAAACACTTGCAAGGAGAATACGAAAAATGGCATTAACATCACCAGGAGTAGAGGTTTCAGTAATAAACGAAAGTTTCTACGTACCATCAGATGCGGGTACAACACCTTTATTCATAGTAGCATCATCACAAGACAAGAAAAATGGTGCAGGCGACGGCACTGCTGTAGGAACACAAACAGCTAACGCCAACACTGCATACCTAATTTCTTCTCAGAGAGAATTAACAGAAACTTTCGGAGATCCGAAGTTTTACACAGACGCATCAGGCAATTCATTGAACGGATATGAATTGAATGAGTATGGTCTACAAGCGGCTTACAGCTTTTTAGGCGTAGCCAACAGAGCATATGTATTAAGAGCAAATGTAGACATGAGCGAAATGATCGGAAGTGCATCTGCACCAACGGCGGCTCCAGCAGATGGAACATACTGGTTTGACCTTGCATCAAGCACGTATGGTATATTTGAGTGGTCAAAAACAGATCAAAAATTTACAGCAAAAACTCCAACGCTTATCACTGCACTAACTGATCTAGTTGGTGGAGTAAGCACAGGTGCACCTAAAACATCAATAGGATCAATAGGTGATTACGCAATTAACACAACACACGTTTCAAACAAGATCTACAAAAAAACAGCAAGTAATACTTGGGTTATACTTGGATCAGAAGCATGGCACACATCTTTACCTGTAGTTACAGTACCTTCAGGAACAACAGTTACAAGTGGTCACAAAATCACAATGAACGGCATTGAAATCACAACAAGTGGTACAACACTATCTAATGTTGCGGCAGTGATCGGATCAAATGTAACCAACGTTACTGCAAGTGTAAACAGCACAACAGGTGACCTAGAGATCTTCCACAACGGTAAGGCACTAGGTGACTCAACAGGTGGTGCAAACACTATCAGATTTGAGGCAACCTCAGGAACACTATTGGCAGACCTTGGTATAACAGCAGGTGTAAAAAATGGTGTCAAATTCTTACAAGCTAAACACACAAACAGACCAACTTGGGATTCAGCTTCAGCAAGTGAAGATAGACCAAACGGTTCTGCTTGGTTCAAGACAACATCAGCAAACTCGGGTGCAAATCTTGTTGCAAAACTTTACAGCACGGCAAGTGCAAGTTTCTCAACAGTTGCAAGTGCCCTTTATGCCAACCACGCTTCAGCTGTCTACAACCTAGATCCAGCTAACGGTGGAACTAGCTTAACAGTTGGTGCCTTGTACGCACAATTCAACATCACTGAAGAATCAATGACAGCGGCAGATGCCACAGATGCTACGCCAAACGTTGGTGACTTCCAGTTCTTTAGATATGAAGGTGGAAAAACTACTATCACTAGTAAAGATACTTCACCAACTTTTACAAGTGCAGAAACATTTGTTATTCAAGAATCTATCAAAAATCAGGAAGCATTAAACAGTTCGAAGACAGTTACACTAGGCGGTACCTCAGCAGATGACTTTGTGGCGGCAGTAAGTGCGGCAGGATTGACTAACGTTAGTGCAAGAAAACTTTCAACTGGTGAAATAGTGATGGAACACGCACTGGGTGGTGAGTTCAGAATGTTTGATACTTCAGGAACACCATTAGCAGATGCAGGTTTCAGCCAAACATCAGCACACTCATATGGAACATACACAGCAAACAGTTCAACTTTGATTGACAACTTGTATGACATTCCAACAGGTGACAGCATCGACTCAAGTGCAAACACAGGTATAGTTGCAAGTAACTGGAAAAGATTAAGTTACACAGCTTCCACAAGTGCTCCTACACAGGAACCGGCAGATGGAGCATTATGGTATGACACTTCAATAGACGAAGCAGACATAATGGCACACAATGGAACAACATTTGTTGGATATGCTACAGCATACACGAGCACAGATCCAAATGGTCCACAGTTTAGTGTCACAGCACCAACTACACAATCAGATGGTACTGCACTTGTCAGCAACGACTTATGGATTGACACTGGTGATCTAGAGAACTATCCAAAACTTTACAAATACAACACGGCGGCAACTTTAAGTTCAACAAACACAGCTAACCAAGTCAAAGTAACGACAACAGGTGCGGCATGGGAACTAGTTGACAAATCTGACCAAACAACCGAAGACGGTATTGTGTTTGCTGATGCTAGATTACACACAACGGCAGAAAAAGCAGATTCATTAGGCACAAAAGGTGCAGGAACTTTCAGTTCAATCAAGGACTTGTTGAGCGATGGATTCTTAGACCCCGACGCTCCGGATCCATCTTTATATCCACAAGGAATAATGTTATGGAACACAAGAAGAAGTGGTTACAATGTTAAAGAATACAAAAACAGTTACATCACAACTACGAAATATCCAGGAAGCGGATCAACAGGATTAGGTAACATCAGAGCAAGTAATGAGTCAGTATCGACTTATTTCCCAGACAGATGGGTTACTAAATCTAGCAACAACGCAGACGGTTCTGGTACTTTCGGTAGGAAAGCACAGAGAAAAGTGATCGTTGAACAACTGAAATCAGAGATCGACACTAACCAAGCAATCAGAGAAGACCAAAGAGGTTACAACGTGATTGCGGTACCTGGTTATCCGGAACTGATTCAAAACATGATTAACCTAAACACAGACAGAAACCAAACAGCATTTGTAGTTGGTGACACTCCATTAAGATTGGAAGGTACAGCAACAGCGATACAAAACTATGCAAACAACACAGCCGGCGCACTAGACAACGGCGAGGATGGCCTAGTAAGTGCAAGTGATTACTTGGGAGTGTTTTATCCATCTGGTTTAACAACAGACAACACAGGTAAGTCAATTGTTGTTCCACCATCACACATGATGTTGAGAACATTGGCAAATAACGATAACATTGCTTTCCCATGGTTCGCACCATCAGGAACAAGAAGAGGTGTTGTCGACAATGCAACATCAGTTGGCTTTATAAACGCAACGTCTGGAGAATTTGAAACAATATCTGTTACGGAGTCAGTGAGAAATTCCATGCACGAAGTTAAAGTTAACCCAATAACGTTCTTCTCAGGAGCAGGGATTGTTAACTTTGGTAACTTAACTAAAACTTCGGCAAGTTCAGCATTGGATAGAATAAACGTTTCGAGATTAGCAGTATATCTGAGATCACAACTAGATGCTATTGCTAAACCGTTCATCTTCGAACCAAATGATGAGATAACAAGAAATGAAATCAAACAAGCAGTTGAATCATTCTTGCTAGAACTAGTTGGTCAACGAGGGTTATATGACTTCCTAGTAGTATGTGATGACACAAACAACACACCTACAAGGATTGACAGAAACGAACTGTATGTAGATATAGCAATTGAACCAGTTAAATCGGTTGAGTTCATTTACATACCGTTGAGAATTAAAAACACAGGAGAAATTGCAAAGTTAGGGAACTAATTTTGAATAAATAGGAGAAACAGATGGCAATATCAACTTTATCAAAATTCACAGTACCACTAGCAAACGATCAGAGTTCAGCATCACAAGGTTTATTGATGCCAAAACTACAGTATCGTTTTAGAGCGATCCTTGAGAATTTTGGAGTATCAACACCGAGATCAGAACTTACAAAACAAGTTATTGATATAACAAGACCTAACTTGACTTTTGACACCGTGACACTAGATGTGTACAACTCAAAAGTTTATGTAGCAGGAAAACACACTTGGGATCCAATAACAATCACTTTAAGAGATGATGTCAACAACTCAGTTACTAAACTGGTTGGCGAACAGATCCAGAAACAGTTTGACTTCTTTGAACAATCATCGGCGGCATCTGGTATTGATTACAAATTCACAGGCAGAATTGAAATGCTTGATGGTGGTAACGGAGCAAGTGCACCAAATGTATTAGAAACATGGGAATTATATGGTTCTTACATAGAAAACGTGAACTACAACACGTTGGCTTACACAACATCAGAACCTGCTACAATCACACTTTCAGTGAGATACGACAACGCAGTCCAAACTCCAACAGGAACAGGAATTGGAACAGCAGTTGCAAGAACTATCGGTACTCTAAGTACAGGTGGTGGACAGTAGTACAAAATTAAGTTAGCAATTATAAAGTGGAAAAAGCGTCTTTATAGGCGCTTTTTTTGTGGCCATAAATATCCATATGCCAAGCATTAACAATTTCCTAAAAGGTTTCCAGGACAGGCTTCCTGGAATGAAAGATTACAGGCACGCCTCTAGACTGTACCTGGACGACCACTTCAAATTATTACCAAAACAAAAATTCCTATTTCATGTTGTTTTCAACCTTGACGAAGAAGTTGCTATGGACAAATTTTCACAAAATGAAAGATATGAATTGAACATGCTGGTAAAGGCATGCGACTTACCAAAATATGACATGAGCATGGAGGAAAAAATACAGTACAATAAAAAAATGTACACCGCAACACGTATAGCTTATGATCCTGTTAATATTACGTTCCATGATGATCATGCTGACACGGTAAACGCATTCTGGAAGAAATACTATGAATACAACATAGCTGATTCTGTAGGCATGAATAACGATCTAACAATTTCTAATACAAAGGATGATTACTACCTTTTTGGTGACGCTAGAAAAACAACAAAATTTGGATTAGACACACCAAAAAAGAGAAAGAAACCTTACATACGTGGCATCGAAATTTTTGTTTTACACAAACAAAGATTCACGTCGATGACATTGGTCAATCCAGTCATAGGCTCATTTGCACATGACAACCTAGACCAAGCAGACGGTACAGGAATCATGAACAACACAATGCAGATACTATATGAAACAGTGATTTACAAATCTGGTGTCATTAACAGAAACAATGTGCCAGGATTTGCAACTGTGCGTTACGACAACGAACCGTCACCACTTACTGTATTAGGGGGCGGCACCAATTCAATTTTTGGTCCAGGAGGAGTTGTGGACGGTGTTGGATCTGTGATTAGGAACTTTCAGTCTGGAAACATACTAGGAGCAATCTTATCTGCATCAAACACTTACAACAATGCTAAAAAGATCAAGAAAAGTAATGTCAAACAGGAATTGAAAGGAATAGCCAAAAAAGGAATATTAGAAGTTGGAAAGCAGGCAGGGTCTATAACAAATCCTGTTGCACAATTCAGCGTTGGTGCTCTAGCATTGGCTGGTGCATCTGCACTTGCAACAGCTAAAGGAACAAGTGATAACAAAACTGGCCAGAACAACACTGTAATCACAAGTCCAAATTTGGATACTAAAAACTTCCTCACAGCAGATGAGGCATTTAAAATAATATCAACAGACTCACAAGTAAAAAATCAAATTGCGGCAGGCCTTTATTACAAGGACATTGGCTCAAGAAAAGGATTGACGATTGCTCAAAGTGACATCGAGTACACAGGATCTTCCAGTGCTGTTAAAAATGTATACACCAGCAAAGCGATCACTGACATCAGAAAATTAGTCACTGAAGGATATTTTAAAATTAACAGGCAGACTTTGAACGTTGTGGTTGCAACAGAGAAAGCAGGATTATAATGGTAGAATTTTACACAAACTTACCTCCTAAGGACAAACAGGAACTAGACAAAACAATTGAAAAACTGACAACGACACCATATCAGACAGATTATCAATTCAATGCAGGTGAATACGACAGCACGATTGCTTTTTTTGTCAAACGTGGTTTCACAAGGACTTCCGCAGAATCCACGGCATATGTGATATTGTCACAGGCAAAGATAGATAACGTCAAACCACAAGAGATACTAGACCAACTGACCAATGCCTCACCGGCTCTGTTGTCAGAACTGATGACAATCATACTAAATGCAAACAGATACAAATCTAGTCGCCTAGGTGTTAGACAAACACTGAATGCCAGAGACACTGTATCTCGGAACATTATTGACTAATGTTACCAAGATTCGCTAGAGGTAAGTTCCACCCTAAGAACCAACAAAAGTATGTTGGCACAAAAACACCAACGTATAGGAGCAGTTGGGAACAGGCTTTTATGAGACTCTGCGATGAGCATCCAAATGTATATCAATGGGCAAGCGAATCAATCAAAATTCCTTACAGGCATCCTTTCACTGGCAAGTACACAGTTTACGTTCCAGATTTTTTTGTCATCTACATGGACAAAAATGGAAGAAAACATGCTGAAATGATAGAGGTCAAACCGATGAGTCAAACAAGCATGGAAGCGGCGGGAAAAAGCACTGCCAAGAAAAAACAAGTAATCATCAATAGTGCAAAATGGGAAGCCGCGGGTGCCTATGCAAAACAAAGGAAGATAGGATTCAGGGTAGTATCAGAAGAACAGTTGTTCCACAGTGGGAAACGTAAGTAAATAACACAATGACAAAGAGATTAGAAGACATCCTTAATT
>Ga0315320_10003260_pt1 | contig 13330 bp, 7 predicted proteins | sample M140m21515metaG_FD_203458 | JGI IMG/M metagenome (GOLD analysis project Ga0315320, IMG submission 203458) | Ammonia-oxidizing marine archaeal communities from Monterey Bay, California, United States - M1 40m 21515 | ecosystem: Environmental > Aquatic > Marine > Coastal | place: USA: California...
GTGATATAGTCATCTGCTCCTGCGTCCAGTCCGATTACGACATCAGAGCTTTTTACCTTCGCGGTAACGAGAATGATGTACGGTGGAATCTTTAGTTCCATTTGTCGAATTTTCCTGCGCAATTCAATGCCGTTCATCTCTGGCATTGTCCAGTCGATCAATCTAAGATCAGGTGTTTGTTTCACTTCGAATAACGCAGGAGCTTTCATGCCGTTCGAAGCTGTTACGACTTCGCAGCCAGACTTTATTAGCATAGCTTCCAACATTGTACGGGAAATAATATCATCTTCTACAAGGAGCACTTTCATTTGAGCTGCACCTCCTGTTATCGCTTCGGTTTAATGGGTAAAGGAATGTAAAATCGTTTGCTTCACGCTTTTTATTTTGCCTACGCATCTTAATTGTCTTCCCGGCCTAGCGTTTTTTGAAATCAAATTTAGAAACTCTTTCAGTTAATCCTGTTTCATACTGCAATGGGGATTTTCGATAAGAAGTAGATGGATGCAATGAGATCCAGCTAATACAGCAAATAGTTAGCAAATCTGTGGAATTTGGTTGGGTAGCTTTTCGCTGTCTTATGATCGCGGGATTAGGGGAGAAGAGGAATATCCGTTTTGGAGATCAGCTCACTCGCAGTGAATCGGTTTGTGTGGACAAGTTTCGAAAACCGTTACCTCTCGTTTTTCGGCGTTGCTTTTTCAAGGCATAAATACCGCAATTAGGGTGTGTGGTCGATCTCTTTAGAAGATCTGTTATGGATGTCTTTGGGATCGGACCATTCGATTTACGCCTCTATCCTGCATTCCAACGATAGAGGGTTTGCTTTTTTGGGGGACAACCCTTCACCTTAGTGGGAAAATAAGTAAGTAAACCAGTACCATAAATATGTCAGGACAAGCGAATGTTGAGAGTGGGGAAGTTATCGTTGAACGGATTCGGTCGGCGAGGAAACAGATTTTCTCCGAATTGCATAAGATTATCATTGGTCAGGATAAGGTGCTTGAACAGATGGTCATTGGCTTACTGAGCGGGGGGCATTGCTTGCTTACGGGGGTTCCCGGTTTGGGGAAGACGCTGTTGGTGCGTAGTATCGCTGAAACCTTCTCGCTGGCTTTTAAGCGTATTCAGTTTACGCCGGACTTGATGCCAGCGGATATCATCGGTTCGGAAATCGTGGATGAGGATCCGGCGACGGGTAAGAGGACGTTTCGTTTCGTAGAAGGGCCGATCTTTGCGAATATCGTGCTGGCGGATGAGATTAACCGAACGCCGCCCAAGACTCAGGCAGCATTACTGGAGGCGATGGAGGAGCGTCAGTTGACGGCGGCCGGTGAAACCCATTCGCTGTTACCCCCGTTTTTCGTTTTGGCGACCCAGAACCCTATCGAGCTGGAGGGTACCTATCCATTGCCGGAGGCTCAGCTGGACCGCTTTCTGTTGAATGTCTATATGGATTATTTGCCGAAGGAGGATGAGGCCAGTATGGTTGTTACGACTACGTCCTTGAAAAATGAGCGTCCTCAAGCGGTTTTCTCCGGGGAGGAGATTATCGAGCTGCAGAAGCTGACACGCCAGGTGCCAGTGGCTATGGAAGTGGTTCGCTATGCTGTGAATCTGGTTTCGGCGACCCGCCCTACGCTCGCGGATGCGAGTCCCTTGGCTAAGGAGAAAATCAAGTGGGGCGCAGGCTCGCGAGCGTCTCAGGCTTTGGTGTTGGCGGCGAAAGCTCGGGCATTGCTGGAAGGACGCTATACGGTGGCGATCGAAGATATTCAGGCCTTGGCTTTGCCGGTTTTGCGTCATCGAATTATCCCGAGCTTTAATGCGGTGGCTGAAGGAGTCACCTCGAAGGAGATTATCGAAGAATTATTGGAGTTGGTGAAAGTGTGATTAGAGTAGCTTGCGCTAGATTGATTCGTCGGTCGCTTTCCGTTTAAACACCCCTTGAGATTCGTTTTAATTTTATGGCTGTTACCAAACAGGATTTGCTCGATCCCGCTTACTTGGAGTCGCTGAATGATTTTCAGCTGATGTCGCGGGTAGCCGTCGATGGATTTATGGCGGGAATTCACCGCAGCCATTCGCATGGAGCCGGCATGGAGTTCCTGCAATACCGAAACTATTCTCCAGGGGAAGACTTGAAGTACCTGGATTGGAAGGTGCTGGCGAAATCGGATAAGCTCTATACGAAGGTCTTTCAAGAAGAGACGAATATGAATTGCTACTTCGTTTTGGATACGAGCGCGTCGATGCAGTATCAAGGAAGTCGAGCGGCGTGTTCGAAACTCCACTACGCCTGTATGGTCGCCGCTTGCATCGCGCAGTCGGCGTCACGACAGGGGGACAATGTTGGGCTATTCGCCTACAGCGATCATTTGCACGAAAGCGTTGAAATAGGGGGGCGTTTGGGTCAGGTCGATCATATCCTGCGGGCATTGACGCGCTTGAAGCCAACTGGTGAGGCGCAGCACGAATCGATGCTTCAGACGTTTCTGCGCCATTTCAAATCCCGAGGGACGGTTATCTATATCTCCGACATGTTGGAGGGAGAGGACGTTCTGCCGAAGCTGTTGAGAAACTTTCGAGTAAACAAGAGCGATTGCTTGGCCATCCAGGTTTTGGATCCGGACGAGTTGGACCTTCCTCAGAATCGTGTGACGCGCTATTTGGATAGCGAACTGGAGTCGGAAGTGACTACCTATCCGGAAACGGCTCGCGCGGATTACGAGAAGCGAATGGGGGCGTTTCTTGAGCGTTTAAAAGAGGGATTAGCCCAGTCTCAAGTAGATTTTATTCAGTTGGTAACCACTGATTCAGTGGGGGTGAGTTTGGCAAAATACTTTGATCACCGGGGGCCGCGTTAGATCATGTTGACCTTTATAAATCCAGGGCTGCTTTGGGGCTTAGCGGGCCTTGCGATTCCGATAGCGATTCATTTGGTGAATCGTCAAAGGGCGGTGCCGCTTTCCTTTTCCAGTATCCGTTTTATCAAGCGCACGACCTTGCAGCAGAAAAACCGCCGCTCTTTGACCGATCTGTTGCTGCTGTTGCTGCGATTAGCGTTTTTGGCGGCAGTGATTGCAGCGTTGTCAGGGCCTCGATGGGAGCCGGAACCCAAGGGGCTGCTAGCGAGCGACGAGAGCGCGGAGACAGTTGTCTTCGTGGTTGATGCGTCGAGCAGTCTTTCTGGCTGGGGAGGTTGGGAAGAAGCGGTAGAGGTCTTTCGAACTCGATTGGCCGAGCTTTCTGAAGACACTGCGGTGGGACTTGTGGTCTTTGGAACGAAAGTACTTGCGGAAGTGGCTCCGACTCGGAATCGGTCCGAAGTCGAGAACACGTTTTTGACCATGTATCCAGAGCAGACGGAAGGAGTATCCGCAGTGGGAATCAAGCGAGCGTTGGAATTGCTGGGCTCGGCGCCTGGGCGACGAATCGTTGTTCTATCGGACTTTCAGGTTTCCACTTGGCAGTCGGAATTGTTGCCGGATGTCGACCCCGAAACGCGTATCGACTTTGTGGGCGTAGGGGATTTCGAGCAGCCGAATCTTTCGATTCTATCGGTCGATTCCTTCGCAAGCCGCGAGGGTGGGACACGTGTGATTGCTAGGGTGAAGAACGATAGTTCGGAAACGGCGGAGATTTCGGTTCGCTTGCAAGTGCGGGGGGCTGAGTTGGAGGAAGCGGTGCGCTTCTCGCCTGGACAGATCCAGCCGGTAGCATTTTCAGTCTCAGAAGGGAGCGGATCGGAAGGAAGGGTTTTCTTGCCTGACGATACTTATCTTGAGGATAATGAATACGGAGTTTGGATGGGATCGTCTCCCTCGATTAATGCGCTCGTCGTCATCCCGGTCGAGGCGGAACCCGAAAAGCTGGATGAGGCGGATTTCGTTTCCAAGGCATTGAGCGTCGAGATACTAGGAGCCTCGAATCCTTATTTCGTTAATGGTGCAGATGTCTCGGTGGATATCGGAGCCTTGATTGGAAAAATCGATGCGCTTTATCTGGCGGGCAGTGTTTCTTATTTGAGCGAGGAGCAGATGGGAGATCTTCAGCGTTTTCTTGAAGAGGGAGGCACGGTCTTCGTCAGTCCAGGAAAGATGGCGGCGAAGCAATACCAGAGACTGCGTGAGCAAGGTCTGAGCGCATTGACCTTTGTAGGACGGTCGAAAAACGCGGCCGAAAAGGGCGTGCCTTATCATGTTGGCTGGATAAATCCTGGTTCCGATTTGGGGAAGCTTTTTGATGAGGAAGCAGCGGTGGATCTATATCAGACGGAAATTTATAGATACATACGCTTCCGAGCTGGGGAAGGGGCCGAAGTTTTGTTGCGGTCCGAGAATGGCGATCCGCTATTCGTGAGAGAGCGGATTGGAAAAGGAACGTTGCTGACGAGCGCTTGGTCTTGGGATACGCGTTGGAGCGACTTGCCTTTGCGTTTTTCGTTTTTGCCTTTGCTGCGTGAAAGCTTGGCGTCGGCGATCGTCGATAAGGAAGGGACGATCCGACTTCACTGCGGGGATTTGCTATCGCCTACGGATCTACCGGAAGGGGCATCACCGTCAGATTCCGAGTACTTTTTGCTTACGGTGGAGCCGAACGTGTTTGTATTGAACAACAAGCCGTTCGAGGTGAATGTCTCGCGGGCGGAATCTCTTTCGCAACGTGTGGTGTTGAGTGATGTACGAGCTCAGCTCTTTCAGAATGCAAAGACGGTTCCGGCGGTGGAACCCGTTAGCGCCCTCAATTCCAATATCCGTTCGCTCTGGCCCTATTTCGTTTTGGCGGCGGTTCTCTTTTATTTAGTTGAAACAGTATTATCTGGATACGTAGATAATCGATCCTCCAATGAAGTCCACGCCTGAATTTTATAAGCGGCTTTGTCGCCAACGTTCTCTACTGCTTCTTGCGGTCGTGTGTTGGTTTGCCCTGATCGTATCGGGGATCGGCGCTTTTGGGGTGTTGCTTCTGGAGGGGGTTAATTCCTCGAAGCCCTTGCAGGAGCAGAACGTTTTCTATGTCGTGGTCGGATTGGCGTTTTTATTAGTCGGGCTTTTTGCAGTGGGGATTGTGATCATTCTGCGGCGCCGCCCGACAGTGGTGGCCTTGACTCGTGTGATCGAGGAGCGGTTTCCTGATTTGATGGAGATGCTGACCTGTTCCGTGGAGATTGTGGAGCGGAAGATGGAGCCAGAAGGGCCGTTCGAATCGAGCCTGATCGCTCAAGCCGAGGAACGCACGCGTGCGATACCATTCTTTTCGGTAATCGTATTCAAGCGGATACATCCTGTTTGGATGGGGATTTTGGCCGTGGCCTGGGGTGGGCTTCTCTTTTTTGCGATTCAATCGGAAGTAGCGCAAAAAGCGGGTTTCTTTTATCGGGAGCATGGGGGTGGTATTGCGGTGGCACCAGGGAGTGTCGAGTTACCCATTGGTGCGGACTTGGTGATTAAGGCTGAGGTCACGCGTTGGCAGAAGGATGCTCATATCGTGTACAAGCAGGAGGGGGAGACGGAACGTTATAGCCTGTCTACGGATAGCGAAGGGGATTTAGGGTTTACCTTTTACGGTTTGACGGACGGGATTGACTATCAAGTGAGGACTGCTTCGCTACAGTCGGAATGGTATCGAATCGATACCTACCAGCCACCTGTCATTGAACGCACTTCGATCGATGTAGTACCTCCTACATACACGGGGGCGGAGGCGACTCATCTGGATGCCTTCTCGGATTTGCTTGTTCAGGAGGGAAGTCGAGTCCGGTTTGAGCTCGAGTTCGATTCTGGCGTAAGCGTTCAGCTGAAGTGGAATGAGCAAGCGATTTCCGTAGATGGAGAGGTTGCTATTTCTCCGAAGGAAGATGGGACCTATCAATTTTCTATGCTGAACCAGGAGGGGCGAAAGAATGTTACCGAGGTTTATCAAATCGAAACGATTCCCGATGAAGTGCCGGTCGTGGAAATTGTATTGCCGAGGGAGGACATAAAAGCAGCTGGATCGGATGCCGTTGGAGTCGAACTGTATTCGGGCGACGACTATGGAATTACACGAGTTGAATTGCATTTATCCGTGTCGGGAAAGAAACAACCGCCGGTTCTCGTTTATGAAAAACAAGCGATGGATGTCTCGCTTCGTGAACTCAGTAACGCGTTTTTAATGACACTTGAGAATCTGCATGCGCAGGAATCGGATGTGATCTCCTACTACGCGACGGTTTGGGACAATAAGGAGCCGGTTCATCAGATGGGAAAGACGGAGTTGTTTTTTGTCGAAATAATCGGAGAGGATGAAGAACCGGAGTCGGGCCCTGAGATGGAAGGGGGGCCTCCGCCCGAGAAGAACGAGATCGATTTACGGGCGGTAATTGTGGAGTTGAAACGATTGATCCGTCTCAGTAATGAGAGCCTGTTTCTTGTTGGCGACGAATTTGAGTTAAACGTGCAGGAGGTAGGGGCTGGCCTAGCGGCTTTGCAAAAAGAAGGTGTCAGTATTCTTGAGGAGCTGAAAGTGGGGGCAAGCAATCCGAAAATAGGGGAGGTGATTATCGTACTTAATGAGGCATTCGAGCAAGTCGGGACGGCGGAACGCAAGGTGAACGATGACAAGCTCGAGGCATCGCTGTTCAGCCAGTACCAAGCCTATCGCGGGCTATTGGTGGCCGAAGAACTTTTGAAGGAGAATCAGCCTAGTGAGGGGGAGGGAGAATCAGGAGAACCGTCGGATAGTGAGAAAGAGGATTCGGAATTGGAGAACGATTCGGAGTCGCCGTCTATGTCTATGGCGGAGATGAAGCGGGCTCTGGAAGAGCTCAATCAATTAGTGGACGCTCAGTCGAATATGAATACGCGTTTTCGTCGGGCGGAACGCTTGAACTCCAGTCGAGAAGAGTTGAGGGAGTTGTCGGATTTGCAGGAAGAAATCGAGAAGCAGGTGGCCCGGCTGGATCACGAATTATTGCAGAGCGAAGGCTTGGAGCAGGTTCGCGACTATTTGAAACGGGCGGAGAAAGAGATGGATATTGCCGCTTCAAGGGCGAGGCTTGGAGATCCTGGAAAGTCGAAACGTTCAGGAGATCGGGCCAAGCAAGCTTTGTTGAACGCCTCGGATCGAATGAGCGCTGGTTTGGAGCAATTGGCTTCAGGATCCTTGAGGTCGCTCGAAAAGTCGGCTCGAAGTTTGGCGGCGCGAGAGGCGACGGCCGCTGCCGAGAGTCGTGAACAACAAGCCAGCGGAGGAAGTAGCGAATCCGCTGAAGCGCTGCGGGATGAGCAAATGGCTATTTCCGAAGACTTGAAAACGCTGCTTTCGGAATTCGATAAAGCGGCGGTTGAGTTGGAGGACCATTATTCCGAATTGAGCCAAGAGTTGCTGGAGTTGGCCCAGAAAGTGCGTGAGTCTAGTGTGGATAGGCAGATGAAGCGTGCGGTGAATGCCTTGCTGTACGAACGGTTCGATCGGGCAGCGAAAGAGCAGGAAAGCGCTGCTGATGAGCTGGGTGCGTTGGCCCGAGACATGGGTGACATATCAGGCAAGGTGCCGTCGATGACGCACGAGCAGATGAATAATTTGATGAAGCGAATCGAGGATGCTCGCCAGGAGTTGGCGGAAGCTTGGACTCCGGGAGAAGGAGAGATTGAGGGAGAAGGACAAGGCGAATCAGTGGCCCAAGAACAAGGCAAGGGGCAGGGCGAAGGAGAAGGACAGGGAGATGCCAGTGGAATGGGACGTTCGGATGCAGATGGCTCAATCCAACGACTGGCCGAGCAGGAGGGAATCCTTCAGGGGATTGGCGGGCGTCTCATGGAAGCCGGAGGAATGTTGAAGAATGAGACGCTAACGAAGCTTGGCCGAGAGATGCAGGCTCCTGAGGGTGGAGCAGATACTACGGGCGAAGGTGGTGGTAGCGCTGACGATTTTTTGGACGAAGCCGAGCGCGTGTTGCAGGGCTTGATCAATGCGGATCGGATTTCGGAAAAAACTCGGGTAATTAAGCAATCCTCGCAAGCCCCGGAGAAGTATAAAACCTTGGTCGAAGAGTATTTCAAGGAGCTTGCGGAAGAGCAATAGGTATGATGCCCGAAACGCAAATACCTGGGTTCTGGATTCTGACTGCGGCGATTGTCGGGCTGATCGTCGTAGGATGGTTTTCTTTCAGGACGCGGAGATTTATCTCGAAGCGAGATCGATATGTATTGCTGGCCCTGCGTGCGCTCGCGGTCGTTTTGATCGGGCTGGTGGCATGGAACCCTTCGGTCGAAGAGAACTATCCCGATAGAGACGCTTTTCAGGTGGCCTTGCTAGCCGATCTTTCGGCAAGTATGCATTTGGCTGATACCGGAGACGGCGATTCGCGTCTCTCCACAGTTGAAGAAATGTTGGTAGTGGATTCTGACGAATCGCTTGCCGGTCGACTCGTGGGTCGCTATGATTTTGTTCAACGCGGTTTTTCGGATGGTTTGATTCCAGGAAAACTGAGCACGTTCAAGCTGAAATCTGGGGTAACGGCGATTGGCGATGCTCTGGACGAACTTTTGGAGAACCGCTCTACGGGTACGACCCGCCTCGGCGGAGTGGTGCTTTTTTCCGATGGTATATCACTGGAAGGGCAGTCTGTTTTCGAGGTGGCAAAGCTCTATCGCAGCGCTGGGGTTCCGGTTACAGTCGTGGGCGTTGGCGAGCCATCGGCGGGGAAAGATCTGAAAATCGAATTTAGCAAAACGCCCAAGCAGGCTGTATTTGGCGAGGCTTTCGAGTTGCGAGCTTTGGTGAGCAATGAGTTCGCCTTTGAGGTGGAGAATGAAATCCTGCTGTTAGATGGCGACGAAATCTTAGATAGCCAACCCCTTGTAATCGACGGAGAGTCGGAGAAAGAGATTCGCTTTACGGCCGTCCCGAGTCGCCAGGGGCTGCACTTGCTGCGCGTGAAGTTCAAAACAAGGCAAGCGGGAGACCTGAACCCCCATACCGATGTTGATTATTCGGCTGTCACTGTAGCAGAGCCGGAAACGATGAAGGTGCTTTATCTCTCGGCTCGTATGTCGCAGGAATACCGCTTTCTCAAGCGCGTTGTCGAGGACGACCCAAGCCTGTCCTTTCGAGCGATAATCAAGCTGGGACCGGGCAAGTTTTTTCGAGGGGGATTCGAAGTGGACGAGATCGAATCGGAAAAGCCTGAGTTTCCTCAGGACCTGGATACGCTCCTGCAGTATTCGGTTTTGCTTATCGATGCCAGTGCGTTTGATGAACTGAAGGAGTCGGTGAGTTTAGGGATAAAGGATTTTTTGATGCGTCGCGGGGGTGGTTTGATCGTGGTTGGCAGTTTGGATAAAGTTCCTGATCAACTGCTCTCTACCCTTCCTATTCGAGAAATGGATACATTTTACAGCAAGAGTCGGCAGACTCTGGAGGCGCAGCAAGAACCGGCGTTTCAGAAATTGGCGGGAGGAGTCCTCTTTAGCGCTCCAAGTCCGTTTTTGGAAGAGCAGATGAGGATACCTTTCTCTACAAGGCTTTCGAAAGGCGCTCGGCCAGTTTTGCAGGCACGCTCTTCTTCGCTACCTATCGTTGCGGCGCAAGCCTATGGAGCGGGGCGGGTGGTTCATATGGGCAGCGATCAGTCTTGGCGGTGGAAGATGGATAGCGATCGAGGAGGCGAGCAGTATCGGATTTATTGGCAGCATCTGCTCGCGTGGCTCGGCACAGGAGGCAAACCGCGTTTGGAGGTGCCGTTGGAAGGGACTTTGCAGGACTTGAGCGAACCTTTGGATTTGAATATATTGGCGCGGAACAACGAATATGAATTGTCGGATTACGCTATAGTGCGTGCGGTGTTGACGGGTCCAGACGGAACGTCGACGCCGGAGCAATTACTGATGCCGGATAGTAGGGAGCCGGGAGAATACCGTGGATCGGTGGGACTTTCGCTTCCGGGAGAATATCGAATGCGTTACTCCGTTGAATACGAAGGGGGCGAACAAATCGATCGCTCGGTCTTTTTTGCGGGGGCGTATATCGGAGCAGAAAACTCTGATTTGCGTTTCCGGGCAAGCGAATTGAAGGACCTGGCTCGCATAACCGGTGGCACGTATTACCACTATACGGAGGTAGACGCTATCGAGGAACTGTCGTTGTCTAAAAATATACCGATGCTGCAACGCTACCATTATTGGACGCGACATTTTCTCTTTATCCTCTTGTTCTTAGGGATATTTGGGTACGAGTGGTTTTATCGGAGGAAAATTGGCTTAAAATGAGGTTTTGGATTCTAGTTTGGGTTTTAGGTTTTTTTGGAAGTGAATTTCTTGTTCTTCTTATCGGACAAGTCGTATCCATCCAACCAATAACGACTGGATTCACCCAACAGCAAGCGACTATCGATCGCGCTATAGACGATTTGGAATCAGGAAGTCCTGAAATGCGGAAAGGAGCGGTCATGTTGCTAGGGAAGTATGAGGCCACCGAGGCCCGAAATGCGGTTTTAGGGGCTCTGCGAGACGTGGATCCTAAAGTGCGTTTCGCGGCGGTTGTATCTGTTTTGGGATGGAGGTCTTACCAGTCGGTGGCGGCGGTTGAAGCGGTGATACATGCCCTTGACGATCCGGAGGTGGATATTCGACGAGCGGTCAGCACTTCGATTGGTACGCTGGCACGCTTCCGATCGGATCTATTGAATAGGCAATCGATACTATTGAATCGAGCGTTAGTGGGGCAATTGCCAATGCTACCGCTTACTATTCAGCGAAAAATGGTGAATGCTTTCTTGGATACGGACGTGGTCGTGCGGCGAAACATGATTAGCAAATATAACTATTTGGGGGTCAAAGTACCGCAAGAAGTCTTCGTGCGTATGCTTCAGGATGAGGATTTAGAGGTGCGATCATCGGTTTTGCCATTGGTGGCTCGCCATCTTGAATTTTCATTGTTCGTAGAGAAAGCGGCAGTCGTTGCCGACGATGAAAGCCCTATTTTGCGCTTGAGCCTGATTCGGGAACTCTATCCGCGAAGCGCGTTGAAGCCGATCCAGTTGTTGCAAAAGCTGACCCAGGATGCGGATCCTGAAGTGGCGACTGCCGCAGAGCTGCAGCTCTTTAACAATGCTCCGGATTTGCGACTATATAAGTCACTCGTTGAACGATTGGATAAGGGCAGCTTGAATTTGAGTCAGCGCACGCAATTGGTTCAGCTCGTTGAGCGGTTGGAAGAAACGGAGGCTCGGGATGGGTACTTGTTGCAGTTCCTCGAAATCTCGGAGGAGGCATTGCGAGTGGTTGCGACGCGTCAGTTCTTTAAATTCGATTTGGGAGAGCTCTATCCGGAAACGCTTGCCACTTTATTGGAGGATCCTGCCTTAAGTGTGCGTTCCCAGGTTGTGTTGTATTATAGTCGTAATCGGGATAAAATGCAGTCTCTCGATTTGGAGGTTTGGTTGGAGAGTGAATTCAAGGATGTACGCATGGCGTTGGTTCGTTTAGCGGCTGGTTTACCCCGCGGAGAGGCAGCTGAATTATTGTTCGATTTACTTTTGGATGACGAGATTGACGTGCGGGTTGAGGCGTTGACTATGTATTCTCGTTTGCGGTTGGATGGCTTCGAGAAGATGCTGGAGATGACATTGCAGGACGAGAGCATTGTTATTCAAAAGCGGGCCGTTCTAAATATTCTGCAACTGATGGGTGATCTTGGACGCGCATTGTTAGAGGATTATCTGAAAGATGAGGGCGCAGTTTCTCCCTTGTCTCTCTATATAAAAAGTCAATTGAAGACGCCGTAATGAAATCTAGGAGTTGGCTACTGCGCTTATTAATTTTCTGTCTTTCAATTTTTGAGTTCGGCGTAGCTGCTTTGGCGGAAAATTCTTCTGACGAAGCTCCAGTTCGCATCGTGCAATTGATTCAAGGAAATCAGTTTAAAAGAATGTATCCAGATGCTTTAACAGGATTGTTAGAGAGTGTTTCCGCACAAACGACCTTAAACGTGGATCCCGATCCATTGGTGATCGAGTCCTTCGACGATCCGTCTATTTTTAAGCATCCGTTCATCTATATTAATTATAGCGACCGGCAAGACTGGCAATTGACCGAAAGCGAAAAACAAGCATTGAAGCGCTATATCGAGCGAGGTGGATTCATTTTTATCGATGCTGGAATCAGCGCGTCGTTTTTGGGGACTCAAAACGCCCGCTCTCAGGGGCAAAGCTTTGCGGAGTGGCGCGTCCGACCAGACCTGGCGGAGCTCTTTAAGGAAATCGTTCCAGAAACGAGTTTTCGTCCCTTGCCTCGGTCGCATGGCCTGTTTCGTTCCTTTCACGTCGGTTTGCCAGACAGCAGTCTTCTGCCGGATACGGTAAGAGAATTCGTGGTCAACGAAAAGTGGCCTCAGGGAAGCTATTCGTCGATGGGCCTGGATGTTGACGGTCGCTTGGCGGTCTTGGCAATGCCGGTTATCGCGATGGGCTGGGGACGAAACGAAGTAGGGAAGTGGACCAGGAGTATAGGATTTCGAATACGGGAAAGCGCAGAAGGCTTATCGGATCGCTTGTCTGAAGCCTACGCTTCAGGGGAGCCCTTCGAAGTGACGCGCGAGGATGGACGCACGGACATCATCTATACGCAGAATCAAGCAATGGCCAGCTGGGTCCAGGAAGCGGGAGGAGATTGGCGTGTGTTTCAATATCACTACAGCCAAGAGATCAGCGACTATGCCCATATTTTCTATACCCAGCTAGGAGTGAATATAGTTGTCTACGCATTTACTCATTAAATTGGAGCAAAATACTACGTTGATTCATTGGAAGCGACGCAAAATTTATTTTGCTCTAGGTCGTACTCTAGATTGATTCGCGCTATCCGATTTCCAATCTTTGAGTCGTTCCGTCGGTTGATAGGAAACAGAATTGTTCCGATTTGATTCGGGGGGTGGTTGATAGGAAACCCCCTCGCAAATATCCATGCATATTCCGCAGGGCGTAACGGGTGCTGGGCGTAGCCAGAAAGGCGAAGTTCTGGGCCCGGCGCGCATCAATCACACTATTCGGGCGTACTAACGGTCCAATAGAGGATCCCCATGGCAACCGTCTTCGCTCCTTCGGGCTTCGCCAAGTCAAGAGCTTCGCGGAGTCTGAGAAAAAGAAAAGGCGGCGAGGGAATAAATCCCACGCCTCCTTGTAAACCTATATACTGTTTCTACTAACTACCTACTGATTTTCATTCTCTGGTACCTCATACACCTCGACGAGCGCAACGCCTGTAGCGTTGCCCGCTCCAGAAACCTGAGCTGTATACACTCCTGCTCCCAAGGTCATTAGAATTGCCGAATCGGTTGAAGATTCACCGAA
>Ga0315320_10003261_pt1 | contig 13327 bp, 13 predicted proteins | sample M140m21515metaG_FD_203458 | JGI IMG/M metagenome (GOLD analysis project Ga0315320, IMG submission 203458) | Ammonia-oxidizing marine archaeal communities from Monterey Bay, California, United States - M1 40m 21515 | ecosystem: Environmental > Aquatic > Marine > Coastal | place: USA: California...
TTATCATAATGATACATTTGTAAAATAAATTATGAAAGCTGTAGAAATTAAAAAAACTGGTGGACCTGAAGTTTTAGAACTTAAAGATATTACTTTAGATAAACCAGGACCTGATCAAGTAACAATAAAGCAAAAAGCTATTGGACTAAATTATATTGATACTTATCATAGATCAGGTTTGTACCCATTAAACCTACCAATTGGTCTAGGTTTAGAAGGCGCAGGTATTATTACTGATGTTGGAGACAACGTAAAAGACTTTAAAGTTGGCGATAAAATATCTTATGCGGGCATTCCATTAGGTTCTTATTCAACACACAGAAATTACCCAACAAAAAATCTTGTAAAAGTGCCAGATGGTATTGATTTAGAAGTTGCTGCAACTTTAATGACAAAAGGTTTAACTACGTTTTATCTATTGCATAAAACATTTGCTGTAAAATCAGGACAAACAATTTTATACCATGCGGCAGCTGGAGGAGTTGGTCAAATATTTGGTCAGTGGGCTAAAAGTTTAGGTTGCACAACTATAGGAACTGTTGGGTCTGATGAAAAGATAAGTATAGCAAAAGAAAACAGTTACGATCATGTAATCAATTACAACAAAGAAGATTTTGCAAAAAAAGTTTTAGAGATCACAGATGGAAAAGGTGTTCCCGTTGTTTACGATGGTGTTGGTAAAGATACATTAAATGGATCTATTGAATGTTTGTCAATAAGAGGAATGATGGTCTCATTTGGAAATGCATCAGGACCTTTATCAGATATTAATGTTCCTAAAGTTTTACAACCAAAAGGTCTTTATCTTGTAAGGCCAGCTATGCAACAATATCTGTCTACCAGAGAAGAGCTAGATGAAGCGTCAAAAGTAATGTTTGAAAAAATTAGTTCTGGAAAAGTAAAAATAAAAATATTTAAAAAATACAAATTAGATGAAGTGGTTCAGGCTCATCAAGATTTAGAGGGAAGAAAAATTTTAGGTCCTGCAGTAATTATTCCTAATTAACATCTACGTCCATATCAGCCATATGAAGTTTTAATGCATTGGTTGAAATATGAATTTCTCTAATAAAGAAAAGTATTGAAATAATCATAGATAAACAACAAGAACCAAAAATTACTCTAGCTATGAATAATTCATTTAAATAAAGTCCAAGCACTGTCATCATATTGAATAAAAACCCAAATGCAGCAAACATAATTGTCCATCGAAGTAGAGTGATCCGTCCACTTAGATTTATAAACTGTTTTTTCCATTCATGGGGAATGTGATTTTCATAAACATGTTCATCATGAAGTTCTCTAATCAACATACTTAAAGAGTGAAATCTGTTACTATAGACACTCATTAATAGAGGAATGGCTGGAAACATTAGGGCTGTGACTGTGTAATCTATATTCATGCGAATCAGTTTGATTATGAATCTAGCCTTTGTTATTTACAAGTAAATTATGAACCAAATAAATTTATTTATTGAACTTACAAGATTAAAAAAGCCAATTGGCTACATGCTTTTATTCTGGCCATGTGCGTGGGGATTAACTCTTGCTTATGATTTTACAAGTTCTCTTAACAATTATTTTTTGTATTTATTGTTATTTTTTTTAGGAGCGGTGTTAATGCGATCTGCTGGTTGTATTGTAAACGATATTTTAGATAAAAACTTTGACAAAAAAGTATTTAGAACAAAAAATCGCCCTATCGCCTCGGAAAAAATTTCGATTAAGTTAGCTATCTTTTATGCAGCAAGTTTGTGTTTAATAGCACTGTTTGTACTTTTAAATTTCAATCAAATTACAATAATTCTTGCTTTAGGATCAATGCCATTAGCTTTCACCTACCCTTTAATGAAAAGATTTACATATTGGCCTCAATTATTTTTAGGTGTTACATTTAATTATGGTCTAATACTTGGTTGGACATCAATTAGAGGCGAAATAGATATTATTCCAATTTTATTCTATCTAGGAGCCATATTTTGGACACTGGGCTATGACACAATTTATGGATTTCAAGATATCAAAGACGATGAAATAATAGGATTAAAATCAACATCAATTAAATTTAAAAATAAACCACATAAATTTTTACTATTATGTTATTCAATTTTTTTACTTAATTTTTTAATTGTAGGCTATACAATGCAATTGAATAATTTTTTTTACTTAATATTCATATTAATCATATTACAAATGTTTTATTTTCAGATTAAAAAAATCAATATAAGAAATGATCTTGAATGTTTAGCTATATTTAAGTCGAATAATTTAATAGGTTTTTTGGTTTTGATCAGTTTAATAGGAAGCAAAGTATAAATGACAAATGACTATCAAATTTTAAAACGGCTTTATAAGGACTATACACAGAAATATTTAAAAAAAATTTTAATTTCAATTTTTTTTACATTAATATTGGCTGGAAGCACCTCCTCAGTTGCATATTTGTTAGATCCTGCAATTAAACAACTATTTATTGAACAAAAAAAACATTTAATACTAGTTATACCTGGCTTAATAGTTTTGGCTTTTGCAATAAAAGCTGCTTCTTTGTATATCGCAAAAGTAATAATGATTGGAGTATCTGTTGATGTTACTAGAGATATTCAAGTTGATTTATTCTCTTCAATATTAAAATCAGACACCAAATTAATCGAAAATAAACATTCTGGAAAATTTATAAGCAATTTATCAAATGATGTTGGAATGATTACTAATCTTGTCAGCACTGTAATTCTAAATTTTTCTAAGGATGGTCTTACCTTAATTGGCTTGTTGTCTGTGATGTTTTATCAAAATTGGAAACTATCATTAGTTGCTATAATCATGATTCCTGTTGCTTCTGTTGCTGCAAAAACGCTTGGAAAAAGAATAGGCAAAGTTACCAATCAACAAATGAAATTTGCTGGAATTCTTAATTCATATCTAATGGAAATTTTAAAAAACCATAAACTAGCTAAAATTTTTCAAAGAGAAAATTATGAACAAGAAAGAGCAAATAAACTTATTGAGAACGTTAAAGAAACTTCAAAAAAAATAAGTATAGTTTTTGTAAGACCTTCCCCAATTATGGAAGTGCTCACTGGTATTATGATTGCATTTTTAATATATTTCTCAGCAAAACTTATTGCAAAAAATGAACTTGAAGTTAGTAATTTCTTTTCTTTTTTAGCAGCAATGATGTTGGCTTATCAACCAGTTAGGTCTTTAGCTACTTTAAATATTGCCATTCAACAAGGATTAGCTGGTGCTAAAAGTGTGCTTCCAGTAATAGATTATGTTCCAGAAGTTCAAGATAAAAAAGATTCAAAAGAGCTAATAGTAGAGAAAGGAAAAATTGATTTTGAAAAAATAAATTTTAATTACTCTAAAGATGGTTCTATAGTTCTAAACTCTATTAATCTAACTATTCCTGGAAAAAAAATGACAGCATTGGTTGGTCATAGTGGGGCAGGAAAATCTACAATTTTAAACCTTATACCGCGATTTTATGATGCAAATTCAGGTGATATTAAAATTGATAATCAATCAATTTATGATTCATCTATTTATTCTCTTAGAAAAAATATATCTTTAGTTAGTCAAGATACTACCTTATTTGATGATACAATTTTTAACAATATTGCTTATGCTAATATTAATGCTTCAATCACTGAAATTAAAGAGGCAGCCGAATATTCTTTTGCAAGTGAGTTTGTTGAAAAATTGCCTGATAAATACAATACTTTAATCGGTGAAAATGGTGTCAGACTTTCGGGAGGCGAAAAACAGAGATTATCTATAGCGAGAGCCATACTTAAAAAAAGCCCAATAATATTACTTGATGAAGCAACCTCATCTCTTGATGCTGAAACGGAAAGCAAAATTCAAAAAGCGATTAGTTTTTTAACAAAAGGAAGAACTACAATTGTTATTGCACATAGACTCTCAACAATACTAAATTCTGACGTAATTTATGTAATTGATAAAGGTAAAGTCATTGATTATGGAAAACATGATGAATTAATGAAAACATCTGAAACCTATAAAAATTTTTACGAAAAGCAACTAAGAAAATATTGATGCTTTTTGTTTATAGAATTTTAATAAATTTGATTTTAATTTTATCTCCATTGATAATTTTAGTGAGATTGTTAAAAAAAAAAGAAGATTTTATAAGATTTAAGGAAAAATTAGGTTTTTTCAAAAATAATAGATCTAATGGAAAATTGATATGGTTTCATGGAGCAAGTGTTGGCGAGTTTCAAAGCATAGTTCCACTATTAGAAAAATTAGAAAAATCAAAAAAAATTTCTCAAATTTTAATCACCTCAAATACTTTAAGTTCTTCAAAAATAATTTCAAAAATAAAACTTAAAAAAATTTCTCATCAATTTTTTCCCATAGATAACAATTTAATTGTAAAAAAATTTATTAACCATTGGAAGCCATCTATGGTTTTTTTTATTGATTCTGAGATATGGCCCAACATGTTAATAAATTTAGATAAAGAAAAAATACCAACGATCCTACTCAATGCAAGAATTACTAAAAAATCTTATAATAGATGGATTAAATTTCAAAACTTTTCGGAATTAATTTTTAGTAAATTCAATCTTTGTTTATGTTCTAATAAAGAAACAATTAATTTTTTAAAAAAAATAGGTGCAAAAAATATAAAATATTTCGGTAACTTAAAATATTCACAGTCAGAAAATGAAAAGATTGAGATTGATAATCAAACTGTAAAATTTATTTCGAAAAGAACAACATGGTGTGCTTCTAGTACTCACAATTCAGAAGAAAAATTTATTGGTCTTGTTCACAATAAATTAAAAAAAAAATATAAGAATCTTTTAACTGTTATCATTCCTAGACATATAGATAGAAAAGAAAATATAAAACAACAGTTATCAAATTTAGGTTTAAAAGTTCATATGCATGAGCCAAAAACTAGAATTCATAAGGATACCGACATTTATTTAGTAAATTCTTTTGGTAAAACCAAATCATTCTATTCAGTGATAAAAAATGTATTTTTAGGTGGCTCTCTTATTAATCATGGGGGTCAAAATCCATTGGAAGCAGTCAGATATAACTGTAATATATTGCATGGTCCAAATGTTAATAATTTTAATGAAATTTACAATTTTCTAAATAAGCAAAAAATTTCAAAAAAAATAAAAAATTTAAATCAAACTACAAAAATTTTAGATAAACTCTTTAATTCAAAAAAACCACAAAAAAATATTAAGGATAAAATAAACAAAATTGGTCAAAAAATTTTAGAAAAAAATATTGGTGAAATAAATCTAATTTTAAACAAAGTATGAATTTTAAAAAACCCTCTTTTTGGGACTTACCAAGGCCAAATTTTTTATCTTACTTATTAATTCCTTTTTCATTGCCAATTATCTTAAGAAATTTTTTTTTTCAATTTATAAAAAAAGAAAAATCATCAAATATTAAAACTATTTGTGTGGGAAATATTTATTTAGGAGGCACAGGAAAAACACCTCTTACAATTAAAATATCTGAAATTTTAAAGCAACTAAATTTTAAAGTAGCAACTGTAAAAAAAAACTATTCTAATCAAAAAGATGAGCAACATTTATTGAAAAAAAAAACATCATTAATTATTGTGAATTCAAGAAAAGATGCAATTTATAAAGGTATTAATCAAAACTATGATGCTCTGGTATTTGATGATGGGCTACAGGAAACAACAATTGATTTTGATATTAAATTAGTTTGTTTCAAATCAAAAAATTGGATTGGAAATGGTCAGCTTTTACCTGCAGGACCAATGAGAGAGAGAATTTCAAGTTTAAAAAAGTTTGATGCTGTTTTTTTGAATGGAAATTCAAATAATTTAGATAAAATTGAAAATCAAATTAAAAATATAAATTTAGATATCAAAATTTTTAAAACTTTTTATAAAATATTAGACATTCAAAAATATAATTTAGAGTCTAAATATTTAATATTTTCTGGAATAGGCAATCCGTCAGATTTTAAAGATATATTAATAGATAATAAATTTGATATCGCTAGAGAAATAGTATTTCCTGACCACTATGACTATAGTCTCAATGATTTAGAAAAAATTCAAAATTTTGCAAAAAAAGAAAAACTTAGGATCATTACTACAGAAAAAGATTTTATGAAAATTCCCGAAAAATTCAAAACAGAAATTGACTTTTTAGCTATTGATTTGATTATTAAAGATGAAAAAAAATTAATTGAATTATTAACTAAATGATATGAAGAATATAAAATATTTTATACAATTTTTACTTATAAGCTGTTTGTTAATTTTTTTTAAGATCTTAGGATTAAAATTCTCAAGAATAATAGCTAGTAAATTATTTTCTACATTTGGTCCTTTTTTTAGATCTAAACAAGTTATTGAAAAAAATATTTCATTTGCATTTTATGAGTATGACAAAGAATTTAAAAAATCTATTATTGATAATATGTGGAGAAGTTATGGAAAAATTTTAGCTGAATATGCGTTTATGAATTATTTTAGAAAAATTAAGTCCGAAAAATTTTTAGAAGTAAAAGGTCAAGATATTTTAGAAAAAATAAAAATTTCAAAAGACCCTGTAATATTTATATCTGGTCATTTTGATAATTTTGAGTTAATGGCAATGCATATTGAAAAATCAGGGGTTGATCTTGCGGCTATCTATAGACCTCTAAATAATAATTTTTTAAGTCCTGTGATGGAAAATATTAGAAAAAAATATATTTGTCGTAAACAAATTAAAAAAGGAATTTCTGGTACTAAAGAGAGTTTAAAATATTTTAAGTTAGGTACATCAATTGCTTTAATGATTGATCAAAGAGTTTCTCAAGGTATAAAGTCTTTATTATTTAAAAATGAAGCATTAACTACGACAATACCAGCACAATTTGTTAAAAAATTTAATTGTAAAATTGTTCCAATTTACATTGAGAGAAAAAATAATGAAAATTTTATATTAGAAATTATGCAGCCTATAAGTTTTGATAATGGTCAAACTATTGAAAATATTACATCAAAATTAAACCAATTGTTAGAAAAGATGATTGTTAGAAATCCTCGTCAATGGATCTGGTCTCATAACAGGTGGAAATAAATTAATTAGTTTCTCTTTTATTCTGTGCTTCTATGTAAGAAAAGTAAGCTTCCTGATCTTTAACATTCCAATAAGTTAAATTTCCTAACGGAATTTTTTTTCCAGAAATTGCACAAATCACATGATCTCCATCCTGAATAACCTCAAAATTATTAGGTAAATATTTTATTTTTGCTAATTTTTTAAACATTTTTGGTTTATATATCATTATATGAAAGTTGGTGTAATAGGAAATGGTGGACGTGAGCATGCACTATGTTTTGCATTAAGAAATTCAGATAAAATAAAACAAATTTATTGTTTTCCGGGTAATGCCGGCACTGTTTCAATTGCAAAAAATATCAATATTGATTTAAAAGACTTTGAAAAACTAAAGGATTTTATAATACAAAATAAAATAGACTTTATTATTGTTGGCCCAGAAAAACCTTTGGTAGATGGAATTGTCGACTATTTACAAAAATTTAAAATTAAAGTCTTTGGACCAAATAAAGTAGCTTCACAGCTTGAGGGATCAAAAATATTCACAAAAAAACTCTGTGAAAAATATAAAATACCAACTGCTAAATTTGGAATTTTTTCAAACACAAAAGCAGCCTTATCATTTCTTCAAAATTGTAATTTTCCAATTGTAATTAAAGCTGATGGTTTAGCTGCTGGCAAAGGTGTTTATATTTCTGAAAATTATAAACAAGCATCGAAAGCTGTGGATGAAATATTTGATGGCAAATTTGGTAATGCAGAAAATTTACTTATAGAAGAATTTTTAAATGGAGAAGAAATGAGTTTTTTTATTATCTCAGATGGAAAAAGTTATAAAATGTTTGGAACAGCTCAAGATCATAAAAGAGTTTTTGAAGGTGACAAGGGAAAAAATACAGGTGGGATGGGAGCATACTCGCCTTCAAGACTAGATTCAGAAAAATTAAATCAAAAAATTATTGATAAAATTATTGAACCAACTCTTAAAGGCTTAAAAGAACTCGGTTCTGAGTATACAGGTTTTTTGTATGCAGGATTGATGGTTGTAAATGGAGAACCTTTTTTAATTGAATATAATGTAAGAATGGGAGACCCAGAGTGTCAAACATTACTGCCAAAATTAAAAACTGATTTTTCAATAATAATTATAAAATGTCTTGAAGAAAAACTCCATGACATAAATATTGAGTGGTTTGAAGATAAGTCAGTTTGTATCGTATTATGCTCAAAAGGTTATCCTGAAGCCTATCAAAATAATTTTACACTTAATCTTGAAAAACTAGACTTAAAAAAAAATCAATTTATTTTTCATGCAGGTACAAAAATAGTTAATAATATTATTGTATCAAATGGCGGAAGAGTCCTAAATGTTGTGACTAGATCAAATGACTTCAGGTCAGCAAGAGAAAGTTCATTAAAACTTCTTAAAGAAATCAATTGGGATAATGGATTTTACAGAAAAGATATTGCTCACAAGGTCATTAAAGAATGAGAATTATTTCTGGATCTTTTAAGGGAAAAAAAATTTTAGAGCCAAAAGATAACAAAACTAGACCTTTAAAAGACCTTACTAAAGAATCTATTTTTAATATTATACAACATTCAAATAAATTTAAAATAAGTTTTGCTAATTCATATATATTAGATCTCTTCTCTGGTGTAGGTTCATTTGGAATTGAATGCTTATCAAGAGGAGTTGAGAAAGTAATTTTTGTTGAAAATTATCCAGGTGTCATTCCTGTATTAAAAAAAAATTTATCTGGTTTAAAGAATATTACAAATTATGAAATAATTAACAAAGATATTTATAAGGAAAATATATTTTTAAAGTTAAATAATAAGTTTGATATCATTTTTTTAGATCCACCATACAAAGATAAAAATTTAGAAAATTTACTAAACGATATCAAAGGTCAAAAAGTACTTAATAAAGATGGGATAATTGTTTTACATAGACATAAAAATGAAACAGATTCTTTGCCATCAAGTTTTCAAATTATTGAGAAAAAAGTTTACGGGATATCAAAAATAATATTTTTATTATGCCTAAACTAGTATTTTTTTAGTTTCATTTTTAATTAATTCAACAGCTGGTTGATCATATGGATTGAGTTTCAGCATCCTACCAATTAAGATTGTTTCTAAAATAAAAAAACTAAATAGCTCACCTAATGTCTTTTCGTCTCTTTTTAGTATTGTAAAACTTCTAAAAGGTATATTTTTTTTTATAAAAACATTTTCTGAGGCTAATTTTTGAGATAATTTAATTTGATTTAAATTTTTATTCTTCAAATAGCTCATATCATTATCAAAATTAGTATTAATTTTTGTTGAGTTAGATTCGTTAACAAAGAAAAAAGTGTAAAAGTTATTTTTAAACCCGTCTAAATATAATTGCATAACACTATGATTATCTTTGGGCATATTAGAGATAATTGGCAATATTCCTTTTTTATTCTTTCCAAGACTTTCTGCAATTAATTGTTGATACCAATTAAAAAGGTTTTGAGATTTTTCATCATAATTTATAATGACTGAATTATATTTTTTATTTTTGATAAAGTATAAAGTTGAACTGACATTTGAAATTAAAGAATTAATAAATTTTTTATTTTTTATTAACACATTCAAGTTTTTAAATTTATTTGAATTTAAACCCATTAATTCTGCTGGCAACATTCCAACCTCAGATAAGACGGAATATCTTCCACCTATGAAATTATTATGGTCTATAATCTCAGCTTTTAACTTTTGACCCAGAAGATATAAATAACTTTTTTTATTTTCTGTAATAAAGATATTCTTGTGTTTTTTTTTTAATAATAAATTAGTATTAATTATTGTTTCAATTGTATTTCCAGATTTAGAAATAACTAAGTTTGTAATTTTTTTATCATTATTTATTTTTGTAATTGCTTGAAGATTATCAACAAATGAAAATTTTTTTTTTATCTTTTTTCCTAAAAAATCATAGATAGTTTGAGCGCCCAAAGTAGAACCACCCATACCTATGATTCTATAGTGTAAACCTTTATTATATTTACTTACAAATTTTCTATTAAATGAATTTTTATATGTTCTTCTCAGTGATTTAATTACTTCGTTATTTTCTTGAAGAATTTTTTTTAAATTTTCTTTTATTTTTTGTATGTTCTTTTTTATTTTAAAATTTTTTAAATCAATATTTCTAGTCAACATTTTTATTTGATTTTATCGATAATTTTTTTCTCTAAATTTCCAGTATTCTCTTTTGATGTTGATATATCAGAATTTTTATTTTTTGTTTCAAGCAGCTTTTTAAATTCACTATCTTGCTTATTTTCAGTTTTAATGGAGTTAATATTATTATTTTCATTTTTAGGTAGAGGCATTTTTTCAAAGTCTGGTGGTACTACTAATGGATTTTTTTTTATGACTAAAAACTCCTCTCCTTGATCTATTTTCTTTCCACTAAAACCTTTTTTAACATCTTGGCAACTAGCAACAAAAAACAAAAAAAATAATATAAAAATTGAATAGTTATTTTTTTTCATAATTTCTATTTAGTGGTAAAATTTCCCATAATATAAGCATTATTACACCAAATGTAATAAAAATATCAGCTATATTAAATACGAACCAATGAAAATTCCCTACATGCAGATCAATAAAATCTGGCACTGCTTTAAAAAAAATACGATCATATAAGTTTCCTAATGCACCTCCAAATACTATTAATAAAAAATATTTTTGTGCACCATCCTGTTTGATAGACATTATCAATATTATAAGTGCAGTAAAAACTATAACTAGTGTTAAAAAGTTATACCAATTTTCGTGGCTTGCAGAAAAAAGACCGAATGCAATTCCTTCATTCCAAATAAGAATAATATTCAAAAATTTTGATGAAAATATCTCAATATCAAAAGAGCTTTTACTTAAATTAATTACATATATTTTTGAAATTCTATCTAATGTAAAAATAAAAACAGAAATTAATAAACTTATATAAAAATTTTTACTGAAAAATTTAGATACCATTAAGAATGCCTTGGACAAGGGTCAATACTTAACTTCCAGCATACTGGACACTTTGTGCCCTCGGCTTTCGTAGTTTGAACTTTTGTTTCAGAATTTTCTAAATAAGAGATCTCTGCATTTGAAGTAATACATAGTTCTGAAAAATCTACATCTTCTGTAATATTAGTTTGTTTTTTATCTAAATTTATTTTTAAGCTTGCCTCTAAACTTGATCCAATTTCTTTACTGGCTCTTTTTTCCTCAATACTGATATTACAAATATTCCTAATTTTAATGAGTTCTAACCATTTTTGATTTAAATTTTCATTTTTATAACTTATTGGAAAGTCTAAAAACTTTGTTAAATGAATGCTTTTATTATCCTTCATTATTAATCTATGTATCTCTTCTGTGGTAAAAGATAAGATTGGTGCAAACCATCTTAATAACGACTTAAGAATAACATTTAATAAAATAATTGTAGATTGTCTTTTTTTTGAGTCTTTAGCATCGCAGTATAAAGAGTCTTTTCGAATATCAAAATAAAATGCTGATAGATCTACAGTGCAAAAATTTAGTAGCTCTTTATAAAGATTATGAAAATCATAATTATTAAAATAATTTTTAAAACTTTCGTTCAAAGAATAAACTTTATGAAGCATAAATTGCTCTAATTCAGGTATTTCAGATAAATTAATTTTCTCTAAATCAACATCTTCATAATTATCATTAAGATTTCCAAGCAAATACCTAAAAGTGTTTCTAATTTTTCTATATGAATCGGCGTGTTGATCTAAAATTGAGTGATCAATTCTTAAATCCTCTGCATAGTTAGATGAAGCTACCCAAATTCTTAAAATATCAGCACCATATTTTTTTAAAATATCTTCAGGAGCAATTACATTTCCAAGAGATTTAGACATTTTTAATCCTTTTCCATCAACAACAAAACCATGTGATAAAATTGATTCAAATGGAGCTTTTCCTCTTGTTCCACAAGACTCAAGCAAAGATGAATGAAACCATCCTCTATGTTGATCTGAACCTTCAAGGTACATCGATGCTGGCCATTTTAAATCTTCTCTTTTCTCTAAAACAAACGAATGAGTAGATCCACTATCAAACCATACTTCAACAATGTCACTTAACTTTTCATAGTCATCTGACTTATATTTTTCACCTAAAAATCTTTGTGGATTGTCTGAAAACCAGCAATCAGAACCTTCTTTTTCATAAATATTAGCAATATTTTCATTAACCTCATCATCAACTAATATCTCTTTGGTTTTTTTATTCACAAAAATTGGAAGAGGAACTCCCCAAACTCTCTGTCTTGATACACACCAGTCAGGTCTTGTTTCAATCATGGATCTTAATCTTTCTTTTCCTTTGCTAGGATAAAACGTTGTCTCATCAAGAGCTTTTAAAGCTATTTCTCTCAATTTATGACTTTCCATTGATATAAACCATTGTGGTGTTGCTCTATGAACCAATGGAGCCTTAGATCTCCATGAATGAGGATAAGAATGTGTTAGCTCACCATTAGCCAATAAATTTTTTTGTTCTTTCAGTTTTTCAATAACAATTGGATTAGCTTTAAAAATATGATTGCCCTCAAATAAATGAACGTTCTTAGTATATTTTCCGTCACCATCTACTGTTTCAATGGCTTTAATTCCGTGATTTAGACATAAGTTGAAATCATCAGGTCCATGACTTGGTGCGCAATGCACGATACCCGTTCCTTGTTCTGTTGTTACAAATCTTGCTTCTAACATTGGAATATCATATTCGTAACCCAAATTAAAAAAAGGGTGATTACAGATTGTATCTTTAAAATCTTTTCCTTTAAATTTTTTAATTTCTTTATAATCTTTTATTGAACATTCTTTTATAACTGAGTGTAATAAAGCTTCTGCTATAACTATTTTTCGCTTTTTAAAATCACCATCATCATTTAATTGTATCAATATATAATCAAGAGCCTCGTTGTAAGCTAAAGCTTTGTTAGCCGGTATAGTCCATGGAGTTGTTGTCCAAATAATAATCTCGCTTCCTTCAAGTTCTTTCAAGCTAGATGATTTTACTGGAAAAGATGTATAAATAGTATCTGACTTATGATCCTGATATTCAACTTCTGCATCAGCAAGAGCAGTTTTTTCAACCGTTGACCACAAAACAGGTTTGAACCCTCTGTATAGACTGCCCTCTTTTAAAAATTTTCCTAATTCTCTTACAATTTGAGC
>Ga0315320_10003266_pt1 | contig 13325 bp, 19 predicted proteins | sample M140m21515metaG_FD_203458 | JGI IMG/M metagenome (GOLD analysis project Ga0315320, IMG submission 203458) | Ammonia-oxidizing marine archaeal communities from Monterey Bay, California, United States - M1 40m 21515 | ecosystem: Environmental > Aquatic > Marine > Coastal | place: USA: California...
ATATGAGAGAACCTATATCTCTCACAAATAGTGAGATATAGTTCTCTTTATAAACTAGTAGAGTATAGTATAAGTTGTCAAGTCGGTTTCTCATGACGTGATCCTCTGCGCCTGTCGTTTCCCATGCTACTGCAAAAATATATTTCATATATATTTTGAAGTTGGTGCGCTAAACTCATGCGAGGCTCCAGCTTGGATTAGGTCACCATTTGTGTTGCATATTTGTCATATACTTTGTATATGGTATCGTCCAATGTTGGACACCTCAATTGACCATTGGCAGAGCTATGCACGGCTTGTGGATATGTGACATGACCATCTCCGATGGAGGGGTAGGGTAAATGAGCATCGGCTTTGTAACACACCTTTGGTGTGAAAACTCCCCCTATTATTTCACCATAAATGGTGGCAACTGATTGCATAACAGTTGTCGTAGACAAGTAAGTGCTTGAAACTATGTATACCTTCGGTATGTCGGTGGAATGTGAGGCACAATCGGTTCTCACCTACGTCATGACCTTGCATTATGCAGGCAATTGCGCACATGAGGAGGGGGTGGGCAGGGGCCATGCGGGGGGTATGCGTTAGTATATACACATAAACACACAGATTAGGAAATATTACTGTTAACCACATTACAGATATAGTGCTTTACATGTATATAGGGCCGATGTGGACCTATTATATGTGGGATATTGTTCCGTATAATCACGATAAGTGGGATAATCTCCCTATTATTAGACACTAGTACGATTTGGGGTTGACATGTTTTATAGAATGTGTAAAACTATATATGTTAGGTGTTAGGGTAGGGTCACTTACAGTGATACACGTACACTGTAACAGTTAAATGATTATATACTTATCTATATATTATACTTAACTATATAAACATGTAAGTAAAACACGTACAATGTATACACTAACAAGTGAAATCTGCCTTTAGGCGAGGACTTTGTACAAATAAGTATTGACAATGGCAAAGAAATCAGTAAAACTATATACAGATAATGTTTTAGAAGAGTTCTATAGACATGTATTAGATGGTAACTTAGATAAGTTGCACATTCCTCATAGTGATGTATTTTATGTAAAGACTGCAGTGGATGCCCACTACGGTAAATCATTTACGTTAGAGCACGTAGAGTGGGCTATGCGTATGGAAGGTTGGACGGACGGACATGACGGTTGAATACAGAGGTGAAACATTCAGTGGGTACAACAAACCCAAGCGTACACCTAAGCACCCTAAGAAATCACATGCAGTACTTGCTAAAGAAGGTACTACCATTAAGCTTATTCGCTTTGGTGAGCAAGGTGCAAGCACTGCCGGTAAGCCAAAGTCAGGTGAATCAGATAAGATGAAAAAGAAACGTGCAAGTTTTAAGGCACGTCATGCAAAGAACATTAAGCGTGGTAAGTTGAGTGCAGCTTACTGGGCAGATAAAGTAAAATGGTAATTTAAAAGGAATACTAAAATGGCAGGTAAAATGAAAACACTTCGTCAACTATACGAAATGTTTACTGGTGCAAAAAGTAAAGCAGAGGTTGACGCTCTTGCTAGTAAACTAAAAGCACAGAAAAATACAAACAACGCAGATGTTATTGACGCAGCAAAAGCACGTAAAGAAGATTTGCGAGATGCAGCGGCAAGTGCTAAGAAAGCCCCTGCACCGGGTGTAGCGGGTGAACGTGCTAAAGAACGTGCTAAAAAAGAAGGAGCACGGTTTGCAGAGCAAAAAGGCTCTATTGCAACTAAAACTCCAGTTACAGCTACAGCAATTAAAGAGGCTAAGACGGCAAACTCTTTTGATGCAATGCAACGACGATTAGATAATATGGAATCTAGCGCCAAAAAAGAAATGCTTCAAAAGATGTTGAATAAGCAAAAACGTGTATTTGCAAGGGGACAAAAGGGCGAAGTAAATAAAGGTCAAGAGGGTGATGTACAACGTATGGAAAACCGTGCCGCACAATCAAATCGTGACCGTAGTAAAAACAAAAAAGAAAATGTTTCCCTAGCTCCCGGTATGAATTTTTCTAAAGGTGGCATGTCTAAACGTAAAGCGTATAACAAGGGCGGGTACGCTAATTGCGGTGCCTCTGTATCTGGTACACAAGGTAAGAAATAATGGCAGTTAAATTTAAAACATGTAAGGGTTGCCCTACCCCTACAAAATGTAAGGCAGTGGGAAAATGTATGGGGAAGAAGAAGAAATGAAATTCTTAGATTACAAATCTGCACTAGAGGAACATGGTTACCTTGTAACTAAAGACGTTATTACAACACGTTTAGGTGATGTACTTGCAGGATTTGATCCGTATGGAGACTACTGGTGTTCCGATAGTAAAGTTCAAGAGTTGTTAAGCGCAGCACCTAAAACAAAAAAGACTAGTAAAAAGGTTCGTGCTCGTACAGAAAAGGGTTTCTTTAAAAAGGATGACCCTAACACGCCAGAGAATGAAGCGTGGGTTGACGGTTAATGGTTGTAGCTCGTGCATATAACACTGTAACAAAAGGTCTAACAGTTACCGCTACATCAGGTGGTGCTAGTGCCGATGTTCTGTATGTATGCCCTGCTAACTTTGATGCAGAGATAGTATTCTTGCACGTTACTAATGGTGATACTGCTAATCACAATATAAGTCTGCAGTGGTATCATGCAGACACAAATACGTATCACCACATAATAAACGATAAAGCTATAACCGGTAAAGATGTGTATAATGTCATTACATCTGACAGGCTATTCCTACACTCAGGTGATAAGATATTAGCTTTTGACGGTGCTAGTGCTTCTTTAGAAGTGTTTATGTCAGCCAAAGAGATGTACAACCCTAACAGGTAACGCATACAAAAAGTAACTTAGTGGATATATTATGGCAAAAGATAAACTAGAGGGTAAACCTCGTACAGTTTCAGCTGCAAAGAAGGCAGGTTCTAAATTCTTTTTTGATAAGAAGGGTACAAAGAAACTTGCAGTAACGGCAGAAGAGCTTAAGAAATCCGGTAAGACACTTACTCAATGGGCTAACGATTGGAAGAAACCTAAGACCGCTAAGAAGCCTGAACCTGCTTCTGCCGTAAAGACTTCTCTTAGACCTAAAGCCAGACCTACTAAAACTACTCGCCCCAAAGCACGTCCCGATACAGTAACTCGTGCAGGCAAAGGCTATGGAGACATGACCGTAGCTGAGAAAAAAGAAGTAGATGCAGCTAACGCTAAGATTAAAGCTGCAGCAGCTAAACGCAGACAAGACAATCTTGTTAAAGCTAAAGCCTATATAGCAAGTAAAAAAGGTACAGGACCATTTAAAGGAAAAAGTCCATATCTTACATATGCTAAGTGGAGCAAGATGACGGACGCAGAAAAGAAAAAGACTGGATTGCCAGTAGGTATGGGTAAAACTAAAGCAGCCTTTGAAGTGTACATGAACGAACTTAACGGAAACAAATAAACTACATGCGTCCCGGTAAGGTAATAGCGGGGTTGCATTATTGTCTGTAGTATGATATAACTAAGTATGGTATAACTCCTGTGTAGACTAACTATAAGTCTATATTCATGAACAAGGAGTTATAAACATGAAATGGTTAATCAATTGGTTTGAAGCAATCGCAGTAGCACAACAACGCCGTGCAGACTTTTGGTTACTTCAGAATATGACGGACAAAGAACTAAAAGATATTGGAATTGCACGTGGTGAAATCAACCAAAAAATCTTCAACGGTTAATGCGGCTGGTAATTATACTAAGCCTACTATGCGTAAGCGTCTTGTTGCCTCCGTTAAGGCAGGCGGCAAAGGTGGAAAGCCCGGACAGTGGAGCGCAAGGAAGGCTCAAATGGTCGCAAAGCAATACAAAGCAAAGGGTGGGGGCTATAAATAATGGCCCTCTCCAAATCCCAGAAAAGTCTTAATAAGTGGACAAAGCAAGATTGGAGAACCAAAAGTGGTAAACCTTCTACGCAAGGGTCAAAAGCTACTGGAGAGCGTTATCTTCCAGCTGGTGCTATTAAAGCTATGTCTAGTGGAGAGTATGCAGCGAGTACAGCCAAAAAAAGAAAAGATACTAAGGCGGGTAAACAATTTTCTAAACAACCTAAAGCTGCAGCTAAAACGGCTAAACGTTTTCGGAAAACCTAATGGCTAAAACGGTATTAGATGATTGGAAAGTACTACCACGTCTAATGATGTTGGCAGTTACTGTACTTACGTATCAGGCAGTGCATTGGTTTATGTCACTACCCGATCCAAGCGTAGCACAGTCAGGACTTGTATCAGTTTGTATGGGTGCTCTAACTGGTTGCTTTGGCATCTGGATGGGTAAAGAGTCTAAGACTACTGTAACCCCTACACGTGTAGTACACGAAGAGAGTTATAACAAATGATAGGTCAGATCATAGGTGCAGTAGGTGGACTAGCTTCGTCTTACTTAGACGGTAAGGTAGCAGTACAAAAGGCTAATGCAGAGATACGTGTTAAGCAAGCTACAGGTGAGCTTGACTGGGATATAGCTGCAATGAACAGTACCCAGAATAGCTGGAAGGATGAGTGGATTACTTTACTATTTAGTATTCCTCTTATCTTAGCTTTCTGCGGTGAGTGGGGTAACCAAATAGTACAGGCAGGTTTTACTTCACTTGAAACTATGCCTACTTGGTATCAGTATTCGTTAGGTGGTATTGTAAGTGCCAGCATTGGTATGAGATCAGTATCTAAGTTTTTTACAGGAAAGAAATAAAATATGCCAGCACCATTAATTGCAGCAGCAGCCTCTGTCGTAGCACGTTATATTGCTAAAAAAGGACTACAAGCTGCCGGAAAAAAGTTTACTAAAAAGGCTATAGCTGAAGGTAAAAAACACGCCAAGGATATGGTCACTAAACCTAACGCAGGTCAAGCTCAGGTTAAAGCCGCTACTAAAGGGCAACGTGCGTATCGCTCTGGTACTCGTGTTGCCGCAGGTGTAGGGGCCGCTGCAGGTGCTACAAGTGGTGTAGTAGCCATGAAGAACAAAGTAAAAGACATGAGGTCTAAGCATAAAACAGCAAAGACTGAAATGGAACGTGCTAAAACGCAAACGGCTATTGAAAAAACATTGGCTAAAATTATGTTAGAAGAACAAAAAACAAAACCTACAGCACAAGCACCAAAAAAATCACCACGTCCTAAAGCAAGGCCACAAAAATGACATTTAGTCTTTCAAGCCGCAGCCTATCCAAGATGGATGGAGTAGATGAAAACCTAGTAGCCGTAGTTAAACGTGCTATTGAGTTGACCAAGGTAGACTTTGGTGTAATCTATGGCCTACGTACAGTAGAAGAGCAAGAGAAGCTTGTAGCGGCAGGTAAGTCCCAGACTATGAAGTCCAAGCACCTAGAGGGCCGTGCAGTAGACCTTATGGCCTATGTACATGGCAAGGGTGTATGGGAACTCAATGTCTATGATGATCTCTGTGACGCAATGAAAGAGGCAGCTAAGGAACTTGGTGTAGCAATCAAGTGGGGTGCAGCTTGGTCAGAGGGTGACATTCGTACATACGAAGGTACAGCGGAAGATGCAATGATGGCATACGTAGATTTACGTAGGTCACAAGGCCGTAGACCCTTTATTGACGGTCCACACTTTGAATTGATGTAAAGGAAGTACTATGCCACGTGAGTTAACGGAACGTCAACAAAAGTTTCTAGCGGTTCTTATGGACGAAGCAGGTGGTGACATTACCGCCGCTAAGATGTTGGCTGGTTACTCCGCAAATACATCTAATGCAGAAGTTACTAAAGGTATCAAAGAAGAGATCATCGAAGTAACACACACCTTTCTTGCACGTAATGCACCAAAGGCTGCAATGGCTATGGTAGGTGCGTTGTATGATCCTACAGAGCTAGGTATTCGTGATAAGATGCAAGCTGCAAAAGAACTACTTGATCGTACTGGTTTGGTTAAGACTGAGAAGATGCAAGTGGAAGCAAAGGGTGGCGTGATGCTTATGCCAGCTAAAAACCCACAGGATGATGATGACTAAAAAAGTAGGTACGTGGAAATTACCACAACCAACCGACCTCAAAGAAGATAACGTATGGGTATCTATCCCACGTGTAGCAAGAACAATTCCTTTTGGATACGAAATTGATCCAGATGATAGCGGAATTCTCTTGCCAATTGACCACGAACTTGATATGCTTGAGCAAGCAAAGAAATACATTAAACAGTATTCATATCGGGAAGTGGCGAATTGGCTTACCAGAAATACAGGTAGGTCAATATCACACGTAGGTCTAAAGAAACGGTTGGACAATGAGCGACAAAGAAAAAACAAAGCTGGAAGCCTACGCAAATGGGCAGACTATGCGAAAAAGGCAATCGCCAAAGCGGAAGAAATCGAAAACAACCGCATCGGGGCAAAAGAAAACAGCAACGAAGGTGAAGCAGCCTAGCCCTACAGTAATACTAGATGACTTTACTAGTAAGGTTGAAGAAGATCATAATGTAATCTTCAAACCTAATCCCGGCCCACAGACGGACTTCCTTGCATCTAGTGAACGTGAAGTTTTATATGGTGGCAGTGCTGGTGGGGGTAAGAGCTACGCCATGTTGGCTGACCCCTTACGTTACATGGGTGTTCCAGCTTTCGCTGGTGTCCTCCTACGGCACACTACGGAAGAATTAAGGGAACTGATAACTAAATCACAGGAAATGTATCCTAAGATTTGGCCCGGTATTAAGTGGTCAGAACGTAAGATGACATGGACTGCACCCTCTGGTGCTACACTTTGGTTAAGTTACCTAGATAAAGACCAAGACGTTACACGTTATCAAGGTCTAGCATTTAGCTGGATAGGATTTGATGAATTAACTCAATGGGCTACGCCCTATGCATGGAACTACATGCGCTCACGGTTACGTACTGCAGACCCCTCGTTACCATTGTCTATGAGAGCTACTACTAACCCCGGCGGCAGAGGACATCACTGGGTAAAGAAAATGTTTATTGACCCTGCACCTGCAGGAAATGCATTTATAGCTACCGATATTGATACTAACGAACAGCTAAAATATCCTGCAGGTCATGAGAAAGCAGGCAAGCCTCTATTTAAACGTAGGTTTATACCTGCGAGACTTTCTGACAATCCTTATCTGTCAGAGCAAGGTGACTACGAAGCGATGCTTTTGTCACTGCCTGAGCAACAGCGTAAGCAATTGCTTGAAGGCGATTGGGATATCAAAGAAGGCGCAGCCTTTACGGAGTTTGACAGAAACGTACACGTAGTCGAACCATTTGATATACCAAGTAATTGGATAAAGTTTAGGGCATGTGATTATGGTTATGGAAGTTACTCTGGCGTTGTATGGTTCGCTGTATCCCCTAGTGAACAACTTATTGTATACCGTGAACTATACGTAAGTAAGGTACTCGCCGTTGATCTTGCCGACATGGTTATGGAACTTGAGGCGGGAGATGGTGGCATAAAGTACGGAGTGCTAGATAGTTCACTGTGGCACAGACGTGGTGACACTGGACCTAGCCTTGCGGAACAAATGATACACAGAGGATGTCGCTGGCGTCCTTCGGATCGTTCTAAGGGATCACGTGTAGCAGGTAAGAACGAAGTACATAGACGTTTGCAGGTAGACGAGTATACGGAAGAACCCAGACTAGTATTTTTTAATAACTGTACTAATCTTATTTCTCAGATACCTGCATTGCCTATTGACAAAAGAAACCCAGAAGACATAGATACTCACGCAGAAGACCACTTGTATGATGCACTAAGATATGGTATCATGTCCAGACCACGATTTAGTGTTTTTGACTTTGACTCTGGTGGAACTCACTACAACGGAATGCAAGTAGCAGATGCTACCTTTGGTTATTAAGGAAAAATAAATGGCAGAAGATAACGACAACTTTATCGAAGATGACGCTATTGCACTAGAGGATAGCGATGACTCATCTATTGATGACGTAGACACTTCTAATATTATTCCATTTATTATGGAAAAGTATAACCGTGCAGATGATTTTCGGCAACAAGACGAACAACGTTGGTTGCGTTCATACAGAAACTACCGTGGCTTATACAGTCCAGAAGTACAGTTTACAGAAGCTGAGAAGTCTCGTGTATTTATTAAAGTAACTAAAACAAAAACACTTGCTGCCTACGGACAAATTGTAGATGTATTATTTGCGGCACAGAAGTTTCCTTTATCTGTAGACCCCACTGAGTTACCGGAAGGTGTAGTTGCAGATGTTAGCTTTGACCCTATGGAGCCAGAGCAACTTCGTGAATCCGGTTTGGAAGAAGATGTAGGTCCATACGGTTACGCAGGGGATAATCGTGAGATACCTGCGGGAGCAACTGCAAAAACGTTAGCTGAAAGTCTAGGCCCACTTAAAGATAAGTTTGAAGGTGTAGATAATGTACGTGAAGGTACAGGCAAAACACCTACTGCAGTTACATTTAGCCCAGCTATGGTTGCCGCTAAGATGATGCAAAAGAAAATCCATGACCAGCTAGAAGAGTCCGGTGCAAGCAAACATTTGCGTAGTACTGCATTTGAAATGGCTCTGTTTGGTACTGGTGTCATGAAAGGTCCGTTTGCTGTAGATAAAGAATACCCAAGCTGGAATGAAGACGGTGAGTATACACCTACCATTAAAACAATACCACAAGTATCGCACGTATCCGTTTGGAACTTTTATCCAGACCCAGATGCAACTAACATGGACGAAGCTCAATATGTAATTGAACGTCACAAGATGTCACGTAGTCAGTTGCGTGGTCTTAAGCGTAGACCTTTCTTTCGTGCTAATGTAATTGACGATGCAATTCAACTAGGTGAAAACTATACTAAAGAATCTTGGGAAGATGATCTATCTGATTACTCACCGGATCATGGCGTAGAACGCTTTGAGGTACTAGAGTACTGGGGTATGGTAGACGTTGAGATGCTACTTGAGCAAGGCGTAGATATTCCAGACGAACTATCTGAGGTAGATGAGCTACAGGCTAACGTATGGTTATGTAACGGTAAACTACTGCGTATGGTATTAAACCCATTCAAACCTGCACGTATTCCGTACATGGCTGCACCATATGAACTAAACCCCTACTCTTTCTTTGGTGTAGGTATTGCAGAAAATATGGACGATACTCAAACGCTTATGAATGGTTTCATGCGTATGGCTGTAGATAATGCCGTACTGTCCGGTAACTTGATCCTAGAAGTAGATGAAACTAATCTAGTACCGGGGCAAGACATGTCAGTGTATCCCGGTAAAGTGTTTCGTCGCCAAGGTGGCGCACCCGGTCAAGCTATTTTCGGTACTAAGTTTCCTAACGTATCTGGTGAAAACCTACAGTTATTTGATAAGGCACGTGTACTTGCAGATGAAAGCACAGGCTTTCCTTCTTTTGCGCACGGTCAAACAGGTGTATCCGGTGTAGGTCGTACAGCTTCCGGTATCTCAATGCTTATGGGTGCCGCCCAAGGTGGTATCAAAAGTGTTATTAAAAATGTAGATGATTATTTGCTACGCCCACTTGGTGAAGGTCTGTTCCGCTTTAATATGCAGTTTGACTACGATCCAAACATTAAGGGTGACCTAGAGGTTAAAGCCCGTGGAACCGAAAGTCTTATGGCTAATGAGGTACGTAGCCAAAGATTAATGCAGTTTATGCAAATTTCTTCTAATCCTACTCTTGCACCTTTTGCAAAATTCCAGTATATTATACGTGAGATTGCAAAGTCTCTTGAACTAGACCCTGACAAAGTTACTAACAACATGGATGAAGCAGCTATTCAAGCTGAACTCATGAAGGGTTTTCAACAACAGCAACCTCCAGCACAGGGTGGTAACCCTATGGACCCGACTGGAGCGGGTGGCGGTAACATAGGTACAGGACAAGTACCTACACCGCAAGAGCAAGGATTTAGCGGAAATGAACAAGGACAGGGAGCACCTCAACAAGCTCAAGCCACTGGTCAACAACCACCAACAGTGGGCTGACTTTGGTGACTACATTGATTTTGTAATTGCTCAACAACATCGTGCAATGGAACAGTCAGACAATATTATAACGGTACACAGAGCGCAGGGCGCTATTTATCAACTACGTAGACTAAAGCTACTTAGAGATGAAGTATTAAAAGGATAAGGTAGTAATGGAAAAGCAGATGGAACTTTTTGAGGATGGTGGCCTTAAAGACGAGGGCGGCATGGTAGATGAACAATCTGGCAATGACGTTCCTGTAGGTAGCTCACGTAAAGAAGTTCGTGATGATATACCCGCTATGCTCAGTGAGGGTGAGTTTGTTTTTCCTGCAGATGTAGTACGCTATCATGGGTTAGATAAACTTATGGATTTGCGTCAAGAAGCTAAGATGGGCCTTAAGCAAATGGAAGCTATGGGTCAAATGGGTAATAGTGAAGAAGCCACTATGCCAGATGACATGCCTTTTGGTCCCAGTGATCTTATTCTTATTGGTGGTGAACTGAAAGATGGGCCACGGGAAATGGCAGAAGGTGGTGTAGTATACGCTAATCAAGGAACTTTTGCTACAGGCATTGGTGGCTATCAACCTTCTATCTATCAAGGACAACAAACATCCTCAACATACGCACCCCCACCTAGTTCCGTTGCACCACCTGCTCCCACAGCTTCACCTGCAGGTGGGTACATGCCTAAGTTTGTTACTAACCAAACTACGCCATTTGATGATGGTAGCCTTGCACCTAAAACTACAACCACCACTACAGGTCAAACAGCTACGAACACGACTACAGGTGTAGATACTGCATCTACAGAAGATAAGTTTGTACCTACCATAGAAGATAAGTACACTACGCTAACGTACATTAATAAAGAAACAAATGAAAAGCGTGACTTTTATTTCTACAATGGTAATCCTGTAACACCTATTCCAGATGGTTTTGTACCATATGATGAAAGTGTAGATGAGACCGTTTCGGACCTAGAGTCTACTTCCGTTGAAACTACACAGGTTGCAAGTGGCAATGATGACCCGCCCCCTATGGAGGCACCGGAACCTGTTGACTATGGTGCTTTGTCTACTGCCGATCTAAAGAAAGCATATGCTCAAAACCAAACTGCCTCTGTTATTATGGCTGGTCTAACTGCAGTTAATCCTATCTTTGGTCTATTTGGTTCATGGGCTACTCGCTCTACAAGAAATACTATTACGGAAGAAATGAAAAGGCGGGGTATTAAAGTTCCTGAAAGTACAGGTTTTAAAGGTGTATTTGGAAATATTGTAGACGGTATAAAAGATATGCTAGGTCTTGATGATGACCAAACTACTGCAGTAAAAAGTGCTGTTGAAAAGGACAACTCTCCTCCTAGTATTTATACACCTAAAGACCCTACAAAGGGAAGTTTTTCAACAGACTCAAGTACAGGTATAGTAAAGGTTACGCCCTCTAAATCTGTACAAGATAGTGTTACTATAGTTGATAAAGACCCAATGGAGCAATTTGGCGGTACTGGTCCCGTAATAAATAGTTCAAATAAATCTATAACTTCAACTGCCGCCATAACTAATAAAATGGATAAAGATAATTCCCCTCCCAAAGCTACAGGGACTACTGCTATAACTCGTAAAATGGATAGGGATAATTCCCCTCCCAAAGCTACAGCTACTAAAACTAGCTCAAATAAAGCAAAAGCTTCTGCTACTAAAACAAGTAATGCATCTAAAGGTTTGGGAGCACAAACTTCTAAGGGTTCTAATGCGGGTTCTAAAAGCGGGTACTTTGATTAAAAAAAAAATAGAATATAGTTTTAAGTATGGTGGGCTTAAAAACTAAAGAGAAAAAGCTAACCTTCCACCAATTTGACTGGCTACTCATCCCCCTGCCAACACAGGCTACGGTGGCCCCAGTATGAAAGAACTGAAATATGAATGATACTAATGTTGTAGGTGAAGTAGAGACACCTAAAGTTGCAGCTTTTGCAAATCGTAAATACTCTAATGAAGAACGCCGTAAGCAGGAACAAGACGAACTTGACGAACTTATTGCAGAACAGAACGGTGAAACAAAAGAAACTGTACAGGAAGACGATCAAGAACCTGTAAGCGCAGAAGATAAAAGTTTCAAAAAACGTTATGGTGATCTGCGTAGACACGTACAAGAAAAAGAAAAGACTTGGGAAGATAAACTTAAACAGCTGGAAGCACAGCTTGACCAAGCTACTCGTAAAGAAATTAGCTTACCTAAGTCAGACGAAGACATTGAAGCATGGGCAACTAAGTACCCTGATGTGGCGGCTATAGTTGAAACCATTGCAATAAAGAAAGCACGTGAACAGTCGCAGGGACTAGAAGAACGTGTTAAAGAAATTGATGAGATGAAGGCAAGTGCAGCCCGTGAAAAAGCGGAAGTTCAACTCTTGCAATCTCACCCAGACTTTGGTACTATTCGTGATAGCGATGAGTTCCATGAATGGGTAGAAGAGCAACCCAAATGGGTACAAGACGCTCTGTATGAAAACGATAGTGATGCTCGTTCAGCTTCTCGTGCAATTGATTTGTATAAAGCTGATATGGGTATTAAAACTAAAAAGACAACCAGTAACCGTGATGCAGCACGTTCCGTAGGAAATCGTTCTGGTCGCAGTGCTCCTAGTGAAGACAGTAAGTCAGGAGTATTCAGCGAGTCACAGGTAAGTAAAATGTCTGCACAACAATATGAAGCTGTTTCCGACGAGATAATGGAAGCTATTCGGACAGGTAAATTTGTTTACGATATGTCGGGAAATGCCCGATAAACCTATTGACATCTTAGTTATTTATGATATAACTATATGTACAATGTAATAGTGTTGGCCCCGCTAGGTATTAACTACGGTCACCCAGCACTATTAACAACTTAGCAAACAATAATAACATTTATCGAACAACCTAATGTCTCATGGCCCGTTTGATAGAAGGTAGGCCAACTTTCTAAAGAACGCACCCTAGTAGTACATAGCCTTCGCATAGGTAATTAATAGTTTGCATCTGTAATCTAAATGCTAAAGGAGAATTATTATGGCATTCGGACAAGCTTCGGGTTATACCAACCTGAACTCAGGCAACTTCTCGCCTGTTATTTACAGCAAACAGGTGCAGCTTGCATTCCGCAAGGCATCTATTGTTGACGCAATCACTAACAACGATTATTTTGGCGAAATCGCCAACATGGGAGACACTGTGAAGATTATTAAGGAGCCTGAAATTTCAGTCTCTGCGTATCTTCGTGGTACAACTATCACCCAGCAAGATTTGACAGATAACGATTTCTCGTTAGTTGTTGATA
>Ga0315320_10003270_pt1 | contig 13320 bp, 8 predicted proteins | sample M140m21515metaG_FD_203458 | JGI IMG/M metagenome (GOLD analysis project Ga0315320, IMG submission 203458) | Ammonia-oxidizing marine archaeal communities from Monterey Bay, California, United States - M1 40m 21515 | ecosystem: Environmental > Aquatic > Marine > Coastal | place: USA: California...
ATAGGGTGGCAGGCACTCCAGTGTCAATCTAAAATTCTACCGAACGGTAGGTAATTACTTAGGTTGAGTGAATAAATAGATCGCCCTTGACCAGTACTTGATCAAGCGTCTATAAATGATAGGTAATATGTTATTGTTTATGAACTATATTAAACGTTATAAGAAGGCGGAAAACATGTTTTTACTAAGACTAAATCGCAGCATGTGTGTGGGGGTTGCACTGGCCTTTGCATTAGTTTCACAAGGTTACGCGCAGTTAATGATGTACTCGGCAGACCAACGGATTGAGTTCACGAGCGCCTGGGAAGGGGAACGTTTTCCCGACGGTCGTCCCAAAGTGCCCGATTCGATTCTCAAGCGGATGAAGACTGTGAGCGCGGAGGAGGCTTGGGGCACGATATATCGATCCGGGGGCTATCGCGACCATTTTGAGGGTGACTGGAAGGAATTCAATTCGAGCCCCGATCGGATGGTTGGTCGAGTGGTGACCGCTTTGTTCCTCCCGACCCGACCCGATGTTAGAGCCGTGGTGGATGCTCAGGGTAAGGCCGAAGAACGTAGCGGGACCGGACACAACTCGTGGGTGATCGACACGCTTCAGCCAGGCGATGTGCTCGTAGTCGATATGTCTGGATACAATTTTTTAGGCGATCGTTTGGCAACGGCTATTTTTGCGAAATCGCAGAATGGAATAGTAATCGAAGGTGGTCTGCGGGACCTATCCGGTATTCAGGAAATCGAAGGGTTTAAGGGCTATGTCAGGACCTTTCATCCCTCCGCCATTACGCGCGGAGGAGTGCGAAACACTATGTTGATGGGTATGAATGTCCCGATCCGTATTGGCGATACAACGGTAATGCCTGGAGACATCGTCCTTGGAGACCCCGAAGGCTTGATGTTCATTCCACCTCAGCTTGCCGAAAAAGTGGTGGACACCGCCGAGGATGTTCAGCGGCGGGACAAATGGAGTCATCTCATGCTGGAGCAGGGTACCTACACTCCCGGTCAACTCGACACGACATGGACCGAAGATATAGAGGCGGATTTCGACCGCTGGGTTGAACATCGAAAGTAGGCGCTTACTTGGCTGAGGTTGTTTTGGGTAATGAGAGTCTCCATGGAGAAATCGGTAAGTTTTAGAACAAGCTGGATCCACCGACTTGTATCTGATTTTTAAAGACAGATTTCAAACCGATTTCTCGGCATGGATTTCGGATGGTTTGAGTCAAGTGATCATGTGTTGGCATCTATGAAGGGTATCCGGTCAACTAACTCAAATCCCTAGCTAAAGGGAGATCTTCAAACGCGGGAACGAATGAAGCCCGGATTTCTTTTTCAGTAGACCTTTGCCTGCGAGTGTATCAAAGGCTTCGACGGCTTCGTCGAGGAGGCCGTTATCAATGTTAAATCTGCCGTGACCGGGTAGGAGCACCTTGATATGGGGGAGCGCTTTCAATCGTAGAAGCGAACGTTGGAAGTCTAGTGGATCCGAGTATTTCAATCCTCCTAACAGGATTCCCTGGTAGAGCAGATCAGCAGTGACTAGGTAGCCGCGCGCTTCGTCATAGATACATACGTGGCCCGGTGAATGTCCAGGTGTGTGTATGATTTCCAAATGGCGTCCCCCTAGGTCGAATACATCTCCATCGGAATGAACGTTTTCAACTTTTCCCTGAAAAGGTCGGTATTGTTCGATATCGAATTCGGGCGGTGCTTCTTTGGTAAAGGGTTCCTTGACGAGCCATTCGCCGATTTCTTTTGCTTCACGCTCAACGCTTTTCTCTATCCATTCGCTTTCCAGGGCATGGGCGGAAAACCATTCGAACAAATGATGCCCTCCGGTATGATCCCAGTGCGCGTGCGTCGTAATCACCTGCACTGGAAGCTGGGTCAGTGAATCTACAACCGTTCGGATATTCCCCACCCCCAAACCGGAATCCGCGAGGATCGCTTTTCCCTTACCAATAAACAGATAGGAATGAAGTTTCATCCATTGGCCATATTCGCTAATGCCGAATGTGGACGAGTCTACCTGATCGATTGTAAACCAGCTATGTTCAAGATTGGATTTAGGATGATTCATTCAAGTCAAAAGGCCAACACATCGCCCAGAGAAAAGCTAGAGTGCATTGCCTTATTGGGAAAAGACAATAGCTGAAATACGTTTCGTCTACAGTCAATAAAACTTTGGAGCTTCGAAATTAGTATTAGGGGCCTGTAATGCAGGCATCTTTTCTGTGATACATCAGGCTAGAAGCTTGTTTTACTTTTAGTCTACCACGAGTCCAAGTGTTGGAATTGCGGAGAGCATCCTATAAACGCCAATTTGAGTAATGCTCTACTCTCATGCCTGTAATTTTATGTAGCCAAAAAGAAAATTTCATTCTATATTTATCGAATAGAATTTTTGATTATGAGATCTACTTTTTACGAAGCGATTGCCTTAGAAAAACCGCTTCAGTGCGTAGGAGTGATGAATGCTTACCATGCCCGTTTGGCGGAAGCGAGTGGGTTTAAGTCCCTTTACTTGTCGGGAAGCGGCGTCGCGACGGCTTCTTGTGGAGTTCCCGATTTAGGCATTATAACGATGGAGGATGTGCTGACGGATCTGCGCCGGATTACGGCAACGACCGATCTGCCTGTATTGGTGGATATCGATACGGGTTGGGGAAGCGCCTTTAACATTGGCCGCGCGATCCGGGCGATGGAGCAATCGGGAGCGGCTGCGGTTCATATTGAAGATCAAGTTCAAGAGAAGCGTTGTGGGCATCGCCCGAATAAGGCGATTGTAACCAAGGTGGAAATGGTTGACCGAATTAAAGCGGCCGTTGATGCTCGGCGGGGTGGTGGATTAGCGATTATGGTGCGGACCGACGCGTTGGCGAGCGAAGGGCTTACGGCGACAATAGATCGGCTTGGCGCTTATGTTGAGGCGGGTGCTGATATGGTTTTCCCTGAAGCGGCTACGAAGCTCGGGCAGTATCAAGAGTTGTCCGGCGCGATCAGTGTGCCGATGCTGGCCAATATTACGGAATTCGGTGCGACCCCGCTTTTCACTACTGAACAATTGAGAGATGTAAACGTGAGTATCGCGCTTTATCCGCTATCCGCGTTTCGGGCCGCAAATAAAGCTGCTCTAAATGCCTTTCAAGTCATACGCCGGGATGGAGTTCAGAAGAACGTTTTGGATACCATGCAAACGCGCAAGGAGCTGTACGATTTTCTCGATTATCAGGCTTATGAGAGTAAATTGGATGAACTGTTCGACAACCCACCCGCTTCAGATGAGTGATCCCTTGACCAAACCGAAAAAATCCGTCGCGTTATCGGGAGTTCCCGCCGGAAACACAGCCGCTTGCTCTGTCGGTCAGAGTGGCGATGAGTTGCACTATCGTGGATATAATCTTCGTGATTTTGCCGAGATCGCGAAGTTTGAAGAAGTAGCCCATCTACTCGTGCAGGGCTTTTGGCCTAACCGGCAGGAACTCGCTGATTATAATGAAAAACTCAGTTCGCTTCGTGGATTGCCGGGTCCCGTAATCACGGCGCTCGAAGCTCTGCCAGATTCAGCCCATCCTATGGATGTACTGCGTACGGGCTGCTCGGCCTTGGGTTGCGTCTATCCCGAAAGCGAAGAGCAGCCAGCCGATCAGGCTCGCGAAATCATAGACCGTTTAATGGCGAATTTCGGCTCTATGCTACTCTGCTGGCGTGGGAATTCTTTTGATAACAAAGGAGAATCTATCGGAGAACATTTCTTGATGGGATTGAAGGGCAAAAAACCGTCCGATTTATGGATTCGCGAAATGCATACCTCGTTTATTCTCTACGCCGAGCACGAGTTCAATGCGTCTACGTTTACTGCGCGTGTTATAACGGGGACCGGTTCCGACGTCTATTCTGCTGTTGCCGGCGCGATCGGCGCCTTGCGCGGTCCGAAACATGGTGGAGCAAACGAAGCCGCCTTTGAAATTCAGAATCGGTACGCTGGTGCTGACGAAGCCGAAGCCGATATCCGCGAACGCTTGGCTAGAAAGGAAATCGTGATTGGTTTTGGGCATCCCGTGTATACTCAGGTCGACCCGCGGCATGAAATTGTAAAACGAATCGCCTTACGGTTGTCCAAAGATGTTGGAGATATGCGACTTTACGAAATTGCAGATCGTATCGAATCGCTAATGTGGAATGAAAAACGAATGTTTCCAAACCTAGATTGGTTCTCAGCGGTGGCCTATCACCACATGGGGATTCCGACCGCAATGTTTACGCCTCTTTTCGTGATGGCTCGCATCAGTGGATGGGGCACTCATATTATTGAACAGCGCGAGGATGGGAAAATCATTCGACCAAGCGCAAACTACACGGGCCCAGAGCCGCAAAAGTGGATTTCAATTGAACATCGATGAGTGGTATTGAATCGAGAGACGCCACTCGACCGGAGTATGATCGAGTGATTAGGGACATTGCGGATTATGTCCTCGATTTCGATGTAACGACGTCGGATGAGGCGATGAAAACCGCACGTCACTGCTGGATGGATACAATTGGTTGCGGGCTATACGCCCTCGAATATCCCGCTTGTGTGAATTTGCTGGGTCCAATTGTTCCGGGAGCGGGTATGTCTGGCGGCGTTCGCGTACCGGGTACTTCATATGAATTGGATCCTGTGCGGGCAGCATGGAATTTGGGAGCAATGCTGCGTTGGTTGGACTACAACGACACATGGCTTGCTGCTGAGTGGGGTCATCCGTCTGACAATCTTGGCGCGATCTTCAGTTTGGCTGACTACCTGAATCGGAGCGGAGCTCGCGCAAAACCGATTAGTATGCACGATGTGCTCGTTGCTATGATCAAGGCTTACGAGATTCAAGGGATTATCGCTTTGGAAAATAGCTTCAACCGGGTCGGACTAGATCATGTTATGCTGGTGCGGATAGCGTCAGCTGCGGTTTGTTCCGGGATGCTCGATTGTTCGCGAGATGAGATTTGTGCCGCAGTTTCACATGCTTGGATTGACGGCAGTTCACTGAGGACGTATCGACATGCGCCGAACACCGGCAGTCGGAAATCCTGGGCTGCAGGTGACGCGACCGCGCGTGGCTTATTTCTCGCGTTGACTACGAAACGAGGAGAGATGGGCTGCCCATCGGTGCTCTCCGCGAAATCCTGGGGTTTTCAAGACGTTCTTTTTAAGGGGCGAGATTTGTCATTCTCTCGGAGCTTCGGGACTTACGTTATGGAGAATGTGCTCTTCAAAATTTCGTTTCCCGCAGAGTTTCACGCGCAAACCGCAGTTGAGGCTGCAGTGCAACTCCATGACCAAGTTAGGAATCGGCTTGAGGCGATTCAGCGGATCGTGATTCGCACTCAAGAATCTGCCAATCGAATTATCAACAAGACAGGTGCGTTGGATAATCCCGCTGACCGGGACCATTGCTTACAATATATGGTCGCGATCCCATTGATTTTCGGTCGTCTAGTAGCCGAAGATTACGAAGATGGAATCGCAACTGATTCGAGGGTGGATACAATGCGGGAGAAAATGGAGGTGATCGAAGACGAGCGATTTACCCGAGAGTACCTCGAATCGGACAAACGGGCCATCGGCAACGCGATCCAGATATTCTTCAATGATGGCACAGCCACTGATGAAGTGATCGTCGATTACCCAGTCGGTCATCGGCGACGTCGCGCAGAAGGCATTCCCCTGCTGGTAAAGAAATTCGAACGCTACCTCAGAGGGGCGATCAACCCGTCCGCCGCGACCCGAATTCTGGAAGTCTGTACTGACCAATCAAGCTTCGAGAAAGCGTCGGTTGGCGAGATGATGGGGCTATTGGTAAAGTAAGACGTATTAGTGCTCCAAGTGATGATGAGGGTAGGGGCTGCGATTCCTAAAAGAGTGTTCAATGATTTCGCGTCGTTTCGCTCTTTATTAGCTTTCGGGCAAATATATCGAAACTCACTTCGTTGCTGAAATTGGTAGCGGCCGACCTCCGGCCGGCAGCTGAACGATGAAATCGGTCAGGCATTGTCCCTCCAATTGGTCGGTGGCGATCGCTAGAATAATGACCGCTCTGAGGTCGGTCGCTACCAATTTAATAACTCGGAGTGATTTCCGGGGATTCTTTATTCTAGGGCCGTCGCTTGCTATATGCTGCCCCGCTGATTGTTCAGGCGCTCTTGATCCTCTTTTGTGACAGTTGATAATGGCGGAAACATTCCAGTTCCGCAGAGTCCCGAATTGTTGAGGAGGGCTTTGCATGCAGCTAAAGAATCACCTAGCGATCGATTTTCCTGATGTAGTTTTGAAATCTCGTTGGTTTCCTCCAGTAGGCGATTCGCGGTTTCTAGATCATCTTCGAAAACAGCATTGTACAGATCTAGATAGAGGTGAGGAACCAAGTTGGCGGTGATTGGAACCAATCCATCGGAACCCCATTTTAGGGCGTTGATGGATTCAGCCGCCCAGCCTGTGAGGTGAGAGAAGTCTTCACGGTCTTTGTATTGGGCGGTAGCGGATTTGAGCCTCTCTTTGTCCCGTTCCGAGTCCTTCAATCCGACAATGTTGGGATGGTGGCTTAGGGATTCCACGACATCCAAAGGAATGGACATATGGGTCGTTCGCGGAATGTTATAGATAATCAGGGGAATCGAAATAGAACCCGCCAGCCGCTCGAAATAGCTTAGCATTTGGTCGGGAGTTAGTTCGTAGTAACTGGGCAAGTTGGCGACCGCAACGTGGGCGCCCGAACTCGCAAATCGTTGAGCTAATTCTATAGTCTCGGCGAAACAGTTGCTGGAAATACCCACGTAGACGGTTGTTCGATCTACGAATCTGGGACAGACTATTGAGGATAAATGAATTTTTGCTTCTGTTGAAATAGAGGAGGCCTCGCCTGTGGTGCCGAAGAGAAACGGTTCGGCGCCCGCCGCGACAACGTGTTCCGTCAAGCGAAGAGTGGACTCCTCGTCTATGAGACCGTCATCAGTTGCCGGTGTGACCATAGGCACGATAACCCCGCGATACTGCTTGAGTGGCGTTTTGGATACGGGAGTCGGGTTTTGGGCTTTGGATACCATATAAATTGATTTTGAGGTTTTGAAATTGAATTTTATTATTTATTGAGCGGATTTTTCGAGCCTAAATCTTGGCACTGGCAGTCGGGCGAGGTGAGCTTGATTTAGGGTGTATGGTCTATTGGCCCAAGATAATGATACAATCGTTCTCGATATCAATCTAGGGTAGGGCAATGCTGAATCGCTGTCCCGGGTTTGTTTGATTTTCTTATGCGTTACGCCGGGACATCATTGCCCTATCTAATAAAAAGACCGGGAAATCGCTTTCGCGAAATCCCGGCCTGAAATGAACTAACTAAACCTACTATACTAAAATCTGAAGGTATTGCTCAGTTCCCAAGTTTGCTCTACTGGGATCCGGATTACCGAGATGCCACCATCAGGATCGGCACGGACTGGGATGAGACCCTTTTCGTCCAGGAGGTTGCGGACATTCAGCTGAACACGCCAGTCGAGATCTTGTCCTCCCCATTTGATGGGGCGCTCAAATCCTACCCAAGCGTCGACCGCGGTTTCTGTCGGGCCAAAGAAGGGGCTGTTTATATCGGGAATGGGTAGGCCAAGAGCATCGGTCGTGAGTTCCCGTCCGATGCCGACTTTATCCTGCCAGCGCATAGCCCCGCCCACGTTCCATCCTTTTAAGGCGGAATCTTTAGCGAAGGTGTAGTTGGTCACCGCGTTAAAGCGCCACTCGCGAACTTCATTGGTCAATTTCCCGCCATCCGTGGCAAGTGCCAGGTTGATGGCTGTTATAGCGTTACGATCAAGCCAGTTAAATAGTGACTCAGATCCGCCCTCACTAAGTGGGAAACCACCAAATTCAGCCAAATTAGGATTCACCTCTTCTTCGATAAACTGCTTGAATAAACCGCCTGTATTCGTAGCAGTCACCTGCTGCTGAGACGCGTTGAACATAAGCCGCCAATTCTCGCTTAAATTCACGACCGCTTCGATTTCCTTCCCCTCGGACAGCAAATCGGAAGTGAAGGTCAAGCTAGAGGGGTTATCATGCATTTCGAATCCATTTGCGTCTAATCGGCTGTTTATCACACTCGCAACTGTTTGCCCCAAGCTTGAGCTATACGGCATGAACCCTAGAATAGCGTCCGGGTTAGAAGCGACGGCTGGCCAATCAGCTGGATTATCTCTCACATAATCAGCAACTTCTTGTCTAATTATTGGGCTAGTAAAGTTGCCGTATACCTGGGTCAAAGGGCGAAATTTTTCGGTCAAACTTGTATTGGTTTCCCCAATCTGCATGGTCTCATAATCGTTATACCGAAGGCTGAGCCAGTTATTGACCCTGAGAGTGAAGCCCACTTCTGTGGTTTGCCCACTGACGGGTGCTAGACTCTCCCCTAAAATGTTGGACCGTTCAGTTCCAATCTGCGCATTTGCTGATTCGGCGTAATGGAAACTAAGCCCCATACCCCCTAAATTATCCATCCAGGCGTCTGGCAGGTGTGCCACGACACCCCAATTGGTCGCATCTGTGGCAGACATGAAAGTCGGCGATCTAGGCAATTTCCAGGCGGTTGGGCTGATGTTCTGAGTTTTGTCGGCATTGCTGGGGGCTGAGTCGTTTGTAAATGCCTGTACATCGTCTTCTCGGTATCCCCAATTCGCCACGATGTGGTCGTCGAGGAATTTGCTCTGCAGGACAATGGCTTGGCTTTCGATATTGATCTTCTGCTTAATCGTATTGTTGTTCTGCGAGGGGTTCCCGGCATGGGCACGTTCGGTGACGCCGAACGTACCTATTTTATAATCTCCATCACCGTAATGTTGGTATTGGATGCTGTATTCCGGTTGAAGGTCGAATTTGGCCTGCCAATTGGAAACATTGGCACCTGCGGAACTCGACGCACCGGCAAGACTGTCGGAGACATAAACCAAGTGGGCCACTCCGGCAGCATTATTGCCTACAATTTGTACGGTGCCATCTAAACGCCTGCCGTCGCCGACGGTTAGCCAATTGCCATCAAAAGAGGGTTGAAACCAGGCGATGGATGTGGAATTATCCCTCGAATCCTCAAGGAGTAGGGTAGCGGTGTGGTTTCCGAGCAATTTGCCCGCTAAGCCATCCACTTGCTCGGTAAAGTCCATTTTGTAGAAACCAGTAGCACGGTGGTTTTCGAGGTTTCGGTCACTTGTGTTTATGGGGCCTCGGCTACCGGAGATCCAGACGCGCCCGAAATTCGGATTGTTAGCTCCCGAACGAGTGTGGGTATTCACATCGATGCCCAGTCCCTGGAAGCGAGAGCCTATACCCATCTTGGCATCAAAGTCGCTCCCGTACTCTTCCTTGTTGAATTGGTAGGATACGCCGGCTTTGCCTTCCATAAAAGTTCGGTCAATCGAGAAGTTCATGACGTCGAACCACTCTTGCTCACGCTTGTTGGGGCCGTCTATGAGTTTGTTACGGAAATCGAAAAAGGAGTCGTCCTGGACAACATGGTTCGTGTAGAAGCCTTTCGTGGCTGCTTTTGAAAAACCGTTCTGGTCAAGGCTATCCGGGTGGTCTGGAGTGACGGCTCCAAGGTTTTCTGCTGTTCCCCGCATGGTGGCAAAACTCTGGGCGTTCGCTCCGTTGGAAAAATCCCGTCCCCGATTTCCTCCGGGCTGAATATAGGTGATGCCGTCAAAACCTAGAGGTCCACCTGGAGTCTTGGCAGTCGGGCTGTCGTAAACAAGAACAGGCTCGAAAGTATAGCCTCCGAATCCAAAATAGTTGGAGCGAGCAACTCCAGGTTTCCATTCGTTAACATCTGGCGTGGACAAGTCGTCCGGCACGTAGGTGCCCGGGTAACGGTAATTGGTGCCCCCTCCCTGGTACGGATTGTGGGTCGGCTTTGGGGTGCCCTCGGGCCCCGGTAGGAACCAGGCGCTTACTAGGTCCTGAGGTGGCAGCGTGCGGGGACGGTTAGCGTCGATATAGCCGGTTTCGTAGGAAAGGTTTATGGTGGTGAATTCGTCTGGCTTGTACCCGAGCACTGCTGTGAGTCGCTTGTCCTTCTCATGGGAAGGGTGCTGCTGCCATTTTCTATCTTTTAAGAGCGCGGCCACGCGGACCGTCAGTTTGTCTTCAATCAAGACCCGTTCAATATCGAACGTGTATCGCTTCGAGCCGTAGCTGCCGAATTCAAATCCGAATTCGGTGTGATCGCCATAGAGCGTGCCAATCGTCTGGTTATTGATGATGCCCGCCGGACTGCCGAGTCCGAAGAGAGTGGCATTGGCCCCGCGGTTGATGACGATACGGTCCGTATTGTACCCATCCATGGGAACGAGGGTTGGGAAATAGTTCCGGGTAAGGTCAGCCGCAGCGAGGCCGCGTACACGGGTATTTCGAACTGGCTCCCTGAAATTAGGGTCTTGGACACCCGAGACCGTGTTGGCCCCATCCGGGTTGGAGAAGTTGCCGCCAGCACCGCCGATTTCCGTGCCCGCCGTATATACTAGCAGCTCTTGCAGGTCGGTGGATCCGGTGTCTTGAAGGAACTGTTTCGTGACGACGCTCACGGTAGAGGCCACATCTCTTAGCGGCGTATTCAAGCGGGTTCCCGCGAGACTGTTTGTGGCTTGGTAACCGGTATCGCCTTGGGAGGAGACTTGGAATGGTGAGAGTTCGAAGACTTCATCGTCAGCATCGTCCTGAGCCAATGCTACAGGAGCACTCGCAATCGCGAGGGTAAGACAGGTTCTTAGTAAACCGCCAGTTGATAGCTTTTTCATGTTTATCGTGGGTTGTTTTGGACCGAACTAACTCTTTGTCGTTCGGTAGATTCGTGGTGTGCTTGTTCGCAAGGATTATAGGGAGTAGTGAAAGGGTGGGTGGGGGTAATTATTGGCACAAAACGTGCCCATGAAGTAGTTATGGCAGATTAAGCGTCGCTTAGTCAAGCGATATATGTCCATTTCTGGATATTTTAAAATTATACGTCAAAATTGGCCGAGTTTTGATCCATCTCGAAAATAGGTCTTGATATTTACCGACCGTACGGTAGAAAAATTGATTATTAGAAGGAGCTTTCGAAGCACCCCAGTCAATGTAATAATGAGCAAAAATTAAATTATAGCCGAATTATTGTTGTTTAAAGAATAGTTTGTTACTTTAGGCAGTTTAAGATCGTTTATTAGCGATCGTAGTCGTTTGGGGATTTATGTATTGGCTTCCACGATTTTCAGGAATACTCTAAGGTTTATTTTAGAGATTTTTACAGAAACCTTCTTCGATTGGAAGTGTCCCTTCTCTTGCCAGCGTCACCGTGAATCATCATCCACAACAAGATTTCATATATACCCGCCGTGAATTTTTAAATCGTTGCGGTATGGGTTTTGGGGCATTGGGCCTAGGTTCTCTTTTAGGAGCGGGGCTAGAGGCAAGCGACTCGAGATCCGTTTCCACTCTGGATCAAAGATCGCCGCATTTTGCAGCCAAGGCGAAGCGGGTTATTCATATTTTTGCCAACGGTGGGCCTTCGCAAGTCGATACATTCGACCCCAAACCGTTACTCAACAAGTGGCATGGTAAGGCTTTGCCAATGACTTTGAAGACTGAGCGCACGACTGGCGCGGCGTTTGGCTCCCCCTTTAAGTTCAAGCCCTATGGTCAAAGCGGTACTGAGGTAAGCGAATTGTTTCCTCATGTGGGTGAATGCATGGACGACATTTGTTTGATTCGGTCGATGCATACTGACGTGCCGAATCACGAGCCAGCTCTTTTATTATTGAATTGCGGGGATGCCCGGGTGGCTCGCCCAAGCATGGGTTCCTGGTTGACCTACGGGCTGGGGACCGAAAATCAGAACCTTCCAGGATTCGTTTCGATGTGCCCGAATGGATTTCCCGTAGGGGATGCCCAGAATTGGCAGAACGCGTTTCTTCCAGGGGTTTTCCAGGGCACATATATCGATACCAAGCACGAGACGATTGAAAAGCTGCTGGAAAATATTCAAAACGATTATACTGGGTACGGTAGGCAGAGGAAGCAACTTGATCTGCTGAGTAAAATTAATGGCTACCATGCCTCAGAGCGCGAAGATGATAGTCGCTTCGATGCGCGGGTCCAATCCTTTGAGTTGGCTTACCGAATGCAAATGGAAGCGACCGATGCCTTTGATGTTACCAAAGAGCCCAAATACATTCGCGAAATGTATGGCGAAGGCCTGCAAGCGCGGCAATTATTGATTGCCCGACGTCTGGCAGAGCGAGGCGTTCGGTACACGCAAGTATGGACGGGATTCCGTCAGCCTTGGGACAATCATGATGATCTCGAAACTGAGCATCGCAGATTGTGCGGAGATTGCGACAAGCCGATAGCCGCATTGCTGAAAGATTTGAAGATGCGGGGGCTTCTCGATGAAACGCTCGTGATTTGGGGTGGTGAATTTGGTCGCACGCCTGTAGTAGAACTTTCAGTACCTGGCGCCAATGAGGGCAAGGTGAACGGGCGCGATCACAATAACCACGGCTTCAGTATGTGGATGGCCGGAGGGGGTGTTCGTGGAGGTTATGTTCATGGAGCTACGGATGAATTCGGATTTGCTGCCATTCAAGATCGAGTCCACGTGCACGATCTGCAAGCTACCATTCTTCATCTTATGGGTTACGATCACGAACGATTTACTTATCGCTCCGCAGGACGGGATTTCCGCCTGACGGATGTGCATGGAAATGTGGTGCGCGAGCTAATGGCCTAATACACTATATAATAATCGAATAATGCATGATTTTCTAAATGTAGGGATGGTTGAGAGGTCCTTAGAGAGGATGGGGAAGATTGCATCCTCTTTGTTTGTGGCGATTTGCCTCGCTGCTGGAAACGACATCGGTATCTCATCTGCAGATGAGGGAGCAGGGCATCCTGCCTTTAATATGGCTGCTGCAGATACGCATTGGGCGTTCATTCCCTTGCAAAAGCCCGAAGTTCCTTCGATCGACGTTGTTCGGGGTAATGAGGTGGATGCGTTTATATTAAAAAGACTTCAAGAGCGTGGGTTGAAGCCAAATGGTCCCGCTGATAAGCGAAGCCTTATACGACGTGTAACTTACGATCTTACAGGCCTGCCCCCGACGTTTGAAGAAGTGCAGTCCTTTGTGGCTGACGATTCCCCCGGTTCCTACGAAAAACTGGTCGATCGGCTCTTGGCTTCGTCTGCTCATGGTGAGCGTTGGGCGAGACACTGGCTGGATGTAGCTCGCTACGCCGATACGAAAGGAAGGCCCAACTTTAGAGAT
>Ga0315320_10003273_pt1 | contig 13317 bp, 8 predicted proteins | sample M140m21515metaG_FD_203458 | JGI IMG/M metagenome (GOLD analysis project Ga0315320, IMG submission 203458) | Ammonia-oxidizing marine archaeal communities from Monterey Bay, California, United States - M1 40m 21515 | ecosystem: Environmental > Aquatic > Marine > Coastal | place: USA: California...
CACGCTAGGTAAAAAACCAATATTCGCTGCCCACGGCGCAGAATTACGGCGGTCAAGCAGGAAGCAAATACTCAACGGGTTGGAACATTCACTATGTTGACGGATAACTTGGCTCTTACCAATCAGCCTTCTCATTTTCTTTCTGATCTTATGACCAGCCCAATTGAACCGCCCGACGCGGAATCGGGTGATGGAAAAGCGGATGAGTCAGGGGGTCATCGAGAGGGCAAATCAACGCCACCTTCCAACAAATCTCACCAGACGGAGTTGTTTGAAACCGATGTCCCACCTTGGGAGATGGCGGCAGAAACCTCGATCGCGACTGCAACCATCGTATTCAGCGAGGCACCGCACGGACCATACGACTACCGTGTCCCGGATTCCATGCGTGATAAACTGCAGATCGGCATGCGAGTTCACGTACCTCTTGGAAGACGTAGAAAGCCGATCACTGGCTGGTGCACGAAAATTGATCTCGATGCAAAGGCACAACGATCACTGCGGGACATCTCCGAGATCATTGACGCAGAACCACTCTGCGACACGTATTTGGTGCGGCTTGTTTTATGGATGAGCCACTATTACCAAGCACCCGCTGGTCAGGTCTTCGACACGCTAATCCCCTCCAGCGTTCGCAGCAATGCGGGCACGCGTGAAAAAACCTACTTTCATCCACGCATGGAATCTTTGGACGACGCAACCATCAATGGCCTGCCCAAAAAGCAACAGGCAGTCGTTCGGCATCTCATCGCTGCAGCCCAACCTTTGACGGCTGTGCAACTGATGGCAAAAGCAGCCTGTACTCAGGATCCAATTCGGCGACTTCAAAAGAAGGGCCTTCTCAAGCCTGAGACACGGCGGGAAATGACAACCGCCAATCCAACACGTTGGCAAGTTAGCGATGGGGAAACTGAGCGATCATTGACTCTCACCGAGGACCAATCTCACGCGTTGGAACGAATCACCTCTTCCGTTGACAGTGGAGAAGGCAAGACGCTTGTTTTGCATGGTGTGACCGGGAGCGGAAAAACCGAAGTCTATATCCGTGCCATCGAACATCTTGTCAGGTTTGGCCGCGGCGCCATCGTTCTGGTTCCGGAAATTAGTTTAACGCCCCAGACGCGTGGTCGATTTGAACGCCGATTTCAATCAGTCGCGGTGTTGCACAGCCAGATGACACCCGCTGAAAGGCATTTCCAATGGCAGCGGATACGAAGCGGTGAGGTTCAGGTCGTTATCGGACCGCGTAGTGCTGTATTTGCCCCCATGCCGCGATTAGGACTGATCATTCTGGACGAAGAACACGATTCATCTTTCAAGCAGGATACACAGCCAAGATACCACGCCCGAAAGGTCGCTCACGCCCGTGCGATGTCTCTCGGTATACCGCTTGTACTCGGTTCAGCGACACCATCACTCGAGTCATGGCAAGCGACCCAGACGGGTCATGCGGAATTGGTCCCGTTGCCTTCTCGAGTTAATGACCTTCCTATGCCAGCCGTACAATTGGTTGACCTGCGTGTGAAAGATGATCGGTCCTTTGGAGCAATTAGTCGCCCACTTCATGTTGCCTTGCGGGAAACACTCAAAGACAAGGGCCAAACCATCCTGCTTCTGAATCGACGTGGTTTTGCAACGACGATTCAGTGCCCCGCATGTGGAGACGTTGTTGCCTGCCCAGACTGTGACATGCCTCTTACCCATCATCGAGATGGAGGCAAAGCAATTTGCCACTACTGCGACTTCACAATCCCCACGCCACCCGCGTGTCCTGCCTGTCGATTCGATGGAATCCGATATGGTGGATTGGGGACACAACGGCTCGAAGCCGAAGTCAAAGCCAAGTTCCCTGAGGCACGTATCGCTCGAATGGACAGTGACACGATGCGACGGCCGGGAAGCCATCAGAAAGTTCTCTCCATGTTTCGACGTGGTGATGTTGATATTCTTTTAGGCACACAGATGATTGCCAAAGGTCTTGATTTTCCGAACGTTTTGCTGGTGGGTGTGATTAATTCAGATAGTGCCCTGCACTTCCCTGATTTCCGAGCCGCAGAACGTACTTTTCAATTAGTCACCCAGGTAGCGGGTCGAACAGGACGTGGAGACCGCAGTGGCCGAGTAATCGTTCAGACTTATTCACCAGAACACCCCGCGATTCAAGCTGCATCGCGTCATGATTACCACCAATTCGCCAAAGATGAAATGGTGGTAAGACGCCGTTTCAATTACCCTCCCTTGGGCAGTGTCGCGAGAATCATCATTCGCGGCTCAGTCGAAGATGTCACCGAAGCAGTGGCCGATTCGTTGCTAACCCGACTGGATGCCGCTCGCAAACAACTCGGTTACGAAGTACGAGTCCTCGGGCCAGCGCCGCCACCCATTTCAAAACTGAGGGGTAAGTACCGATTTCACATTCTTTTGCAGTCGACAAACGCAGGGCACTTAGGCAGCACCATTCGAAAAGCGATCGAAGCTTTTACGATTGCTGAAAAAGATGACGTCCAATACGTCATCGATATCGACCCAATGGACATGCTTTAGAGAGCAGTGCCGAATTGCTCGTTTAGCAACCATTGCTTTGAAATAACGAATGCAATGCTCACGAACTCGGCAAAACCAACCGCCTTGATGGTCGAATTCAACTGCAGGTTTTCGGATCAAGGTGACAAACGTGATAATTGCCACTGTTCACCAGCTTGGCGATAACAGATGCGATCGTGCAAACGACCGGGCCTGCCCTGCCAGAACTCAAATCTGGTTGGTTGCACTTCGTAACCTCCCCAATGATCAGGACATGGAATTTCCTGTTGGTCATACTTCAATTCAAGTGCTGAAAACTGTTCCTGAAGAGCTCGGCTCGAATCGATGACAGAAGACTGCCGACTCACATGCGCCCCCAACTGACTTTCCCGAGGGCGAGACTGAAAATACTCGATCGACTTACTGCGATCTGATTTCATTACGGTTCCCTCGATCCTCACCTGACGCTGCAAGTGCCCCCACAGAAAGCAAAGAGAAACCTGGGGATTCTCGGCCATTTGTTGACCCTTCTCTGACTCATAATTCGTATAGAAACAGAGTCTTCCCTCTTTGATTCCCTTTAATAAAACAACCCGTGATGTCACTTTTCCTTCTGCGTCAGCAGTCGCCAAAGTCATCGCATTGATTTCCATCCAATCCGGCAAATCGGGCTGCTGGGCCTCTTCAAACCAACATTGAAACTGAACCATTGGATCAGAATCAACGTCACACTTTGCAAGGCCGGACATCGAATAGCACTTACGCATTTCGTGGATAGACATGCTCGTTTTCAAGCCTTGAAAGGTATGAATTGCGGACTTTCTTAACGACGTTCGGAAACATGCACACTGTTTGGCGCGCCGCTTGCCCAGTTATACGCCTGCAGCGGTTTTTCTGCCAACCTGACAATATCGTTGAATCATGGAGCCATGATGAGGGATTCGTACATTGGCCAGTTACTGGTCGCATCAAGCACCGTTACCGATCCAATGTACGCCAACGGCGTCTGCCTGATCGTTCACGACGACGAGGATCGCGTGATCGGTGTCATGCTTAACCGACCAATCGAGCCAAATCCAGAAGCACTTGGCACCATTCTGGGTGTAACAGATTCCGAACAACAGCAACCTCGGTTTTCGGTGAATGCAACAAAAACTGCGGAAAGCGAGCTTGATTCACCCTTTCCGGCTTCGAGATCACTGCACTTCGGTGGTCCACTTTCGGGACCGATTGTCGCACTCCATCAAATGCCCGATTACGCTGAAGCAGAAACAGGTGACGGCATCTATGTGGCCGCACAAAAAAAACATCTGGTTGACTTGATTCGTGCCCAGAGTGAACCTTGTCGGCTCATCGTAGGCCATTTGGGCTGGAATCCCGCAGAGCTCGACTGCGAAATCGCCGAGGGGAACTGGCACATTATGCCTGCGAGCGTCGAAGATGTCTTTTCATCTGCCAGCGACATGTGGTCCTGTATCATTCGCCGGGCGACTGATTCATCGCTTGCGAAGTGGATTGGTCTCCCTGATGCAAACTCCGTCGGTGAGTTAAACTAAAGTGCGCTACGCGTACGCCTCATCCAGGGATGACCGATCGCAGTCCCGGCATGACCGATAGCAACACGGCAACAGTTGCTTCAAGCACGCAATGTCCCCATGAATTACCGCAATCCATCAGCAAGAGCCACACCGTGGATGACCCCGACCAAGAAGATGGGATTAAAAAGAAATTTCGCATTCAACGGCGAAGACTTGGCAAGATCATGTTCATCGAAAAAGAAGGCTCTTACGGTTTCATACAAGCCGAAGACTTCACAGATGACGTGTTTTTTCACAGCGTCGATTGGGACGGCACCATCGTAAAGAATGGTGTCACTCGAAAAGTCGCTCCGGAGGTCGAGTTGTGGGTGGAATTCGAACTCGATGATGAACATCGAGAAACCCACGATCGTCTGAGAGCAAAAGTGGTTCGCCCAACGACACGTCCTATTGGTGGAAAGCTTTCAGGACGGGATGCGACATTCAGAATCGTAACGCATCACCCGAACGCACGGCGAAAACGCCCAAACTGGCGTAAGTAGTCCGAACGTTACCTGCAAGCATAAGTACCTGATACCCCCATCCTGACACCGCTACTTGTCTCACTTTGGTGCTTTTCCACCGTTCTTTCTGGCTTCGCTAACTTCAGCCTCAAGATCGTTAACAAGCCTGCCATTGATGTGTGTCTCCAACAGTTCACGGGTGATGACAAACATTTGATCGACCTTAGCCCGCTGATTCGCGTTACCACTACCAGCAAGATCGTTGTTGAAGTCCGTCTGCCTTTTGCCCATATCATTGCCGATTTTTTCGTTGCTGGGTTGGTCCCGAAGTGCTTCCATGAGAGCCTGGGCCTTTTCCATTTCACCGCGTTTCAATCGCAATTGAATCCTGGCTCTGTACAATTCACGAACAGCTACCAAGTCAATGATAGCGTTCTGGACGCCACGAATATAAGCTTCTGCCTGCAGACGCTTATCGTCGCCCGCCAAGTCAGCGACATCGAACTGATGCAATCCCGGAACAATCGGCAAGCGAGCGAGGACGGCACCACCATTTTTGACGTACAACAATCGAAATGGGGCATCGGTGGGCTCGATTCTCATACGTCCATCCCAGTCAGTTCGACCGATGAAGGTCATTTTCGTCGACTTCAATTCCTTCTCATACAATTCATATCCAATCATGGGCGTGTTCGGATCACCTTTTAAATGCAGTCGGATAGTAGATGCTTCTTCGAATGGGCGAACCTTCAAAGCCATTCTAAATGTTCGCTTGTTCTTTCTTCCCCCCAAGCCCCCAGCCCGTCCTGCATAGAAGTCCATTTCAACATTGCGGCCCTTGAATCCTGTCACATTCAGGAAGGCCCAATCCATGGGGCCAATCACGAATGGCCTTCCATTACGATCATTTTTTCTTTGCATCGGTTCAAGGACGTCGCCAGCTTTCAACTTTGCTGGTGAATCTTCATCCACGATCAACCCGCTTGCTCTCAACAAGCCTTTTGCAGTAACGTTTCTTTTCCCGACGTTGTCAATCCGAACAACCGGCGCGAAAGCCCGCGTGATCGTCTTACCGATCGTCGTGGGCAGGGTATATCGCGTCCCACTTTCTGTTTCTGCAATCGGTCCGAAATGCCGCATCAGCGTATCCATTTCTACCACGCTTACTTTTGTCGGAACTTCATTGGTCTGCAGTCTGACAATGAAAATCTTGTCATAGGCATCGATATCTCGACTCACCAAGTTCGCCAACTCGGGAAGAATCAACTTCGCCTTCGGATCGTCCAATAATCGGGCGGTTCCGCGTGACACCAGCACGGCTTCAGTTTCATCGTCACCCCACAGTTCGCTGACTGCAACTGCATCACCGTCGACAGACTCCATCTTGGGGCCTACACCAGACACAGTCTTGTCCCCGATAAGAGCAGCTCGTTGCTTTACCTCTTGAATACGCCCCTTGGTTCCATAAATTTTGTTTACATATTGCGCGACATTCTGGGCGACACGAATACGTATGGCATCACTGTGGTCCATCTTGACAGCCAATACCGGATCAGCAGCGGTAATGATGTCGTAGTCCATCGCAGCCATATTCCGGTTAGCAGCAGTAGCAACTGCCCGAGGTGCTTTGGCAATGCTAACTCGCCAAATCGCTGAGAAATCACGGTCCAAAAACTTGCGCAGGGGCTGTTCGATTGTCGAGACTGACACCTCTGGACTGTCAGAAACCAACCAGATGAGAACTTTATAGGGTGAATAGTCCCATGGCAGCTTGTCGCCAGAATTATCGGTAACTTTCTTGTAGTTCTCAGCAGCGAGCTTGGCTGCTTCAGGATCAACTTCAACTTCCTCAGCATCACTGGAATCGTCGACTTTTGTTGTCGCGTTATCGCTTTCGGCAGCACTAGATCCATCTACCACCGGCGCATTGCTGTTTGCTGCAACCACGTCTTTCGAACCCGGCTCTTCGGCAGATTTTTTTTCAACAGGTGCGATCTCAGTCTCTTGGCTGGTTACAGCCTGCATCGACCACACGACGTGGTCATTGAAGGCAGCAAGCAAGAGAGCGATTATCAATAAATTCCAGCGTATCATTGTCCCAGCCGCCAATTTCCCGCGTTCTGATAAAGCGAAACGATGTCGGATCCCATCCCCACCAGCTCTCGCCGATAAGCGTACGACTCCACCATTTGCCATAGGGGCAAGACGGGAAGTTCATGATGGGTGATCGAGTGAAGGTCCAACAGTCGGTCCCGCACTTCACGCCAATTTTTGGCATGCTCAAGTTGTCTTAAGCCAAGTCCCACCAGCTGATCTTGGCTACCTGCAAGACCTTCTGGTCCAAGCACACGACGCGCGTCAATGATTGGCTCCCACACCGCTGCCGAAACATAAACGATATCAGCGATGTCTTCCTCTGGTTTTGGAAAAGTCCTGCCGACAGGAAGCTGAACCAACTCCACTTCCAATCCCAGCAGTTTCCATTGAGTACTGATTGCCTCACACGCAACACGTGACAGATTATCTGGAGGAAATGCCAACCGGAGCGGTGTCAGCTTGGGCATCTCGAGTTTCTTCCGCTGGGCCATCGACTTCATCTGATTAGTATTCATCGCCAAGAGAAGCTTCGCCAATGGTGGCTCATAAGGTCGGGCCGGAATTTTTTCATCGTAGCCATACCCCAATGGATCGTTTAACTCGATCCCAGCTGGGAATGGACCTGAAAGAACGCGGCAGCCCTCAAACTCGAGACCTTCTAGCAGTTCACCCTGCAAAATATCCTGCCGATTAATCCCGTAAAGCAGAGCGCGCCGGAACGTTCTTTCGGCCAAGTAAGCGTGATCTGAACACGGGACCAACATGTGAACAGTCGGCAATGGATATTTTGCTACTTTAATAGACTTACTCCGCTGCAATCTCACTGCATCAGCGGGGAATAGCTGGTCCAGAACATCGACTTCACCCTGAAGTAGAAGATTGACTGCTTCTGCTGCTGAAGGACACCTCACCTCCACAATTTCACGCGGCTGTGTTTCTGTTTTCGGTGCTCCGGAAAGTACATACCTAACTTCATCATCGCCGACTTCCTGACGAAGATAATCCCCGGTGGGCGAAAGCGGTTTATCCCCAAACCAACTACCATCCACAGGAATCTGCAGCAAGCTTGTGGGTAGCACATTGGGGCGTCTCAAATTGAAGGTCACCTGTTTGGGTCCGTCCAATCCGATCGAGTCAACGGCTGCGGCCCAAGGCGAAAAATAGTCGTTCGAATTCACCTGTGCTCTCTTCGCCATCACATCAGCCAAGAACGGTCCACTTACTTTATCCAAAGGTGGCTTGAGGTTCTCCGGATCAAGAAGCAGCTCAAAGTGCATTCGATCCGGGCTCATTTCGACATCCCCAAAGATAAAGTCATACTCTCCACCCTCCGGCCCTGGACCCTCCATTTCAAACAGAGTGCGATATAGCAACCGACCTGAGCGTCTGGCCCCCCAGTTATCAAGTCGCGTCGGCTCCAGAACCGTGGCAGTCTGCAGCACTCCAACATTGATCAATGGATAAATACGATCAACCAATTTCACGAGCTCGGTTCCACCAGGAATATCCGGCTTCAAATACAAACTTTCGCGTGACAGTTTTCGAGCAGCCCGATAGTCCTTGGCCTCAAGTGCTGCCCTTGCCTCGTTCTGTTTCACAGTAGCCATCCGCAGGAATTCTGCGTTCCACGTTTTCACCGACTGCAGATTCTCACTGGCATAATCTTTCTCGAGGCGTGCCAGCATTTGCTGGGCGAGATTCAAATCACCAACCTCCATCAGTTGTTGCATCAACTGATCAGTTGTTCTTCCAATGGCATCAAGAACCATCGATCTTTTGTATTCTGGGGCGTATCGCCGTAATTCTTCCAGCATTGCCAGTGTTGACGCCAACTCTTTTCGCTTCGCACGTGCGATTGCATCCAACCAGAGAAAATCGCATCTGAGTTCTCGCAATCCAGGCCGATTTGGAAAATCTCGAATCAGAACAGACATAAAAGGATAGGCACCTTTGAAATCGCCCTTAGCGATCCGTTCCTTTGTTTCGCGTTCAAGTCGCTTTTCCCAGAAATCGATTTTTTCGATATCAGACCACTTGGCGGTGAAATCTTTTCCTTCAATGCCCACAACGTTTAATTTCAACGAACCGGTTCTGTCAGCAGGCATGCTTCTACCTGGCAACTGCAACAGAAGCGCTTTGGCCCAACCACCGCCAGCCTTGGCGGTAAAGAAAAGCAGGTCATGCGGTTCTTCCTGCAACAACTCGAGTCCTGGATCACCGGGCTCACCCTGCTGCGCAAAGTTGACCAACTGAGCGTTCGCTAACCGAACGCCGGGCGATACTGTTAGCCAAATGGCTAACAGACAAAGCAAACTCGTGATTCGCATGCTCATTGAAGTTTTCCAACTGAACAATAGGAAAGGTATGAATTCAATTAGTTAGCAGGGACCGGTGTCCTGTAAATGACACCTTCAGTGCCAGGCACCAACAGCATGCCATCATTGATGAGCGGTGTTGCTGAAATCGGCTGTCCCAAATCATCTGTTCCAGAAACGGCCCCCGTTTGTGCATCAAACACGACGATCCAACCAGACTTTCCTGCAAGCACTATGTTGTCGCCGCTCACGATCGGTTTACCAATTGGCTGTCCAGCTGGAAGCGGAATCTGGAACAGACTTTTCCCCTCAGCGTCCATTCCTCGCAACTGTGAATCATCCGTCTGATAGAGGCAGATATCGCCGATTGCGACGGGCCCCCAAACGACTCTGCCATCGAGCAGGGTTTTGAATTTCGGCTTTAAGCTGACCATGTCAAATCCAGCAATGAAGTCAGCCGCAGGGCCAGCCGTAGCACTCACCACCGTATTACCGACCCCCGCAATTTGGTCGAGCAGGTCAAACTCTAGGTCGATCGACGCCAGCTCCCGAATCTGATCACCTATCCGCAACCGATACATCTTCCTGCGGCTGTCAGCAATGACAACTTGATCAGGATCACTTGGGAGCGTCAGTGAATTAGTCCAGTTGACTTGTTTGTTCGGATCACTCGCTGGTTGGAACGGAGTTCCAATCGCTTTTCCTGTACGCCAATCCATGAGCACAGCCCTGCCGTTGTCTAACGGAAGGAACAAACCACCTCCGGCTACCACTCCGCCATCTTTCGGCTTGCCAGCTGTGAAGCTCAAGGTCAACTGTCGAAGTTTCCCAAGCTCTCTCTGCGGCTCATAAACAATGATTGACCGACCATCTACCTGGTTCAACATCAGACTTCGACTATCGTCGATGGCGATAGGGTGTTCGAACCGGATTGCTACTGACTTCTCACCTGGGTTTTCAATCGGACCATTCGTCGATCCCGCCTTCTCAGTCTCTTGGTCAATTTCGAATAGAGCAGCCTGAGTCGTTACGCTCTGTAATGCATCGCTACCCGGTGGCATGCTCAGCAAAGCAACTGGCACCCCGACATCCGTTCGCCAGATCTCTTCTCCGGTTTTGGGATCCGCTGCGGTAACGCGGATAGCCGATGTGCCGCGCAAGATCCTGGCGTACACCAGTGCGTCCTCCCCCGAATATGGCTTTCCGATAAATGTATCGAACTCGTGCTTAATCCAATCACGAATCACTCGCCCGGTGTTAATTTGCAATTCATAGCGGCCGATTCGAGTACCAGTGATCCACATTTGACTTCGCCCCACAGCCATTTGTGTGGGTGTTGGTTGTTCGTAAAATGGCGGCAGTTTAGCTGCCTCAGTCACCTGATCTTTCTCAGCCGTCGGTTCAATGTCGTAGACAACGACCTCACCCAGGTCCGTCAACACGATCAGCCTGCGTCCTTGAATGATTGGAGGCACCCTCACGTTTCCGACAAGTCTGAAAGTTTGCGTCTGCCTAATCTGGCCCCCCGTTTCGTCAACACGAAGCACTTTAAGATTTGCATAGTCACTGCCAGCATTGACAATCACAAAGACGTGCCCAAGCAACGGCACAGGCGGGATACTGACCGTTCCCGGCTCATGCCCGACGTAGAAACTTTCAACGCAGGAACCGTCACGCGTATTAAGTAGATAAAGATTACTGTGGTCCCCAATGACATAAGCCCTTTTGGCTCGATCATCGACCCCAGGTGCAACGGCGAGATCCTGTGGGACTTGGGTCGCCCATTTTGCATCACCAGTTTCGACATCCAAACAAATCACCCGGCCGGAACCAGTGGATACGTAAATCTCATCACCGTTGCTGACTGGCTGCCCAAACGGCTCGCCTATTTTCGTTCGCCATAAAACAGTGCCATCCTCTTCACTGCAACGCAACACTTCGAGTGTTGAGGATTCGCTAAGCAACACTCCGTCTTCTAATCGCAACGGTGGAAGTTCTTTCGAATACCCGACGAATTTCCGCCATCTCAGTTTTCCATTCTCGCCGTCAAAGGCCAAAATTGAACCGCCAGCACGGAAGTAAAGAGTAACTCCTCGCAAGTCGGGAGCGACCGTTCCCGCCAATGTCGTCAACAGGACAGACTCCGCCCCGCCACTTTCTGCTACCGCCTCGCCGGCCTCAGGCAAATCTGCGGTAGGTTCAACCAAACGCTCCTGAATCTCGCTGGCTTCCAGAATCAATTTGACAAGTCGTTCATCTTCCCTCAGGTCAGGGAAATTTCGCAACAAGGCAGTCCGCGTATCGTATGCGTCTTTGGTTTTCTCTTCAGCGAGCAAAGCCACCATCGCTGACTCCGCTTTATCGAGGCTGATGTTTCGATTGATATCACGCTCCACGCGAGATCGATCTTCATCTAATGAAAGCAACCTGCCCTCCAAGTTCGTACGATCGGAAGCAGACACGTAAGCGGCGTTATTCATCAGTTCAAGTTGCTCACCGAGTATTGCGAGCAGTTCCTGCTTGCGAGCTGTTTCCTTCGCGCGGCCCGCTACGGAAACCAGATTTTCGGCAATTTCAACCATCAGAAGGGCCAAGTTTGCTCGCTCTTCAATCATCCCTTCCTCTTCTGCAACCAGAGGCAACTCCTCCTTCGCCAAAGCGACTGCCTTTTCTGGCTGCTGCTTGAAATCCGCAGCTTTATAAAGCTTGGTCATCGTGATACGCGTGCGTGCCAACGATGAATACTGATGATCATCGCCAAACATTTGCAGGAAGGCGAGATAATCTTTCTGTGCGCCTTCGTGAGTTTGAGCCTCGTAAGCGTCATTCGCTCTCTGAATGAAGGCGTCAGCATCTTCTCGGTTCAGGATCGCCAAACCGGCTCCCAAGATCAGCAAGAATAGAATGATGATCGCGACATAGCCGTAGATTTTGAACGAGTCCCAAACCGTCTTCGGCTCCTCGGGCCGTTTCCGCGAAGCCGTCGGCCTTTCACGAGGTGTTTCTTCCGCCATCCCACCACTTAAGCCCTCGACACCGACCGCAGTCACCTCGACAGGAACCGCTTCAACAGGAACCGCTTCGACAGGAACCGCTTCCGCTTCGAATACGGGGGTCGCTACGGGATCGACTGGCGTGGCATCCTCCACCACGACTGCAACTTCTTCCACACCAGCAGTCAAATCTGAATCTGCAGTCGTTTCAGTTGCTGGCTCCTCATACTCGCCACTACGCAATTCACCAATCAACTTGGTCGCTTGAAAATGCGTCAATTGCCCGTTGTCAACCAATAATTTGGCCACCGCTTCAGGTGTAATTCGCGTACCGCTTTGCTCCAACTGTTCGCGAAGGGCTTCAATGATCTCCTGGTCAAGCAATCCTAGTCGCTCCAAGCGGTCGATCAATTCGTTTGCAAGCATGTCTTTGTCGGTTTCTACAGTAAAAGGTTTCAGTCAGTGGTTTCTGCTCTGGTGCCGCCTAGATTCCAGGCTAGCTGATGTTGTAGGCAAAACGAGTTCAATGATTCATAAGTCTGAATCGTTTAGTCATCAATAAAAATCCTCGACTTGCACGACTTCCAATTCGGAAAATCCTGCGATGGTTCCGGCATCCATAGCATCGACCAACGAATGCAGCTTGGCCATTTCATGGACTTTTACGTTGAGCCGCATTGCGTCTTTACTCGCACTCAGTGCTTCCTTGAATGCCGTGATCAACCCCTGCTTTCCAACCGTTTCACGCTCCCAATCCTGCGCGATCACGAGAAAGCCACCGAATTCATCAACCTCGACTTCGATCGATTCCAACTCATCATCTTCTTCATCAGTGACTTGGGTGCTCGGAGCATCGGTCTGCTGACGTGGCATTTCGATTGATTTCTGCAAACTGAAGGCGGCCGTCACCATGAAGAAGATCAAGAGCAAGAACGTGACATCGACCATCGGAGTCATATCCATCTCTTCTTCGGGACGTTCTTTCCGAATCAGAACCTCGTCAATTTCATCTTCATCTTCATCAGCTACAGAACTCGATGCCATCGAGACCGCAGTTGCGGCTTGCCGCGAGACAGAACCTTTTGTCACTTGTTTCTTATCTACGGTCTCAGCGGTGATAGGTTCGGCAGCAACAACTTCTATTTGTCGTTGACCTGCATCATTATCACCAGCCGGACCGGGCTCAATCGACTTCTCAGGTACAGGCACGACCACGTCGCAACCGGGGCAACGCACACTACGTCCTGCCAACCGATCATTGACGTGGTGGCTGGCCCCACACTCCGAGCAACTTACTTCGATCGACATAAAAATAAACCCGATTTCTGTTCCGTATCCAACGTTTCAA
>Ga0315320_10003274_pt1 | contig 13314 bp, 12 predicted proteins | sample M140m21515metaG_FD_203458 | JGI IMG/M metagenome (GOLD analysis project Ga0315320, IMG submission 203458) | Ammonia-oxidizing marine archaeal communities from Monterey Bay, California, United States - M1 40m 21515 | ecosystem: Environmental > Aquatic > Marine > Coastal | place: USA: California...
GTGGTGCCGCGGGGTGGTCGAGACATCGCTCATGCCATTGCGGAGCGTCTTGGCTCGGTCAAGGCACGACCTCTCGATGACCCGGCCGCTGCGCTGGCCGCCTTTTCAAGCCGTGCCGGTGCCGAGCAGATGTCGGCCCATATTCACGAACTGGCCCACGATGGGGTGGTCGATTGCACGGCATCCTTTGGACCACGGGTACAAGAGTCGGATGGTCTGTACTTTATGCGGCCCACGGTGTTGTGGTGTCCCGATAATGCGCATCCGCTTGCTCGAACCGAATACCCGTTTCCTTTCGTTTCCGTGGTGGAGGTGAGTGAGGAGAGTGTGGCGTCGTGGGTGGGCGATACCTTGGTGTTGAGTGCGTTGACGGACAATCCCCGCGTGCGGCAGGCGTGTTCGGAGTCTCCATTGATCGATCGGTTGTACATGGGTGGCGAGAAGACCACGGTGGTCGATTGGTCCCGGCCCTATCAAGGCAATCTGTTTGAGCTGCTCTACCAACGCAGCCGGGGATCGGTCTGAGATGGCCAGCGGATTGACGCCGATTGTGTACGAGGGTGAGGTCGAGGAGATCTTGGGCCGAGTTGTGGCAGAGCATGGACTGCATGAAGTCATGTTGGTCACGGATGCCGGTGTCAAAGCGGCGGGCCACACCGAGTTGGCCCGCAACAGCTTGGAGAAGGCGGGCGTTGTGGTGCGGGAGTATGACCAGGTCCGTCCCAATCCCACCGACCACGATGTTCAGCAGTGTGCCGCGGCGTCGGCTGGTGTGGATGGCTTTGTTGCGGTGGGCGGTGGAAGCTGTATCGATACCGCCAAGGGCGCCAGCTTCATTGTGACCAATGGTGGCTCCATGCCCGATTATCGAGGCTTTGGTCTGGCCACAAAGCCGTTGCTGCCCATTGTCGCTGTGCCCACAACGGCTGGCACGGGTAGTGAAGCGCAGTCGTACACGCTTATCTCGGATGATGAGACCCACACCAAGATGGCGTGTGGTGCGATGGGAGCCCTGCCCATTGTGGCCATTCTCGATGCGCGCCTCACCTTGACCATGCCGCGGCAGCAGACGGCCATCACGGGCCTCGATGCCATTGTGCATGCGGTCGAGTCGGCCGTGTGCACCAAGCGCACGCAGGCCTCGTGGTTGCTCTCGCATGAGGCATTCACCTTGCTTGCTGTGAATCTACCGATGGTATTGGCAAGTCCCAGCGATCTGCAGGCCCGGCGGAACATGCTCCGGGGTGCGATGTTGGCGGGCCAAGCCATCGAGGCCAGCATGCTCGGTGCCGCGCACGCCAGCGCCAATCCGCTCACTGCCCAGTTTGATGTGCCCCACGGGATTGCCGTGGCCACGATGCTGCCGCACGTGATTCGATACAACACGGTGGATGAGGAAACGGCATCGCTGTACGCGAGCTTGGCGGAGCCCCTCGGCGGTGGTCCGCTTGATGGGCACATCGAGCGGCTCTTGACCCTCGCGGACCTCGCGACGCTGCAGCAATTGGGTGTGCGACACGATGCTGTGGCTGCGCTTGCATCGGATGCAGCAAGGCAGTGGACAGGTCAGTTCAACCCCCGCCCTGTGGATCGTGAAGCCTTCATTGCGCTGTACGAAGTGGTGCTTGGCAGGTAGCGGCTCTCGAGTTCTATTCTTCGGTAGCCGGTTCTACACCAGGCGGAGAGTCTTCGGCATCTTCGTCCTCAGAATCATCCTGACTCATCATGCCACCGATGGCGAGCCCGATGCCCGCTCCGAGTGCGACACACAGTCCAATGCTGTTGTCCGTTACTGACCCGGCCACCACCCCCAGTCCAGCACAAATGGGCATCCAGAATTGCGGTCCTTTGTTGTGCATTTCCTCGTCCTTTTCTTGTGGTTCAGTGCCCAGCTTCTATACAAGTCTGGTCTTCGTAAAATATGGTGGATACTTCGGTGGTGCCGTCGGTGTATTCCCACGACTCGCAGTCGCTTTCGGTCACATCGTCGCTGCACAACTCGTCATAGTCGCTTCCCCAAGTGGATACGCTGTAGGTTGACTGCTTGCAGGCACCGGTGGCGCCGTCGTAGTCATCCTCTGTCTCGCAGCCCAGCAGGGGCATGATGAGAAGTCCGAGAACGTACATGGCGACAGGGGCGGTCTGGGTCATAATGAAGGTACAGGATCGATAGTTATGTGTTGCAGTCCACAGTACCACAGGGGACAGGAACACAAGCGGACACCATCGGGGTCCGTCACTTGAAGTCTACAGCGGTGTACTGGGAACACACCCGTACGGAGAAGTTCACACCACGCGTCGTTTGCGGCGTTCCTCGGCGTAGGTGCGCATGCGGGCGAAGGCGTCGTGGGGGACCAAAAACCGAACCAACCAGCCCTCTTTCAGGTGCTCTCCGATTTCAGCGGGAAACGAGGCTACATAGCCATTGGGCATCATGATTCGCATCATGAAGGCACGGCGGTGTGGGGGGACACCCTGAGCGGGGAGGCGTCCCCGGCTGATGTGTAGTGCCCAATCGCGTCGGAAGGCGCGTGGGTCTTGCCACTTGGCCGTCAGGCTACGTCCATCGGTGGAGAGAGAAATGGTGGGTTCATGTAGAGAGATGGGTGGCTCTATCGGTTTCACCTGTTGTCGCTGTTGTTCAGTGGAAACGTACTGCTGTAAGCGCGCCCGATGACTCGGCGACATCGTCAAAATTCGTGCCATGCACCGTGTGGTTTCATCTCGCTTGGACGGTGTAGTACGCATGATTCGGGCCTCAGCCAGTACCCATTCGGATCCATCTGGAAGCTCGATTTTGAGGGTCACCTCTTCGTGTTCGTCAAATTGAACGGGGCTGCTGAATTGAATGATTCGACCCTTCATGGAGTCCGTGGTGCCAAAATGAATGCCACGCTGGCTCTGGATACCGATGGTGGTTTGAAACCGAGTCTTCATTCGAGGCCCTCCTATTGGTACTCATCGTACGGAACCCAAGAAATTGGAGTTTGGTGTAGGCTTTGATCGCAAAGAGGTTCGTTTTGCAGATCATTTCCACCCGAATTCCAGACGTAAAAATCCTCGAGACGGAGTCATTTGAGGACCACCGTGGAGTCTTTGTGCGCCACTGGGACGCAGAAGTCTGGGAACGAGCCGGCATCGGTCCGTTTGTACAAGACAATGTTTCGGTGTCTGCTCCTGGCGTGTTGCGGGGGTTGCACTTTCAACGTGTTGCTCCCCAGGGAAAGCTTCTCAGTGTGCACACCGGCGCCATTTTTGATGTGGCCGTGGATATTCGACCGGGCTCTCCAACCCTTGGAGAGTGGGTGGGGGTGGAATTGCGTGCCGGTGAGCACACCCAACTGTGGGTGCCACCCGGCTTTGCGCATGGGTTTTGTGTCATCGAAGGCCCGGCGACGGTGCATTACCGGTGCACCACAGTCTACGACCCGGATGAACAAGGTGGGATCCGCTGGGATGACCCGGCTTTGGCCATCGAGTGGCCCATAGACACCCCGATTCTGTCAGACCGAGATCAAAAACTGCCCTTTCGGTAGGTGGGTTTGCTGATACACTCCAGGTCAGGAGGTTCTGCATGCGTTGGACGATTGTATTGGCAGTGTTGTTTGTGGGGTGCGGTGACAAAGATGAAGGCACCGCGGGCGTTGAATGCGAGGATGGTGCCATCGCAATCGATGGTGAGTGCACGGTCCAAGGCAGTGGTGCTCCCGATGGGGATGACGACGGGGGTACTGCGGATGCCGATGGCGGTTCGGATGGTGGAACAGGCGGTGGTACAAGCGGTCCGGTTTCGACAGATGCCACCATTGTGATCACATCACCAGACAACGGAACCGAAGTTGTCGACCCGAACGTTGAAGTGACATTCGTGGTGGATGGCTGTGAAATGAGCTCCCCTGCGGACAATGCAGAGGGGTGCCACATCCACAAGTCTGTGAACGGCGTGGCCTATGAGGGCGGTCAAGGCCACTACAGCGACGCTTCGATGGTGTTGGAGCTTGGTGATCCGGGTGGCAAGAACATTCGGCTGGTCTTGGTTCGAAATGATGGCACAGATTTAGACTTTGAGCCTGCGGTCGCGGACGTGGTCTCTGTGGTCGTGTGGGCGCCGGAAGACTCCGGCAGCAGCGACACGGGCAGCAGCGACACGGGCAGCAGCGACACGGGCAGCAGCGACACGGGCAGCAGCGACACGGGCAGCAGCAGTGACACTGGGTCGGACGATGCGGGTGCGGATGCGGATGCGGACGGCACCGTGGATGCCGACGATGGCGGTGCGGCCTCAATGGGATCGTGTGTTGTCGGGTCCGGATGTTTTCCGGACGTGAGCGAAGAAGCCTGTGGAGAATTTGGTGGAGTGTGGACTGAAGCTGAGCCATGCCCCTCGGACTCAGATGCGGATGACGGTTCTTCCGACGACGATGGTTCTGCGGGTGACGACGGTTCTGCCGACGACGGTTCTACGGGTGACGACGGTTCTTCCGACGACGATGGTTCTGCGGGTGACGACGGTTCTGCCGACGACGGTTCTGCGGGCGACGATGGTTCTGCGGGTGACGACGGTTCTTCCGACGACGACGGTTCTGCGGGCGACGATGGTTCTGCGGGCGACGATGGTTCTGCGGGCGACGACGGTTCTTCCGACGACGATGGTTCTGCGGGTGACGACGGTTCTTCCGACGACGATGCTGGTGGGGACAGCTCGGGTTCGGAATCGTAGGTTATAGGGCAGGAGCGGCTGCGTCCTACGGGTCACATTTGCGGAGCAGGGCCTGGGCTTCTTTGGTTCGGTCCATACCGCGGCTCATCAACCGGCCGGCCATGCAGTCCACGATGGGGTCGTGACCCGGCCGTCTCAGTGCGGGGGCCAGTGTGCCAATGGCGGCATCGTAGCGCTGCTGTGAGGCGAGAATGCGAGCCAAGTCCACACGGGTTTCGTCGCTGCCGGGGCTACCTTTGAGGATGGCGCGGTACAATGCTTCGGCTTCACCAAAGCGCTGAAGTCGGTGCAGGGTAAGGGCCATGTCTCTGCGCGCTACTACATTGTTGGGGTTTTCCTGCAGTTCAGCTTTGATGGCTTGAGCGAGTTGCTCGAGCTCGTTTAGTTTTCGGGAACGGGTCAGATACTCCCCGTTCAGGTCTCGGTCGTTGGGATGGGCCTCTGCTGCCAATCGGACGGTTTGCAGGGCGTCCACGGGTCGTGCGAGCGCATCGAGTAAATCCGCTTTGAACAGCATGAGTGCGGGAACAGGCCCATGTTTCTCGACCATGGTATCCGCCCGCTTGAGCAATGCTGCAGCATTGTCGTCGGGGGTCTGGGTCAAGAGATTAAAGAGGTCGACCCTGTCCTTGGGGTCTACTGTGCTCACGTCTTTGGGCGCTTCACTGCGGGTGATGTAGCCCAAGGACTCCAGGGCTTCGCGATCTTGCTCTGATAGCGCCATGGGGTCCGTGGTGGGCGGCCAGCGCCTCGGGAATTTCTCAAATGTGGTGGCGGCAGTCGCGGCGTGGTCTGTCCGATACCGATTCACCAGTTGCTTGGGGTCTGAGTCGAGGTGGTAGCGTTCTGGCGTGGGTAGGTCGTACCAAGCACGTTGGTCGTGATCAAAGACGGCAAAGACGGGTGCTGCATCAAAATCGAGCGCGGGGGTGACAGTCTCTACACTCAGGGTGCGCGCGCCCACAGCGTCTCCTTTTAGGTGCGGCAGAAGGCTGATTCCATCGGTTGGAAAGGGCTCGAGGCCTGCGGCTTCCAAGAGTGTGGGGGCGATGTCGAGCAATGAAGCGGGCCCACTCACCTCCACCCCTTTGGTGGAGACTGTTTTTACGGCGCTACCCGCGAATACCATCAAAGGAACCCGTACCGTGCTGTCATAGGCAAAGAACCCGTGGGTGTCTTCCCCGTGTTCTCCCAGCCCTTCCCCATGATCGCTTGTGATCACGACAAGGCTCGATTCGGTTCGTCCTCTGGCTTCGAACCCATTGAGCAGGCGCTGCGTTTCTCCATCCGCGATGGCGATGGCGGCCTCGTACGGCGTCTGGTCCTTTTGGTCAGAGTCGGCCCATGGGCGATGGGGATCGAACAGATGAACCCAGAGGAAAACAGGCTGTTCATCGTCCTTGTCTGCAAGCCAATCCAGGGCGTGATCGACGGTTTGGCTGCCGGGCCGATGAGCCACCACACGGTTTTTTCCAGGTGAAATGTGGTCATTGAAGGTCGAAAATCCGCGGGCGATTCCATATCGACTGTCGAGTACGCTGGCCGAAACAAAGGCGCCTGTCGACCAACCCGCATCTCGAAACCGCTCGGCCAATGTCGGGAGCACATCGTTCACAGGCCAAGTTCCATTGTCGCGTGCACCATGGGCCGGCGGGTTCACGCCGGTCATGACAGATGCGTGTGCGGGGAGAGTGATGGGGACGGGTGTGCGTGCGTGTGTGAACACCGCGGAACGGGCGGCGAGTTTATTCCACACGGGGGTGTAGTCCAAGCCCACATGGTCTGCCCGGACGGTGTCCCAAGTCACGATCAAAACATCGGGCTGCTGCGCCCGTTCCACTGCGCATCCCCCAGTGCTCAGTAATGAAAATGCCAGCAGCATTGTTCGGCGCATGAGTCCCGCTCCTCGTGCAGCGTATTCTACCGGTTGTAGCCATGCTTGCGAGAGTTGTACAAACTTGTTGCAACAAGCGGTCAAATTCGCTCTACTATTGGAATACGGGAGTTCCAATGAGACTGGGTATGTGGGTCATTACAACGGTGTGGATGTGGGCGTGTAATCCAGGCTATGAGGCGAATGAAAAACCAGGTGGAGAGGCGCTACCTGAGCGGGAAGATGCCGACTCCGATGTGGGTCTCGATACCGGCCCCGAGGAGCCCGGTCCTGATGGTACAGACCCCGACGGGGCTGGTGATGAACCGGATGCGGATGAAGACCTCGATGCAGATGGCGCCGTGGATGCAGACGGTTCCGATGGAGGAGTGGATGACACTGGAGACATCGATGAAGTGCGCTCCAAGAAGGTGCTCACCATCATGGTGGATGGCTGGCGTCCAGATGTGATCTATGTGGCGGATACCCCCACCATAGATTCTCTGTGGCCGGACTCCGCCTACAGTCTCAAGGCCCGGGTAGAGGACACCACCATCAGCGGTTCCGGTCAGTCCACCTTTGTGACCGGGGTACATCGCGACAAGCATGGTGTGGACGACAACAGCTTTGATGGCCGTGATTACGAGCAGTATCCATACTGGTTCCGCCACCTCGATGAGGCTGCGCCCGACTTGGTGACCGCCGCGTACCACACCTGGCTTCCAATGTATGAGCATGCTCTGGGCGAAGATGCGGGTGCCGATATCGCTCACTTTTGGGCCTACAGTGACGATGATGGCGATGCGCAAACCACGACACAGTTAAAACTCGACCTTCTGACCGAAGACCTCGATGCCATCGTCTGGATGCTTTCTGATTTAGATACCAATGGTCACAGTTACGGATTTTCGCCCGATGTCCCCGAATATGTGGCGGCGATGGAGCTCATCGATCAGCAGATTGGTGAAGTGCTCGAGACCATAAAGGCGCGTGAAACCGTGGAGGATGAGGACTGGATGGTCATCATCTCGACCGACCATGCAGGCTCTGACTACGGCCATGGCTACAACATTCCGGAGCATCGTCTCGTGCCCATGTTCATTCATGGGGGTGCTGCGGTTCCAGGTCCCATGTGGCCATCACCGAACACGGTGAGTGTTGTGAGCACAGCCCTGGCGCATCTTGGCGTAGTGATCGACCCTGAATGGGGGTTGGATGGTCCTGCCGTTGGGCTGACCGCCACCGCAGCTCCCGAAGCCCGTTTGGACACCAACCTAATTGTGAACAGTGGCGCCGATATGGAGCGAGGTTTCTGGGGTGAGTCTCCCGATGCTTCGTTGGTCGGGTGGACCGATCACGGCCAAGTCACAGCCACAAAATATGGAAGTGAAGGATATCTTTCGGTCGATTCACCCGGTCCCGATGGACGGGGTGACAATTTCTTCTGTGGTGGAGACTCCTCCTCCGATGAGGAGATCGTTCAAGACATGTCACTCAGCGCACTGAGCGACGACATCGATACCGGAACACTGGGATACGAACTGCAGGGTTGGCTGGGTGGATACAGCGACCAAGGAGACCGGGCCGAAGTACAACTGGAACTGCTGGATGGCGACGGGGAGGTGATTGCATCGGAGACCCTTCCCGCTGTGACGGCCGCCGAACGGGGCGGTGAGACAGGCTTGATGGTTCGAACGCGATTCGGGATGGTGCCTCCATTCGTCCGCTCAGCGCGCATCACGGTGAACTTCATCCGCAGTGCTGGCATCAATGATGGCTATGTCGACAACTTGGTGTTCAAGCTGACTGCCGGCTGAACTACTCTTCTGTGGGCTCTTCTTCAGGCTCTTCAGGCGGGGGCAATGCCAGTGGGCTTTCGGCCATCTTTGGCTCTTGTTTGAGCGCCTCGTCCCACCATGGCAGGGTCTGAAACAAGCTGTATTGATCTTCAAACAAGGGGCATGTGACCGAGAACGGTTGCTTGTTGGGCAAGGTGAGCTCGATGCGGAAACAGTGCAGGCCGAGCCGGTTTGCAACCGTGTTCTCTCGCCACCATCGATTGATTTTCGAGTCACCATGCTCGGAGTCACCAATGCAGGGATGGTAGAGATCGCGAACATGTCGGCGAACTTGATGGAATCGTCCGGTTTCCGGTCGCACGCGAAGCAACGAACAGCGTGGTTCATGCGAACGCCCGATGTACTCGACGACACTCGCGGCATCTTTCAGGTAGCCGTTGTCATCTTTCATCGGTTTATCGATACGCACCGGGTCTTCGTTTTTATAAAACCCGCGCACAAAGGCAAGGTAGGTCTTTTCTCCATTGCGGAGAGCCTCTTGAAGTGGCCCGGCCCAGGAACGCTCTTTCGCGAAAATTAGGCATCCAGATGCTTGAAAGTCCAGACGATGTATTGGGTACACATGAGCGCCCACCTGATCTCGGACACGCTGCAAACACGCGTCTGCACGACGGTGATGCTCGTTGCGGTGGACGATCATCCGTGGCGGTTTGGCCACCACGATCCATTCGTCGGCTTCAGCGAGTACAGGGAGGGCACGTTCATCAGACACAGATGCCCTCTAACCGCGTTAGGACCGGCCTATGTCTGCACAACCCCAACAAGTGCGAAACTATCTTCGAGAATTGCAGCACACGATCTGTGATGCGCTCGAAGCCGCGGATGGTAGCGGGAAGTTTATCGAGGATCGAATCGATACCGCTGGGGGTGGGGTAAGCGCTCCTCGTGTCCTGGAAGAGGGCACTCATATTGAGCGTTCTGGCGTGAACTTTACCCATTCGGTGGGTACAGAGCTTCCTGCGGCGGCCACCGCCCGACGACCAGAACTGGCGGGCCGTGGCTTTCAGGCGATTTCGCTTTCGCTCATTGTTCACCCCCGCAATCCATACGCGCCCACGACCCACGCAAATTTTCGTTGCTTTGTGGCGACCAAAGAGGGAGAAAAGCCGGTTTGGTGGATGGGCGGTGGATACGATCTCACGCCCTACTACGGATTTGATGAGGATGCAGTTCACTTTCATCAGACGGCAAAGAATGCATGTGAGCCCTTTGGTGCAGCCGTATACCCCAGGCTGAAAGAACGCTGTGACGAGTACTTCTTTCTGCCCCACCGTGGTGAAGCGCGCGGTGTTGGTGGCGTGTTTTTTGATGATTTTCAGTTGTCGGGTTGGGACACTACGGTGGCCTTTCTTCGTTCGATTAGTGCGAGCTTTATTCCAGCATACTTGCCCATCCTGGAGCGTCGAAAGAACCAAGAATATGGGGAGAAAGAACGGGATTTTCAGCTGTACCGTCGTGGCCGCTATGTGGAGTTCAATCTGCTGCAGGATCGCGGGACCAAGTATGGGATCGAGTCGGGACGACGCATCGAGGCAGTGATGTGTTCGATGCCTCCATTGGTGCGGTGGACGTACAATCATCAGCCCGAACCGGGCAGCCCGGAAGCGGTGTTGTACGAACGCTATTTACACCCCCAAGACTGGACGAATCTTCCATGAACCTGTTGCTCATGCGCCATGCCAAATCTTCATGGAAAGAAGATGGCATGGATGACCATGACCGACCCCTCAATCATCGGGGCCGGGAAGCGGCACCGAGGATGGCCCAGGTGTTGGTTGAGAGTGACTTGGTACCCTCCCGAATATTGGTGTCATCCGCCGCCCGCACCCAAGAGACAGTGGAACGAATGCTGACCATTTTGGGCCCCGTCCCTGTGGTGGTGATCCCCAAGCTGTACCACGCCATGCCGATGACCATTCTTCAGATACTGAAAGAGCACGGTCAGGGTGCGGATCCGCTGTTGATTGTGGGTCACAACCCTGGGATGGAGACCACGGTGTCCAACATTGCCGGAAATATTGTGCCCTTTCCAACGGGTGCTATCGCACACGCGGTGGTGACTCCCAATGAGTCGTCCAAGGTGTTGGCGGTATGGCGTCCGGACGAACTGCCCGCGGAATGAGTCGCAGGGCTGTATGGGGTGTGGGCATTCTGGTTGCCGGTACGGTGCTCTTGGAAGCCACGCTTCGGTTGGATTCAGAACTGCCAAGTTTGCGCGCAGATGTGGTGTCTTTTCATCCGCAGGAGCGTCCCGCTGTGGTGGCTTCCGGTCCGGATATTTCCGACTGTCGTGGCCCCGAGGATGATGACAAACCGGTCTCATGGACGCGCACTGTTGGTGAAGCAGAAGGTGTTCCGATTCGGCTCCTGGTGGCGGGAGATAGCATCACATTGGGCGAAGGGGTTCAGCCAGAAGAAAGCTATGCTGCCATACTGGCCACAGCGCTTTCTGTGCAAGAAAACCGCCCAGTTACCGTGGTGAATGCCGGGGTCAATGCTGCGGGCTACTGCCACGTCATCCGTGCGGTACATCGTCATATGACAGACGAGCCCTATGACCGTGTGGTGATTGCGTTCTTTGCCGATGATCTTGAGCAGCGGGCGGTCACCTTGGTGAATGGGACGCTTCGTGCCGACCCAACCATGGTCGGTGGGATCATCGGAACCTTGGCGGCCGGCAGCTACGTGTTCAACTGGGTGTGGTTCAAGCAGTTGGAATGGCTCATCACGCGACAGACGGATGATGGACGACACCCACCCAATCACATCACCCGGGTGGGTCGAACTATACCGACGGAGACGCTATTGAATTTTGAACGTTCGATTCACGGTGTGCGGAGCTACGACCCCCTGTTCGTGCTGATTCCTCCGGTGGGAGGAGCCTTGTGCCCGACCGAACCACACCCGGGTTCGGAATGCGAATGGTTGGTGCAAGACATGGCTCGAATGGTCCGAACTTTGGGCGGGATGGGCGATAACTTTGTCGATTTACGTGGACTGTGGAGTGACGGTGCCGATCACACGCAGTCCATGGAGCGGCGGTGGTGGCGCGAACAGAACCGTCTTCCCGTTCATCCCAATGCGGCTGGTCACGAACGAATCGGCCGCGCATTGAGTCAGGTGTCGTGGCTCAGGAAGAAGCGGCCTTCAGCAGACGATTGACAATCTCGGGTGCAGCTCTTCCACCGGAGGCCCGAATTACTTGGCCCACAAAAAAGCCAAACAGCTTTTGATTCCCCGCACGAAATTGGGCGGCTTGCTCCGCGTGTTCAGCCATCACGGAATCGATGAAGGCTTGGATTGCTCCTTCATCGGATATCTGGGCCAGGCCGAGTTGTTCGATCAGTGTGTCCGCAGATGTTCCGGTCTCTGCCATGGCCGAGAAGACTTTCTTGGCTCCTTTACTGGAGATGGTCCCATCTTCGATTCGGTCGACGAGTTCCGCAATTTGGGGGCCGGTGAACGCAAGGGCATCAAATCCGGCTTCTTTGGCTCTCGCCTGCACCGCATTGCAGGTCCAGTTGGCGATGCTGCGGGGGTGTTTGGAGTTCGCCAACGCAGACTCAAAGAAGTCTGACAGTGCCCGATCGCTGGTGAGCGTGGTCGCGTCTTTTTCGCTCAGTCCCAGTTCTTCTTGATACCGATCCTGGCGCGCAGCCAACTCTGGATCGGCGGCAAGCAGTTCGGCTTGAACTTCGGTGCGGGCTTTCCGTTTCCTCTTTCTGCGTCCGTCATCATCGTCGGTCGAAGGGGGTTTTGGTGCCGCCGTGGGTGCTGGGTGTGCGGGCTTTGCTTCGGGCTTGGCCCAGGAGTCTTTCAGTCCAACCGTACGGTTGAATCGAAGATCGGTGTCTTCCCGGTCCACCACGAAATAGCCCGTGCGTTCGAACTGCCAGTGAGATCCGGGCGCAGCACCTTTCAAGCTCGGCTCGACAATGGCTGTGACCACATCGAGGGAATCTGGATTCACATGGTCGAGCAGCGTACCTTCGGCGCTATCGGGATTGGGAACCCGAAACAGCCGGTCGTACAGGTGTACCGATGTTTCGATACCTTCTGTGGCGCTCACCCAGTGAATCGTTCCTTTAATTTTTCGGCCATCGGAGGTGGTTCCACTCTTCGTTTCTTTATCATAAGTCACGTGTAACGCCGTGATACGCCCATCGTTGTCTTTGTCTACATGGGTTGCTCGGACCACGTATCCGTATCGAAGTCGTGTCTCTTGTCCGAGTGTCATCCGCCGCCACCCCTTGGGCGGTTCTTCTGAAAAGTCAGCCCGCTCAATCACCAACTCTCGGGTGAATGGAATGGGACGGCTGCCCTCTTTTGGGATGTCGTGCGGCCAGTACGATGCATCCAGCCATTCAGTCTGATCTTTAGGGTAGTTGTCGACGATGACCGGTAGGGGGTCGAGGACGGCCATGACCCGGGGCGCCATGGGGTTGAGCGTGTCTCGAATGGACCACTCAAAGTTGGACATATCGATAAGGGAGTTGGTTTTTGCCACGCCCACCCGACTCATAAAATTGCGGATGGCTTCCGGGGGAACACCCAGCCTACGGAGGCCACGGAGGGTCGGCATACGGGGGTCATCCCATCCAGCCACATGCCCTTCTTCGATGAGCTGCCGCAGCTTTCGCTTGGAGGTGATGGTGTAGGTGAGGTTCAGCCGAGCAAACTCGTATTGTCTGGGTCGGGTGGTCACCGCCGTGTTCTCAATCACCCAGTCATACAACTCGCGGTTGTCTTGAAACTCCAGGGTACACAGCGAGTGGGTGACATCTTCGAGGGCATCTTCGAGTGGGTGTGCGTAGTCGTACATCGGGTAGATGCACCACGCATCGCCTGTCCGGTGATGATGG
>Ga0315320_10003277_pt1 | contig 13312 bp, 11 predicted proteins | sample M140m21515metaG_FD_203458 | JGI IMG/M metagenome (GOLD analysis project Ga0315320, IMG submission 203458) | Ammonia-oxidizing marine archaeal communities from Monterey Bay, California, United States - M1 40m 21515 | ecosystem: Environmental > Aquatic > Marine > Coastal | place: USA: California...
TCATCAGACGGTACATAGAGACTCCCGTGGCATGTGTGTCGTCTGGTGTCGCCGCCAAACGTTACTCGAAGGCTGCTGTCTTATCGTAGGCTCTAGAGGCTGTCGCTCACGATTTGTCACAGCTGCCCGGGCTAGAACAGCGTGTCGGCGGCCCTGAGCATGGCTGCGGTGGCTTCGGTGATGGGACCCCAACTAGAGAGTTCACCATTCAACCAAAATAGATAGCCTACGCCGTCATCTTTTCGGACGAACATATTGGTCGACACCCCAATGTCTCCGCCGTTGTGTCCCCAAAAGACCTCGCCTCCTTGGTTGGCCTCGTACCAAATCAAGGCCTGCCCTTGGCTCGGTACCTGTAGGGTTAGCATCTGTGCTACGGTCTCTTCCTTCAAGATGAGGTGCCCATCCAAGCTGCCGCCTTGCTCGGTCATCGCCAAGAATCGGGCCATATCTTCCGCGCTCGCGCGCAACATTCCGTCTGGGTAGTCGGCGTAGCCGTAATGCCGCAACGTCCGACAGGGGCCCGAGTAGCAGTCATGGGGATGGGCCACGAGCGCGTCGTCGAGGTCGCTCAGATACCATCCGGTGTGTTCCATACTCAGCGGTTCGAAGATGCGGTCGCGACACCAATCGTTGAAGTCGATCCCGGTGATGGCTTCGACGAGGTGACCGGCGAGCGCGACCCCGATATTCGAGTAGCTGAAGCCGTCGCCAGGACCCCATGTGCTGTAGTTTCGCGACGCGTTGTACAGGTCGCCGTCTGGGTCGAGATAGTCCTCGAGATAGTCTCCGAGGGCTACGGTTGGGTCACCTTCGCTGTAGGGCATGATGTCCCAGTTGTCGCGAATACCAGCGGTGTGTGTCAGGAGGTGCCGGAAGGTAATGGGTGCAGCGCTCGCCGGGTGCGTCACGTCGAACCCGAGGTGGGGTCCGATAGGATCGTCGAGCTCGAAGGCGCCTGTGTCGTAGACCTGCATGAGGGCGGTTCCGGTGACGGTCTTGCTTACGGACGCCAGCGGAAAGGAGGTCTCGGACGTGACCGGTACGCCGTCTTCCAGATTGGCCATCCCAAAGTTCCACGACCACACGGTTTCGCCGTCTTTGATGAGCGCCGCCTGTGCACCGGGGGCGCCGGCCAGGGTGAGCAGATCGGTAATGTTGGCCTCAAACGCGGTCACCGCCGGGTCGGTCGGCGCGGCGCCTGTGTCCGTGGTTTCTGTGGTTTTGGTTCCTGTATCTGCGGTCTCGGTCGTTTCGGTGGTTGTGTTCGTGGTGGTTGTCGTACCGATTGTGGTGCCTGTCGTCTGTGTAGTACCCGTGGTCGTATTGCTCTGCGACGACGTCTCGGTGGTCGTCATCGCTGTGTCATCGGGCTTGGACTCGGAGCTGCATCCGAGCAGGACACACAGGACGAGCGGTAGAGTGAAGTTGTGCATGGGGGCTCCTATACGCTGGCGTCAAAATGGCAGATCCACGCACCGTCGACGACACGAACGGGCATGATGAGTTCAGGTTCCCAAAAGGGGTCCACATCGAAATAGGGGTCGCCTTCAAAATACAGTTGGGTGGTCAGCTTCTCCACGCCGTCGACCCAGATTTTGATGTGCAGGTGTGCGGGTCGGTAGTTCGAACCGTTGAGGTAGTGGCCGGGCACCAACGTGTGGACCGCATACGCGCCGTGGATGTCGCAAGGTAGCGTTGCGCGGTACGGCCGGGTGAGGTCGTCCATGTCGTACCCGCCGTCGGGGTCCGCCTGCCAGATCTCAACGACCGCGCCCTGTCGTATGGGCTGGCAGTGCTCGTCGAGGACACGCCCGGTGAGGTACAACGAGGTGCCGACGTCGCCGTGGACGTCGAGCTCTGTGCGTACCGGCATATCCGGGAGGTAGAACGGTCCCAGGACGTCGTCTGGCGTCGGTGCGCAGATGATGCTTGGGTCGCTGCCGACCTCGAGGGTGGTCGCGAGCACGGTCGCGGAGAGACGGATGCCGTCGGACGATGGAGAGGCGACCTGAAACTGAACGTCGCGCCCGGTCAAGTCGGCGGGCACCTCGACCGGTAGACCGGCCTCGCCGTGTTCGTTGGCCACCCGTCGCCCGAGGGCTTGCAGCGGTCGTCCCGGCCCCAAACAGTCGTCTCCGAGAATCGGTGGGCAGAAGGCGTCGCCTTCCGGGAAGCCCATGAGGAAGTGGACGGTGCTTCCCGGTTCTGCCCCTTCGACGTGCACCCATCTGCGGGTTCCGGCAATCATGGGTTCAACATGGAGGATGAGGCTGGATGGAGGTGGGGCATCGCCAATGCCCTCCAGCGTTGGTGCCGCGTCTAGTTTGTCGTCACCAAGCGCTACCGAATCGGTTGCGCATCCAGTCGCGAGGCCAGTGGCGCCGATTGCGGTGGTGGTGAGAAAGTCACGCCTGCTTAACGGTTGCTTCGGTCTCATTGCCCCTCGAATTCAGCGATCTTGGCCCACATGTCTTGGTGCACATTGTAGCCGATACCTTCCTCCATCGTGCGATTTTCTGCGTTGGAGAGACCGAGGAAGAGAACCGTTGGTACAGCAAAGGTTGCCATGAGGGTTCGTTTTCCGAGGTGGGCGTCTGGACCCATGGCGTGTCCCATCACCGGACGACAGACGAGCGCGGACACCGAAAGGAGAACAACGGTCAGCCATTTTGCCAACGCATAGCAGAGGATTCGCGCTTGTAGGCCCTTCGCGACGATCATCTGCTGCATGTCCGCAGAGGCATGCGCGAGACCATTGAAGGCTTCGATCTCACCAAGCATGGCGAAGCTCATGAGGCCGCATACCACCGCTAGAGTTGCGAACAGCGCTACGGCGACTCGAGCGCTTGCGCTGCCCGCTTGCCGCGCTTCGTCGTCTGGATGTATCCGTATTGACGCGAGCGTGAGCGCGAGCATGCCGAGGGTGATGACCACAGCGGTGGCGGATCCAGCGAAGAGCATCGCCTGCGGATCGCCCAAGTACAGGCAGAGCCCCCCCGTGACGGGCGTCATCAATATTGTCGTGAGGAGCATCAGTGCGAGGGTCTTCTTGCTTACCGTTGCGCCCTTTCCGGCCGTGCCGAGCGCGACCATTCCGAGTCCTAAGGCTGCGCACAAGAACAGTATCGCGGCCAGTCCCCAACCTAACCAAGCGTGCGCGTGCGCGACCCCGTAGCCTGCGGCAGCCATGCTCGCGCGCTCCTCCTCGGGGACTTGCGATACTGTGGCGCGGACGACGCGGAGCCCCTGCCATGTAGAGATGGTGGCGACCGACCACACGGTGAGCGCGGGCAGACCCAACCAGGTGGCAGAGACCTTCCGGCCGGTCGCGCGGAGCACGAGGAGCGCGATGAGAGAGAGAGCCGCCACACACGCTAGGCCGAGCAGCACCATCATCATCACGCCACCGTCACGGATGAGGAGTGCGGGGTTGAGGTTCATGAGGTCTCCTTTTCACGCTATATAACCGTGTTTGGACGCCGGAATTAGCGTGCGACTTTGCGCCAGGTGCTGGCCAGCCAAGGCTGCTCTTCGCGCGGCAATCCTTCGGGTCGGTAGTAATGCTCGATCGGCGTAAAGCCCGCTTTGGTCATGAACTGCGCCCAAGCATCCAGGTCGTGAAAAGAGCTATATCGGTCGCCTGACCAGCCCTCTTCGTTCTCGCCACGGGGGTTGGAGGAGAAGAAGACGCCGCCTTTCTTGAGGGCCGCACGAAGCTCGCCAAGAACGCGGGGCAGTTCGTTCTTGGGTACATGGAAGATGCTGGCGTTGGCGTAGATGCCGTCAAAGGTTTCGCGCGGCAGGTTGAGCTTGAGGAAGTCTTGATGCAGGATCTCGCAGCCGGAGTGCGCTCTGGCCATCTCGCAGAAGGCTTCGCACCCGTCGAGTCCGGTCGGATGGTGCCCGTGGTCCGAGAACGCTTTGACGTCACGACCAGGTCCGCATCCAAAGTCCAAGATGCGGTAGGGTCCGCCGTCGCCCAGCCCTCGCAGCAGCGCATCCATGTTTTGCGAAACGTCGTGGTCGCGGGTCCCTTCCCAAAACGATGCTGCCCGTCCGGCGTACTGTGCGATCGTGCGCTCTGTGATCTCGTTTAGCGAAGGGACATCATCAGACATATTGACCTCAAGCGTGGCGTTAGGGTGGTGTATCGTGTCAGGTTGGAGATGCTATGCGGGTGACGGTCTTGGGGTCTACGGGCGGGGTCGGAAGGCACCTTGTCCGTCTCGCGCTCGAGGCAGGCCATGAGGTCACGGCGGTGGCGCGCCCGGGTCGGGCTGTCGCGGCGCGCGAGGGCTTGCGGGTGGTCCGAGGTGAGGTGATGTGCGAGGGGTTCCTCGACGAAGTCTTGGGGGACTCCGAGGCGGTCCTCAGTTCTTTGGGTATGCGCCGAACGCAGCCACTAAACCCGTGGTCAGCGATCACGTCGCCCAAGGACTTGACCAGCGTCACCGCCGGATACATCGTGTCCGCCATGAAGGCGAATGGCGTTCGGCGTGTGGTCACCGTGTCCTCGGCGGGTGTGGCCGAGAGCGGTGATCAAATGAACCGCGTGATGAAGTTTATGGTCGCCAACAGCAACGTTGGTGTCGCCTACCTCGACCTGGCGCGTATGGAGTCGATCTTTGCGGAGAGTGGTTTGGATTGGTGCTGTGTGCGCCCCGTGCGTTTGACCAACGGTGCCCTGACGCGAGAGGTCCGTGTTGTCCCATGCTTTGGGGCGATGGACAAGATCGCTCGCGCAGACGTTGCAGGCTGGATGGTGGACGCCTTGGCGAGACCGTTTGAACATCGCACACCGCAGCTCGCGGGGCCCTAAAGCGGGTTTAGGCTTGACCTTCGAGTTCTTCCCACCGCGCGTAGGCTTTGGCGATGTCGACGTCGAGATCACTTAGCTTCTGGGTGAGCGCACTCACCTTGGCTGCGTCCCCTTGGTAGGTCGATGGGTCGGCGAGCGTGTTCTCCACCTCTTTGCGTTGCGCCTCGAGGGCTTCGAGCGTCCCGGGGAGGGCTTCGAGTTCACGACGATCTTTTCGAGACATGGTGTCGCGAGGAGGTTTGGGACCTTTGGGGGTTGGGGCTGACACCGTCGCCTTCTCGCGCTCCGCCGCGCGCTCTTCGAGGGCGCGTACCGCTTGCATTCGAGATGCGTAGCGGACCACCTGCGCATCGCCCTCAAAACTTAGGACCGCGGTGCAGACGCGGTCGAGCAGCGCGCGGTCGTGACTGATGACGAGCGTGGCGCCATCAAAAGTCATCAAGGCCTCTTCCAGCACCCGCAGGGTCATCAGGTCGAGGTCGTTGGTGGGCTCATCGAGTAGCAGGACGTTGGCCCCTTCTAACATCAACTTCGCCAAGAGCAGACGCATCCGCTCCCCACCCGAGAGGCTGCTCACGCGCTGCTCGAGTTGCTCGCGTCGGAAGAGGAAGCGCCGGAGATAGCCGGCCACATGAACGTCTTGATCGCCCACGGTGACGTGGCTCGCACCGTTGCCGGCGGCGTCGAGCAGCGTATCGTTGTCCTTGAGTCCGGAGCGCGCCTGGTCGATGACCGCGAGTTTTAGCCTTGGCGCCCAGTGGAGATCGCCCGATAGGGGTTTGAGCTGCTTGCAGATCAACTTGAACAGCGTCGACTTGCCGACGCCGTTGGGTCCGAGGACGCCCACGCAGCTCTTGGCTTGAATCGAGGTGGTGAGGGCTTCAAACAGGGGCACTCCGTCGTAGCCGCCGCTCGTCTCCACCAGCTCGATCATCGATTGTCCACCACGGAATCCAGTGCGCAGATCGATGGAGAGGGTTTGCTCCTTCAAGAGCGGCCGTTCGTCGCGGAGCACGTCGAGTCGCTTGAGCCGCGCCGTTTGTTTGGTGCTCCGTGCTGCAGGACTTCGAGACGCCCACGCGGCCTCTCGAGCCAAGGTGGCGACCCGGCGCATTTCTGACTTTTCATTCTGTGCGCGTCGCTCTGCCCGTTGGATCAAGTAGTCGCCATAGCTTCCGTTGTAGGCCACCGTGAGCCCATCCTCGACTTCGACGATCCGGTCGGCTGAGGCCTCCAGCAGGTAGCGATCGTGTGTCACGAGTACCACCGCCCCACGGTAGCCGGACAAGAATCCTTGGAGCCACTCGATGGCTTCTGAGTCCAGATGGTTGGTGGGCTCGTCGAGGAGCAGCAAATCGGGTGAACACAACAGGGCGCGAGATAGCGCGACCCGCCGCCGCTGTCCGCCAGAGAGGTTTGCGAGCGGCGTGTCGAAGCTGGGTGTGCCGAGCCGGTCGCTCACCGCCGCGATCTGATGGCTCAGGTCCCAGCCGAGCGTATCGAGGCGATCTTGGAGGTCTCCGGCGAGATCCATGTCATCGCCGGTGATCGCCTCCTCGTAGGCGGAGAGTAGATCTGCATGCCAAGACTGCGCGTCGCGCAGCGCGTCGCCGACGGTGTCTCCAGGAAGCAGGCCGTCTTGTTGAAGGAGACCTGGTGTGGCGTGACGCTCCACGGTGCCGTGATCAGGGCGAAGGTCTCCGGAGAGCACCTTGAGAAGCGTGGACTTTCCGGAGCCATTGTTGCCGATCAATCCTACGCACTCACCAGCGCTCACCGTGAGGTTCGCACCGCGAAGCAGCGGTCGGTTTGAGAAGGCGACCTCGATATCTTGTGCGCGCAGCAGCACGGCGTTCCCCTTGGGTGTCTAGTCGGTGTGCTCGTGGAGCCATGCGGCGTGTTGGGGAGCCTTTTTGGTCTGGCTCCATTCTTCGAGCATCGCGGGCGCGACTCGGTGGAGCTCTGCCATCTGCTCGGGCGTGCCGGTGTTGGCGGCGAGCTCGATGCGGTGACCGTTGGGGTCGAAGAAGTAGATGGACTTGAAGATGCCGTGGTTGGTCGGACCGAGGACGTCGAGACCTTGTGCTTCGAGTTTCGCCTTGTGCTCGAGCAGCGCGTCCACGCTCTCGACTTCAAAGGCGATGTGCTGAACCCAGATTGGGGTCTGCTCGTCACGTCCCATCTCAGGTGAGTTGGGGAGCTCAAAGAAGGCGAGCACGTTGCCCATGCCGGCGTCGAGAAAGACGTGCATGTAGGGGTCGGGCTCTTTGGTCGAGGGGACCTCGTCTTCGGCGATGGCGAGCACGAAGCCCATGTCGAGCGTGTTTTGAAAGAACTCGACGGTCTCTTTGGCGTCGCGGCAGCGGTAGGCGACGTGGTGGATGCGCTGAATGGCCATCAGCTGTCCTCGGTCTTCAGCACGCCACGCTTGATCTGGTCACGCTCGATAGAGAGGAAGAGGGCGCGGAAGTTGCCCTCGCCAAAGCCTTCGTCGCCCTTTCGTTGGATGATCTCAAAGAAGAGGGGTCCGACCACGGTCTCGGTGAAGATCTGAAGCAGCAGTTGTGGCTGCCCATCGTCGATGGTTCCGTCGAGGAGGATGCCTCGGGCCTTCATGCCGACCGTGTCTTGGCCGTGACCGGGCAGGCGCTCGGGCAGCATGTCGTAGTAGGTGTCGGGTGGAGCGGACATGAACTTCACGCCTTGCTCCCGCAGCCGGTCGACCACGCCGAAGATGTCGTCGGTGGCCATGGCGATGTGCTGGATGCCCTCGCCGTTGAACTGCATCAAGAACTCTTCGATCTGTCCCGATCCGGCCGACGACTCTTCGTTGAGCGGGATACGAATTTTACCGTCGGGTGCGCCCATGGCCTTCGAATACAGGCCGGTGTATTCGCCCTTGATGTCGAAGTAGCGGATCTGCTGGAAGTTGAAGAGCTTGCTGTAGTAGTCTGCCCAGTAGTCCATGCGGCCGCGGTAGACGTTGTGCGTGAGGTGATCGACCACCTGCAAGCCGAGGCCCTTGGGGTTGCGGTCGACGCCCTCGTGGAAGCGGAAGTCGATGTCGTAGATGGACGAGCCCTCTTCGTAGCGGTCGATCAAGTACAGCGGCGCTCCGCCGATCCCCTTGATGGCGGGCAAGCGAAGCTCCATCGGTCCGGTGTGCAGCTCAAGAGGCTGCGCGCCGAGCTCGAGCGCGCGGCTGTAGGCGTGCTGTGCGTCGCGGACGCGGAAGGCCATGCCACAGGCGCTGGGGCCGTGCTCGGCCGAGAAGTAGGCGGCGTTGGATCCAGCCTCTTCGTTGACCAAGAAATTGATGTCGCCTTGTCGGTACAGCGTCACCTTTTTGGAGCGGTGTGTCGCGACGGGCGCGAAGCCGAGTGCGGTAAACAGCGCATGAAGCGGTGCGGGATCTTGCGCGGCGAACTCGACGAACTCAAAGCCGTCGAGGCCCATGGGGTTGATGTCGGCGTCGGTCATGAGGCGCTCCATGTCAATGGGAAGGCGTGCTCCTATCCCGTTGTCCATTGGGAGGCAGCGGGCAGGTTAGATGAGGGTCAGGTTGGAGCGGATTTGTCCCCTCACCGCGCCCAATGCCCCACGCCGCGCGGCAACACATATGTCGGACCGGCGGTTGAATCTTCGCTCGGCTCCAAGATGGGCACATAGTGCACCGCGGCGCGCATCTCTTCTGGCGTAAACACGAGATGTCCGTAGCCGTGCTGAACCAGATCGAGGTGCACATGGTGCGGGTTTCGCGTGAGCGTGTCGCCCCTGAGCCCTTCGATGATGTCTTCGCTGCCTTGTCCGAGCGTCTCGTCGAAGTTCCCACGGCTGATGCTGGTGGGCAAGATCTCAACGCCGACCGAGCCGTCGCCCGTCGTGGCGTCGTAGCCGCTCATGGTTCGGACGAGGTCCATGACGGCGGTGATGTGGGAGTCCCCCGAGACCACGACGTTGTCTTTGTAGCCGGCGTCGGCCAAGCGCTGGAAGAAGCGCTCTCGAGATGCGGGGAAGCCGTCCCAGGCGTTGGGGTCAAAGACCTCGCGCTCCCCGCCGAGGAAGGGACCAAACGAGGGGTTGATTTTGACCTCGCCCATCAGCTTTTGGGAGCCAAAGAGTCGCCACGCAGCCGTCGAGCCGTCGACCACCTCGTCGAGCCAAGCTTCTTGTTGCGCCCCAAGCATCTGGGTGGCGTCGCCCGGAGGTCCGTCGCGGTGGAGCGTGGTGTCGAGCAAGATCAGGTCGAGCATCTCGCCGAAGACGGCGCGTCGGTAGATTCGGTCGGGGGCGCTGGTGTCGTTGAGCCGGATCGGGACGTATTCGTGGAAGGCTTGGATGGCGCTGGTCAGGGCCTCGCCGCCGCCGAGCTCCAGGTCATGGTTGTCCCAGATCACCAGCCATGGGTGTTGTTGCCGTGCGGCACGGAAGTCGGGGTCCGAAAGATAGTTTCGGTGCAAGTCTCGCCACCCGTCGAGCGTCTGAGGCGTGCTCGGTTCGGGGTTGGGAACGCGAACGCGCTCTTCGGCATCCACATAGTCGTAGAGGTAGTCGCCGAGGTGGATCACCCCGTCGAGGACGTCGCGGGATGCGATGTGTCGGTAGGCGTTGAAATAGCCGGAGTACAAGCTGCTACAGGAGGCCACCGCGAATGCCAGTTGGTCGACAACCCCGGTGGGTGCGGTGCGCGTGCGGCCGATCGGTGAAGACGCGCCGTCGCTGGCGAGGAAGCGGTAGTAGAGCGTTGTGCTCGCCGGTAAGCCGGTGGCCTCGACCGTGACGGTGTAGTCTGCGTCGGCGCTCGCGTTGGTCTCTCCTGTTTGAACGACGTCTTCAAAGCTTGGTGTGGTGGCGACCTGCCATGTGAGGGCGCCTCCGCCTTGTAGTCGCGTCCACAGGAGAACGCTCGACGCGGTGGATTCGGCCGATCCCACGCCCTCGTAAAACGGCGCGCATCCGGCCACCGTGCCGGGCGCCCAGGTATCCACCGTATCGCCCGCGGCGAGCTGAAGACGTTGTGTGTCCAAGGCGCTGTCGCCCTCGAGGAGTGTGAGTGTGAGCGAGGTCTCCCGGGCGAGCGCGGGCGTCTCAAAGCGCACGGTGTCGCCCTCGACGGTTGCGTAGAGGCCGGGCCAGCCGGTCAGCGTCGCGCGCAGCGAGCGCCCGTCGATAGGGCCATCGATCTGGACAGCGGTGGCCTGGCAGGCGCGCGCGGTCGTTGTGCTCTGTAGTGTGAGGGGACGATTGTCCGCTCCGCAGCCGGCGGCGAGGATCAGCGAGACAGCGATGCGGGTCATGGGTTCTCCGAGACGAAGGCGTGGACGGCGTCGTAGACGATCTGTATGCCTCGTACGAGGTTGTCGACGTCGATTCGCTCGTTGTTTCCATGGAAACTTCGGAGCGCCTCTTCGTCGAGTTCGAAGGGCACCATGCCGTATGCGTGTACACCGAGCTCACGCAGGAAGATGGAGTCGGTAAAGCCGACGCTCAGGGCAGGTCCGACGACGGCGTCGGGTCGGTGCGAGAGGATGGCCTCTTGGATCGCGTCGTAGAACGCATCGTCCACGGGGCTCACTGCCGCAGGGCGCTCTTGCAAGACCTCAAAGGAGACGTTCGGATCGTCGATGAGAGCCTGTAGATCGGTCAGAAGGGTGTCGTGATCGGTCCCCGGAAGTGTGCGCATGTCGACGTGCGCCCACGCGCTCACGGGGACGACATTGGGTTTGAGCGCGCCGCCGTATCCGGTGATGTGAACGGTGTCGGTGACGGTCGCGCGAAGCAGCGGGTTGGTTGCAAATCGACGCTTGAGCATCCCGCGCCAAAGCCAAGGCGTCTGAAGGACCCGACCGGAGATACCGCCACGCTCCTCGCCGACGGCGCCGAGCAGCTCCACCACCGCGGGGTGATAGGTGGGTTGGAAGGCGCGTCGCTCAAGGCGTGTGATGGCCCGGTGAAGTCGCTCTGGGCTCTCGTCGGGCGTGGGTGTAGAGCCATGGCCAGGCTCGCCCATCGCGATGAGTTTCGCCCAGAGGACGCCCTTTTCGCCGACCGAGATCGGGTAGACCGTCTGGCCAGCGAAGAACAGGTCGGGGAGCCCCACGCCGCCCTCGTTGAGGACGTGCGAGCAACCGATGTCTTGCCAGTGGTGCTCGATGAGGTGTTGAATGCCTTGGTTGCCGACCTCTTCGTCACCCACTGCGAGCAAGATCACATCACGCTGCAGGGGCACCTCAAGGCGCTTGAGCCACACCATCGTCTGGAGCTGAAGGATGGTCATGCCCTTCATGTCGAGCGCGCCGCGTCCCCAGATCTCACCGTCCACGACGGCCCCACTCAACGGGCCCTTGTCTGTCGGCCATCCGTCGGCCTCTGCAGTCGCGACGTCGGTGTGGGAGAGCAGGCACAATGGAGGGGCGTCCGAGCCGCTCTCGAGGCGGGCGATCACGTTGTCACGACCGGGCGCGAAGGTGTGGCGGGTGTAGGTAATGTGCTCGTCATCTAAGATTTGAGAGAGAAAGTCGACCGCGCGCGCCTCGTTTCCGGGTGGGTTGACCGTGTCCACCTGTAAATACGTCGAGAGCCACGCGGTGGCCTCCTCGCGCACCTCTTCGGGGATGGGCGTGTTGGCGTGCAGCAGCGGGACGAGTGTGAAGAGGAACCACATGTTTGCCCTTTATACCGCCGCATAGCGTAGCACCCGCCTCATGAGCGTTGGAGGGCGCGAGCTCGGCGTATCGGTTGGAGAGAGGACATGGCGTAGTGGCTCTGAGCCGTGGTCTGTGAGGGTGAAGTGTCGGCCGACAACATGACCAAGAGGACCCATACACCGGAGAGCCACTCAGCGGGGGCTCGAGGCCTTGACCACCCATCGCGCAAGCACTGTGGACGCAGGCGTTCGTGCTGCGATATATGAGCAGGGGTCGATAGCGCCTTGTGTGGGGGAGAAGCATGTCAGCGCGTGGTGATAATGAAGCCCGCGTCCTGCTCATCTACACCGGTGGGACCATCGGGATGGAGCATACGCAGCGAGGTCTAGCGCCCGCACCCGGTGTGCTGCGCACACAACTTCGGCAGCTGGCGACCTTCTACGATCCCAATGAGGACGACCTGGTGCTGCCCGCGCTCGGCCAAGGCCACCGCATTCGTATGGAGATGTTTGAGTACACCCCGCTGCTCGACTCATCCAACATGTCGCTTCAAGACTGGGCCCGCATCGCGCGAGACATCGAGGCCCACGCGGATCGCTTCGACGGCTTTGTGGTCTTGCATGGCACGGACACCATGTCGTATACCGCGTCTGCGCTGTCCTTTATGCTGGAGAACTTGCACAAGCCGGTGGTCTTGACCGGCTCCCAGATGCCGCTCCACGCGATTCGTAACGACGCGACCAACAACTTGCTCGGCGCGCTGACCATCGCGGGCAACTGCAACATCCCTGAGGTGGGCCTCTTCTTTCGGAGTCGCTTGTACCGCGGGAACCGCACGCAGAAGATCGATACGCAGGGCTTTGAGGCCTTTGGTTCGCACAATTACGCGCCCCTCGCGGAGATGGGCTACCGAACCGAGGTGTATTGGTCACGGGTGCTGCCGATGCCCGAGAAGCCGCTTCGCGTGCATCCGATCACCGAGCGCAATGTCGGACTCTTGCGCTTGTTCCCCGGCATTACGAGCGCGCTCGTCAAAAACATACTGCAAGCACCGTTGCGCGGCTGTGTCCTCGAGTCGTTTGGATCGGGTAACGCCCCAGACAATCGGCCAGATCTCATGGCGGCCTTGGCCGAGGCGACCGAGCGTGGTGTGGTCATCGTCAACTGTACACAATGTCAGCGAGGCGGCGTGCGTCCGCAATACGCCACGGGCAAGATGCTGGACGAGTGCGGCGTCGTATCGGGTGCCGACATGACGCCTGAGGCGGCGCTGACCAAGCTGGCCTACCTGCTCTCACGCGAAGACATGACGTCTGATCAGGTCAAAGCGGCGATGTCGATGAGCTTGCGTGGCGAGCTGACCGACACCTCCGTCCTCGGCGTTTAGGGCCGCGCGGGAACCGGGAAGCCTCGGTCTCGCATGAGCGCGTCGGTGGACACGTCACGACCTCGGAAGGCGCGGAAGCCTTCGGCGGGATCGACGGTGTTGCCAGCCGACAAGACGTGCTCGTGGAGGCGCTCAGCGGTGGCCTTGTCGAACATGCTGCCAGCCTCTTTGAAGGCCTCTGCCGCGTCGGCCGTGAGGGTGTCTGCCCACAGATAGCTGTAGTAGGCGGCCGAGTAGCCGTCGCCTGAGAAGATGTGCGCGAACTGCGGGGTTCGGTGTCGCATGACGATCTCGTCGGGCATCCCGAGCGCGCTCAAGGTGTCCTTCTCAAAGGCGCCCGGATCGATGGATTGGGCGCCGGCGAGGTGAAGCTTCATGTCGATGAGGGCGCTGCCCAAATATTCGACGGTCGCGAAGCCGCTGTTGAAGGTGGACGCGCGACGGATCTTGGCGACC
>Ga0315320_10003279_pt1 | contig 13308 bp, 9 predicted proteins | sample M140m21515metaG_FD_203458 | JGI IMG/M metagenome (GOLD analysis project Ga0315320, IMG submission 203458) | Ammonia-oxidizing marine archaeal communities from Monterey Bay, California, United States - M1 40m 21515 | ecosystem: Environmental > Aquatic > Marine > Coastal | place: USA: California...
TTTTCATACACCGAAAGATACAGAGCTGCTGTGGGTTTATGAGGGGCTTACGCAGTATCTGGGAGAACTCGTGGAAGCTAGAAGTGGTTTGATGAGTCATGACGAGTTCAAGAACCGGCTCCTGGTTGAACTCCGGAATGCGATGAACCAGCAGGGCCGGCAATGGCGGACACTCGCGGACACAGCGGCTGCCTCACATATTCTTCGAGCTGCCAGCCCAAGTTGGGGCGGATTGAGACGCAGTCAGGATTACTACATGGAAGGCATGCTGTTTTGGTTGGAAGCTGATGCGAGGATACGCCATCTCACAAAGGGTAAAAAATCGCTGGATGATTTTTGTCACGTGTTCTTCAGGGCGCAACGATCAGTGAAACAGCCTGCACCCTTTGATCGCGCAGAAGTTGTGAAGCAACTTCAATCCATAGCAACTTTTGACTGGGATGGTTTGATAGCCCGTCGGATCGAATCGTTTCAACAGCAATTTGATCCTGAAGTTGCGAGTCTGTTGGGTTACAGGTTTGAGACCACCAGCAAAAATCCGAAGATTCCAAACAATACATTTCGCCAACGATCTGGTGTAGATCTGCTCGATTCACTGGGACTTTCCATCTCAACTGCAGGTGAAATCAAGAGCGTGTTACTTGATAGCCCCGCAGATAAAGCCATGTTGGCTCCTCGGCAAAGTATTGTCGCTGTTGGTGATCACAAATGGACTGCAGGTCGCATGCTGGATGCAGTGAAGCGGGCGGAACAGGGGAGCCCAATCAAACTGCTGGTCTCGGAACATGATCGTATCAAGCCGGTACAGGTCCAGTACTATCAGGGCCTCGTTTATTGGAATCTTACACGTGATGATACCGAACAGGATTGGCTGGCAGAGATCCTGACCGCACGAAGCAAGTAAGGTCAAATCTGAAACCGGTGATTAATCCTGCACGCAGTGGGGTGATTTTTTGTTGATTGCAGAAAACCCACGCCCAAAGAATTATTGAATGCCAAGATTTCTTGGATGCAATGACTGATTGGACGCGGGTGGGATCTTTTTGACGTGCAGGGCATCGACCGGGGTAACTCAGTCGCTGCTGTTGTCATCACCACCGGAGTTGTCAGATCCACCACCGGATCCATCTGAATCTCCGTCGCTACCACCGTCACCGGAATTACTGTCACCCGAACCTTCGTCATCTGTCGATTCAGTTTTTCCACCACTGTCGGTTGGGCCCCATGTATCACCATAGTCGGCGATCGCTTTGGAAATACCATAAAACACACCGGCGAGTACAATCGCACCAGTGCCCACACCAAGTTCGCTGGCGACGACCTCTTCGGTATCAGGTAAACAGGAAGGCAGGACCAATTGCACCAGTTCGACAGCCTCCTCTGGCGTGAGGCCTGCGAGCATCATCTGGTAGTGGAGCTCATCGGCTGTTTTTACCAAAGTGACCGCATAAGTGATGGGGACACCCATATCGACCAACACCACCGCGTCTGCGATCAATGCTTGATCGTGTAATCGACCTTGTTCTTCCTGTACAGGGTTCAGGTCAGGCGATTGGACATCCCATGCTCCTGGCATTGGTTCGCCAGCAAATGTGGCCCGGGAAAGGGAAAGAACGATAAACGCTGCGAGCATTGAATTTTTCATGGCGTGTATTCCTGTAAGTGAATGATGAACACCTTACTTGCAGGTGTTCTTACAGAGATACAAATCCAGTTCAGAGATCTTACAGTGTTTTTTCTTAAAAACTTTCTTTCTAGCGACTGGGTTGAGCTAAGCGATCATGGCAACGTGGCTGAAAACAATACCGCGTGTGGGTTCTGATTCTCTGATAGACGAACTGGTGTGAGTCCATGAGGAGCCGCATCATGCAATGGCTGCCGCGGGCTAGTCGAGGAGGTTTGCCCACACTTTATTTTGACAAATCAAAACAGGCTCCCTCTTCGGTGCTGCGTACATAGAGTCGACCATTGCTGAATGCTGGTGTTGACCAGCATTTTCCGGTGATGGCTTGGGCGCTCCCTTGCTCTTTGTACTCCTCGGGTGTTGCTTTCACCAGCGTGACTTTGCCAGCGTCAGATAACACAACCAACTGGTCATCCACCAAAATGCAGTTGCCTGGACCGAAACCCGGGTGTGACCATTTGATATCACCAGTGCCCAATTCGACGCACTGCAATGGTGCTCGCCCATACTTTTTGAATTCGAATATTCCATACAGGTGTCCATCGTGGACGACGGGTGTACTCCAGTGATTCATCAATTCGTTTGGTTTGAACCAGACTTCTTCTGCTTCTTTGGTTTCATTCACAGAGAAAAGACCCGCACCCACGCCATAGCCGGCAGAGCAGTAAACCTGGTTTCCGCTTGAAATCGGAGAAGCGGCTGTTGATACGCTAAACGGGAATTGGGATTTCCAAGCGAGTTCGCCAGTTTCTGCGTTCAAGGCAACAAGGCCTGATTGCATAAAAAAGACAACCTGTTTCTTTCCGTTGATAGTAGCGATGTGAGGCGTGGCGTGAGTCATCAAGTCATCGCCGGTCTTCCATAGAACCTTCCCTGAGTCTTTGTCAAAGGCAAGAAACGTTTCACCCGGTCCGCCACCACTGACGAACAGCATCTTGCCATGCAATAAAGGAGACGTCGCGTTGTACCATTTGATGTGGCGTCCAGAAAATTCCTTGACGACATCATGTTGCCAGACGATTGACCCGTCAGCTGCGTTGATGCAGCTTAAAACAAGGCGTCCGTCGTAAACGTAGACATGATTGCTATCCACGGTGGGGGTGTTTCGCGGGCCATCCCCTCCGCGATTACCACTGGCACCGGCATTACCACCGTCATGCCCGTAATCACTGGTGCTTAAGGGCACTGCCCATCGTTCCTTGCCGGTTGCGGCGTCGAGTGCAATGCAGGTTTCACGATTCTCGCCATCATGCTCACGAGTGATAACTGTGTAAACATTATCACCAGCGACGGTAAAGGAACTGAACCCCAGAGTGGTCGGCACTTTCCATACAGGTTGTTGCATTGCGGACTGAAACACACCTGCGTTGATGGTTTCCGAAGACTTGCCGTCACCAGCGGGGCCGCGGTATTGATTCCACTCAGCTGCATTGAGTGAAAGTTGGAAAACAGAAAGACCAGCAATAACCAGTAATGACTTCATGAACAAATCCGCATGTATTCTGTTGGGAAATGATTAAGCACCCGGTGTGACATAGTATCTGATTTGCGTCACTCTTCTCCGGTCCTGACAGCTTAAATCCTGTCGCTTGGAAAGGGTAGGGGAAACACAACTGAGGTCTCCCGCATCTCTGCTACTGGTCTTGCGCGGTGAAGTACCGGTCAGCCGAATTCTGTGGCAGAATTGCCTGAACTTCCCCGAAGTGATTGTCCCTGTACATCTTTCCGTGCAGCTTGAAGATTGCAGTATTTTCAATAACATGGAGGGTTGAAAAGAGATTCATCATCTAGTAACCACATGAAGACCGACATGACTCTATGACTCCACGGTGAACTTTGAAACGAGCTTTGATCAGTGATATTCACAGCAACCATGAGGCATTGAAAGCCGTCCTCGCTGATATCGCCAAACAGGGAATTGAGCAGGTTTATTGTCTGGGCGATATTGTCGGTTATGGACCCAATCCGCGTGAATGCCTGCAAGAAATGAAACGTGTCGCGGTCTGCATTTTAGGAAACCATGACGAGGCCATTGTGGCTGGTGCAGATCCTGATGAGTTTGGGCCAGCAGCGTTGCAGGCGGTGGAATGGACTCGCGAACAGTTGCACGAAAATGATCATGCGTTCCTGCGGACCCTTCCGCGTTCCTGTCAGGAAGAGTCATTGCTGTTCGTGCATGGGTCACCCAGAGATCCCACGAATGAATACGTTCTTCCGATGGATGCTGCTAATCCGGAAAAAATGGCTGACTTGTTTGATCGATTTGAAAACTGTTGTTTGCAAGGGCATACACATCTACCCGGTGTATTCACCCAATCAGATTTCATAAGACCGAGTGCCATTGCACAACGATACACACTCAGCGAAAACAAGGTCATGATCAATGTGGGGTCGGTAGGACAACCTCGTGATGGAGATCCCCGTGCGTGTTACGCGGTATTGGAAGGTCCGCAGCTCTCGTTTCGGCGCGTCGAATATGACGTTGAATCCACGGTCGCAAAAATTCATCGCATTGCGCAGTTGGATGATTCGTTTGGTGACCGACTGCGTGAGGGTGGTTAACAACGCACTACCTAAACACCGAGGTGTCCTGGTTGTCAGATGCGGTTAAGCAAAGGTGCAGTGAATAAGCCTAGTGTGGTGAAGCAGTACACATCAGAAAACACAAGTCAGGTTCGATATCATCGCGCGACAAGCCAGATATGCAAACCGACAAGATGCCGCAGGCTGGAACCGACCACCTTTGTCTTGCTCGATTGCCTTCAGGGTTTCCTGCTCAGTCAGAGATCAAAACAAGCTGCTGTTTTTCATACAGTGAGCCAAGCCAGGATCATCCGCTGACACTCAGGTTACTTTTTGGCTGGGAAGGTCGTTGCTGTTGTAAGGATTATTGGCTTACAAATCCGCTCTCATCAGGTGGCGCGAGTTGCTGCGCGAGTTATTGCGCGAGTTATTGCGTGGGTTATTGCGCGAGTTATTGCGCGAGGGGAGTGCGGCGGATGTGAACGGTTACTTCTCCAGCGTTGTCTGCCAGTTTATTCCAATCATCCTGGCAGCGAAGAAACAGTTTTCCCTGGGTCGGCGACACAAAACTTTTGGACTTGCCAATGGGAAACGGATCCGAAAGCTTGAAGTTGTCGAAAATCACTGCAATCAGTTGACCACGTCCCACTTTGTCACCATCTGCATCGTATTCACCACCGTCTTTTGCGATTTTCCAATTTCCGAGCGCAGCAAGGTCATAAGATGCTCCCGCTTCAAGCTGTACACCAGTCGCCTGCCAACCAGACAAAGCCGAGATTTGGACCTGAGTTCGTCGCTTGCCAGCGAGTGGATTGAATTTACGGTTCCATTGCCATGCGCAAAGGTCGGCACGGTATCCATTGTCGAGTTGGTCGAGAAACAGGGCATATTCAAAGGCGAGTTGCTGCCCCATGGGCCCGTACACTACCTCGAATGTTGTACCCTCCTGAGTTTTCATCAGAGCGATTGCAAGTGGCTTGAATCGGTCGGAATAATTGGGGTTGTTTGCCAGTAGATGGCATAAGGCCCACCGCCACGCATAGTCCTGCCATGTTCCGGGGTCCGTTCTACCCGGTACAGCGATTTCAAGCAATTTTCGCTTGTGCTGGCTTCCTTGCAAATAAGCGATGACACGGGGGTTGATACTAACGGCCTTACTATCGAACTTCCAGTATTGTCCCATTTCTGCCAATCCTTCGGCCAACCATGTGGGACCCGTGGAACCAAAAGCAAGGTGACAAAATCCATGGGTGCATTCGTGTTGAATGACGCCATGGTCATCGCACGAATACAGGACTGCCCGATGCCGATTGCCAAGTGAAGAGTTGAAACAGATACCGGCCTCATTTTGTATTTTGGCGATGCCGGCAGGTTCTTTCAATAAGCCGTCAGGCCAAGCAGACAGATCACGGACGATAAAGCCCTCAACGATCCCGCTTGGTAACTGCCCGAAGTACTTTGACAGAATCATGGTCATCGTTTCCAGCTTGTCCAGAATGATTCGTGCTTGGCGTTCTGATACATCTGTCATGAATGCATAGTGCTGTGAGCGAATCAGCCGCGGCTTTTGTGGTCCATCAGATAGATGCCGATACTTGGCAAGCAGTGCATCATCAACGCTCGCTCGCGCTGTAGTTCGGTTGCTGACTTCGATTTCAAGCGATTTGGCAACGATGTCTTCCGTGTTCAGACGCACTGCAACCAGATTCTTTACCTTGGCCCCGGCTCCTGCACGCTCGATGTCATCGCTGATGAATTCAACGGTGGCGTCTTTCGCGATTGGAATGGATAACGTCGACTTTCGTGTAAATCCATTATTTGCTGGAATCTTCACCACCAAGCGGCCATTAGTCACTCGACTCAACTCAGCGACTATCTCGCATGTTGAGCTTGCGCTTGGCTTGTCACCACCATCAATGACCTTGATTCCGTTGGCTTTGTCATCACCAGTGACAATGGAAATTTCAGAGACTTCACCTGTTGTTCTTCCCAGTCGATTCAAATCACATTGGAAGCGGATGTTTTGACCTGCCTGCAAATCTTCCACTGAATAACTGCCGGTGATTCGGATCTCCGCAGGGGACCTCAGGAACTGGCCACCTGCCAATCGCACGCTATCCTGATTCATGGGTTGAACGCGGACGGTATAGGCTTCGCCTTTCCCATCTTTCACGACGAGTACAGTACCGGAGACAGATTCAACGGTTCCAGAAATGGAAATCGTTTCCTGCACAACAAGCTGTGATACCCCAACCTTTGTACCAAACGCGACCGCCAGCAATGGGGTGGCAAACAAGACAAGTGGCAATCGTTGCATGGAGGTTCTCATGTCGCGGGATAGCAGCTGATATTGCACCGTAACCCACGATAGCAAGACTCGCTAGACCTGAAGCAGGAATCTGTTTACCGCCGACTCTGAATGCGATAAATACTGCGAGTCCCAACAACGCGATCCCGTTTTTCCTGAGGAAGGGGAATGTCGAACTCGAGGAGCGGTGTTGTACTTGTGAGAGGAAGAGCCTTGTCTATTTCCAGATCGTAATCTGTGAGATGACGTTCAACGGATATCTCGTCTTCGAATGGATTGTTTGGAACCACGCTGCGGCCGGTTAATGTGAACACATCCTTGACGCCGCGAGCAACAGCAGGATCACTCATGAACAATTCCTTCAGATTCTGTTGCGTCACAAAATCCGTGATCCAAACTGCATGCTTGAATCGCTTCAAGACATAGCTGATGTTCTCAAGGAAAGTCCGCATTTCATTCTCTTGGAAATACAGAAGCAAGCCCTCAGTCACCAGGGAAAATGGTTTTTCAGTATCCAAGGCATTCAACGACTCCATGACACTCTTTTGATTCAGAACATCTACGGCACAGCAGTGAAGCACGCCCCTTGCCTCATTTGTTTCATCCATCAAGGTATTACGAATTAATTTTGCCTTATGAATCATCAAGTGAGGTAAGTCTGATTCAACCTAAATGGTGCCTGGGCTCGTCTGTGACCATTGTAATCCTCGTGGTGAAATTCCCGAGGCAAATTCAACGACTTGAGAGGTCTGGCTGCTGGCGATCAGTGCATTGATCGCACGGTAACGGCTTTGGAACAGCACCGCCATTGACGCCTGAGTTACCTCATCGATGATCTCGAGTTGCTTCAGCAGTTGGTCACCGTCCTGCTGTAAAGATGAATCCTTTGCAAGATTGAGAGATCGATCCATTCCACGCAAATAACCGACAATTTTTGCGGTTGGGCTGATCGGATCGAATTGTTCATTGTCTTCTGTCGGATCATGTAACAACGACGGATCGATACTGAAACGCATATCTCGCGCATGTTCCAAAACACTTGCAGGTATCGCTGCTTCAGCCGTGAGTATCGAAGCGTTATTCTCCGAATCCAACATCTCTACATTCGGGTTCTTCAAATGCACGTTATGTTGAAAGACAAGATAATGAAGCTGTTTCAACGCATGCATTCGAGCATTAGCTTCATCAAGTGACATCTCATTTGCATCTTCTGGGATCCCGATTTCATCCAGTTCGACGGTGAACCATGTTCGGAGGGGGTCTTCCTGTGCAAATCCGATAATAAGTTCCTGAATCTTTTGGGTCAGGTCTTTTGTTTTTTCTTGGAGACTTGGTGCTGCCATGATTTGCGCCGGTTCGGGACGGGGAGGCAAGTTGAAGTGGAAAGGTGTCAGCTTTCGCCTTTTTATGGGAATGGGGAACACAGAATACACACTGTTGCTGCTTCGCGTGCATGAGTGCGATAAATACGTTGAGCAACGTCGAGGATGATCAAGATGATGGCTTTGAGGTCCTGTTTCGGTGTCGACGTCACCCAGTAGACTGAATTGGGTCCGGACCCCGGACGTCGTGCCCTCGATTTGAGGCAATGAAACGTGGGTTCCGTGTAGGCGAATCAGTATCGCTCAACCAGGTCGAAGTAAGTGACGCCTGTTCAGAGCTAATCAATTTGTTACTTTGAGTTTCAGGAAGTACCACGCGTGGTTTCGGATCCGTTCGCGTGCTTGCTGTCCATGATTTTGTTGTCAAGAAGCAGTTTGCGTAATGGGTGGCTTTGAGCCAAAATTTGCAATCTCGCGCGAAGTTGATGCGTTAAATGACGCCTGTCCCGGAGACACGCAGATTTGCCTGGTTCCCGACCTGAACAGATTGACTTCCAGTGTTACCTGTTTGAAAACCTGATGAACTCCATGTACGACAAAGAAAGAATCATCTATCAACTTGAACGGACTCGCGTGCTCTCGCTGCAGATGATCGAACGGGTCCCGCACGAACAGTGGTTTGAAATGCCTGCTGGGGTGACACATGTCGCTTGGAATGTTGGTCATATGGCAATTGCCGAGTATTTCCTGGGTCTTGGTCTTGTTCGTGGTGTGCGCGAGAGCGACCGTGATTTCATTCCTGAGAGCTATGTTGAGCTTTTTGGCTATGGTTCGGTTGCCACTTCGGATCCCAGTTCATATCCCAGCCCTCCGGAAATATTGGCCGTACTTGCCGCCGTGCATAAAACGCTGCTCGAGGAAACACGAGCGATGCCTGCCGCAGAGTTGAGCGAGCCGTGTCGATTCCTGGAGGGAGAATTTGATCATCATCCAATTTTTGATCAAAAAGGCGGTGCACTGGAATGGCTGGGTTATCACGAACACGTTCACATTGGAGCGATCGGGTTGTTGAGACGTGAACTTGGATCGAAACCGATCGAGTATTTTCAGGAATCACGTGCCGGGAAACGGTTTGTCTAGCTTCGGTCTGATGTTCGCGCGGTATCAAAGTTCAGCGAGAATTCGGTTCCATGCGGCAAGTGATTTGCTGAGGTTGGCCCGTTTATCACCGCGAACGCCGTAGCACTGCAGTCCTACGGGACCTTTGAAGTTCATTTTCTTGAGCGCTCGCATCAGTCGCTGCTGGGGAAAGTCGCCTTCGTCCAATGGCTTGATCAGGTCACCCCAACTTTGACCCTGCAGATTCGCGCCACAGGTACTCACGGCGAATAGCCGCGGTCCGGCTTTTTCCAGAACGAGTTCCAGAGTCTCAACTTTTTCGTTCTTCAGAAAATGGCACAGATTGAACATTACACCAAGATTAGGGTGGTTGACCTGCGCGATCAACTCCATCGCTTGGGGCATGGTGGCGATGGCGTTTCCATGATGTGGATACAGGGCCACCCGGATGTTCAGCTTTTGGGCCATCTCAGCGGTCTGCCGGACGGCTTCTACGGTTTTGGGTGTTATCGTGCGCACGGTGATTTCGATGAGAGCATCACGATTTGCCAGCGGTTTGATCAATTCCTCGGCAATGGGAGTGTCGTCAATGTTCAGATAGATGCTGAGCACTTTCAGTCCCGCCCTATCGAAGGCAGCGACCCGCTCCGCGAGTTTTTCGCCGCCTGAGAACGTTTGACTGATACCTGCGTAACCTAATTCACGAAGCGTTTTGGCGTCATTGTCAAAAGAGCCAAAACTGACACCGTTCTCAAATGCATAAAACGCCGGTGCAAATACCGGCGTTTCCGTTTGCTGAGCAAACACGGGCGAGACACATAAAACAGCAAATACAGCGAATGGCATCGAGTTTGGTTTCATGGTGTTTTGTCTCCGAGTCATTCTGGGTCAGGCAGTGGGCGTTAAACGTGAAGTGTGGTGTGATTGGGCATCCATCCTCTTTCTCGATCCGCCGATATCTGAGGCTGTGGAATGTTGCTGAAACTGGGGTAGTCGCGGCATGGTCAGGAGCAGTTCGATATTTCCTGTCATTTTGGCAAACTGGCGACGTCCTCTGTTCCGAGAGCAGGCACACACCGATTTAGTGATCGCGTCTGCCTGTCGCTGGTTTCGCTGCCGGGCGGTTTCCAGTTCCAACATCTTCGCATGAGCGGTAAAGGACTTCATAGTGTCCAGAACGTTTTACTCTCAAAAACTGCTGCCATCAATTACGATCACATTCTTGTTGCGTTGATATGGACAAGTGACTTCTGTGTAGGATTGCTTACAATACCGTGCTCCTCTTTACCACGTCGTAGGCAGCAACGTTTGTTTTTGGTGAATCGTATTCCTGAAAGTTGGGCGTTCAGCGTGAATGGTTCATTCGACCGGAGATTGCTGTAGGTAGTCCCATGCAAAGAGAAGCCAGTACATGAAGAAAGCAGGACTGATCGGCGTGGGTCTTTTGGGATCGGCGCTTGCGTACCGATTTTCTCGTGATGGAATCGAGGTGAATGGCTTCGATCGCAATCAACATGCACTCGATGGTCTCTCTGGGACGACTGGTTTGGCTTGTGGCAGCGCAGCGGAAGTCCTGAGAAACTGTGACCAAGTTGTGTTGTCTCTCCCGGACAGTGATGTGGTCTCGAGTCTGATTCAACAGCATCTTGGTGACTTGAGGGAGGGGCAAATTGTCCTGGACACAACCACGGGAGATCCACACCAGGCTGTGTCGATCGGGCAATCACTCGCAGAGGTTGGGGTTCATTATCTTGAAGCAACAGTTGCCGGATCCAGCGAGCAAGTCAGAGCCGGAAACGTTGCGCTGTTCCTGGGAGGGGATACTGAGACTGTGACCCAGGCAGAACCGTTGCTGAAATCGATTACACCGAGGAGGTTTCATCTTGGACCAGTTGGAAACGGATCACGCTTCAAGTTGGTCCACAATCTGGTGCTGGGGTTGCACCGGGCTGTACTCGCAGAAGGTTTGGTCTTTGCCGAAGACCTGGGATTCAGTTCCGAAGAGACATTGCGGATTCTGAGAGAGACTCCAGCAGTATCCGGCGTGATGGACACCAAGGGCAAACGCATGGTGGACCGGGATTATGAAGCTCAGGCAAGAGTTTCCCAGCACCTCAAGGATGTGCGTCTGATTTTATCTTCCGCTGCTCGGTTAAGTTCGAAAGTGCCCCTGAGCAAGATGCACGAATCTCTTCTTGAGCAGGCTGAACAGTTGGGATTTGGCGATGCTGATAATAGCGCGGTGATCGAGGCCTATCGCAACTCAACACTTCGGGATGATCGATGATCTTGTTTAAATACCTACCATTGGTCATTGGCTCTGGATTGCACTGGATCGATGGTACGGTTGTCGTGATTTATCTGATCGGCATCACGGTGATGGGTGTTTGGATGGGCCGACGCATCTCCGGGATCGACGAATTTTTCATGCCTCGTAAATTTGGCAAGGGCATGATGATCATGCATGCCTTTGGTACAGGTACGGCCTCCGATCAGGCAGTGACCGTTTCTTCTGCAACGTTTCGGTCTGGTATCAGTGGTATTTGGTATCAGTGGCTATGGCTTTTTGTGACACCGTTTTATTGGTTGATAGCACCCATCTTTCGGCGGTTTCGCGCGATCACCACCGCTGACGTTTATGAACTTCGGTATGACCGCAGTGTAGCAGTGCTGTTCGCGCTGGTTGGGATGGCCAATATGTGCGTAAAAATAGGCTTGATGCTGAAAGGTGCCGGGGCACTGGCTGATGCCGGAACTGGAGGCGTGATTGACTCCGATGTCGCAATCGTTGTTGTGACTTTGATGTTTATTTTTTATGGCGCGGCCGGCGGTTTGGGCGCGGCCATTGTGACAGATTACATCCAGGGTATTCTCACTGTCATCTTCTCTTTCATGCTACTACCTTTCATTTTCTGGGAAGTCGGTGGGATGACCGGGATCAAAGCCACCATGACTGATGATGCGATGCTGTCTCTGGTTGCTCCCGGCAAGATTTCGCTGTTCTTTGTTGTCATGATGTCCATGCAGGCACTCGCTGGTATCGTGGCCCAGCCGTTTATCATGGGTGTTTGTGCGGCAGGGAAAACAGAGTGGGAAGGTCGAGTCGGAATTGTCGGTGGTAATTTAATCAAACGCCTGTGTACAGCAGCTTGGTCTCTTACAGCGATTGCAGCCGTTGCATGGTACATCCAGCGAGGGAATGATCCTTCACAACTCGAGCTTGGTTTGTTGAAGACCACCGCGGACGGAATCTACGGTGAGGTTGCTCATACATTTTTACCGCGTCTGTTGCCAGGGCTGCTGGGATTGTTTTTGGCGGCGCTGCTTGCCGGAGTCATGAGCTCCTGTGACTCGTTCATGATAAGTAGTGCGGCATTGTTTACGGAGAACATCTACAGGCCGCTGCGGTCAGGAATGTCCGACAGGCATTATGTCTGGGTTGGACGCATCATGTCCGTACTGGTGGTAGCCGGTGGTGTTGCTTTCGCATTTTGGGTGCCGAACATTGTGAAAGCATTGGAGATCTGGTTCATGATTGCGCCAATGATGGGGCTCGTGTTCTGGATCGGTCTTTTCTGGCGGCGGATGACAGTTTTGGGTGCATGGGCGACAACCATGACTGGCTTCGCAGCATGGTGGGTTTCAACACAACCATGGTTCATCGGTGCATTGAGCGAATTACCAGCAGCACAAAGATTGCAACTGGTGTGGATTGAAGGTGGTAAAGAGAGTGTTTATCTTCCATGGCAGATCCTCTTTTACGGCACGCTGGCGTCACTCACAGGTATCCTCGTCAGTCTGGTTACGAAGCCCGTAGATTCGAAAAAGCTGAGCCTTTTTTACCAACTGAGCCGTACGCCTGTGCAGCCTGGCGAACAAATACTGCAGCCGTGCACACTGCCGGAATCAACGCCCAGAGTGGAACGCGCTATGTTGGTGACGGCAGGCGGTCTGGAGATACCCAAGCCATCTAGAACATCAGTTGTTGGCTTTACGATGATCTGGTTATTGGTTGGCGCACTGGTCGGGACATTTGTATGGATTGTTTCCTGATATCTATGGCTTGGTATTACGACAGGTGTCAGGAAGCAGTTTGCAGCATCGAAATGAATCGCTGACTTGAACGACAGCTAAAACCTCAGTTCAATTCACACCAACGCAAAGAGCTTGGAAAAAATCAACTAACATACAAATGAAGACCCTGACACCTTTCTGTATCGAGATCATCGACCACCATGACGAGACTAAAAATGATGCGAACCAGATTCACTAGATTTCTATTCAGTCTGGCTGTCATTGCCGGCGGAATTGTCGGCAAGAATTCTTTTGCCGAGGACAAGCCTAACGTTCTT
>Ga0315320_10003281_pt1 | contig 13306 bp, 8 predicted proteins | sample M140m21515metaG_FD_203458 | JGI IMG/M metagenome (GOLD analysis project Ga0315320, IMG submission 203458) | Ammonia-oxidizing marine archaeal communities from Monterey Bay, California, United States - M1 40m 21515 | ecosystem: Environmental > Aquatic > Marine > Coastal | place: USA: California...
ATGTTCCAGTGCTAACCACATCGTTAATGCTTCGTTGGGCTCGAGCATGAAGTAGTAGCCATCCTGATGGGGTGGCGTGGGTACACCGACCAGCGGTGGTTTGTTAAAGTACTGCATATTCTTCACAGCGACATCTGCCTGCAGCAGTGCTTGAGCGAGAGGTAAAAAACGTGGCCCTGTCATTTGTTTGGTAAAAAAACTGTCGTATTCACACATGCGGTGGATTTGCTTCAGCGTCTCAGGCCGTGATTTGTCTTCATAGAAAGCTTCTTCGGAAGCCAGCGTGGGAATGACATCATCGATGAATCGATGAACCTCACTAAGCATTTCGGCGACTTCAGCGCCGGACAAATACTCTCGCAAAACAACATAGCCGCGTTGCTGAAAATGCTCTAATTGTTCTGCGGTAATTGGTGACATAAAAGCCCTTACCTGCCAAGACGTCGTTGTAATTCTTTCGTCAGTACGGAGACAATCTCCGGATAAGCCTCGGCAACGTTATGGGTCTCGTCCTCGGCCGAAGTATGGTCATACAGTTCAGCAAAACCGTCATTATGGAGGATTAACCGATGGGTATCTGAGCGAATTGTCTTGGCCCGACCTGCGTAACCAATGGCTGCGTGTCCTTTACCCTGCGGATTACGTAGTAAAGGTAAAAGCGAGACTCCATCCAGGTTGGCGGGAGTCTCCAGCTTTGCAAGTTCACATAATGTCGGAAAGATATCAAGCGTTTCAACCATTGCTTGCGTCGCTTCCCCGGCATGACTCATTTTAGGTGTGCTGATGATCATCGGAGAATGCAACGACTCTTCAAACAGAGCATGTTTTCCCCAAATTGAGTGTTCACCTAAGTGCCATCCATGATCTCCCCACAGGACGATGATCGTGTTGTCACGTTGATCTAACTGATCCAATCGATTCAACAACCGCCCTACTTGTGCATCCGCGTAACTCACGCAGGCAGCATATGCCTTTCTTACCTCGATCGCAAAGTCCACATCCGTATTGGGATTCCGTCCCCAACGGTTGTATTTCATGAACTCACCTGAGCCGTGCCAAGTCGTTTTCCCAGCCGGCTTTTCAGCGTGCGCTATTTTCGGCAATTCCGTGTCTTTATAAAGTTCAAAATACTTGGCCGGTGCACCAAATGGCAGATGTGGTCTTAACACTCCTACTGCCAGAAAGAACGGAACCTTTGACTCAGACAACGATGACAACTGTTGCAACGCTTCATTGATCGACACTCCATCTGGGTACACCTCATCCCCTCCGGCTTGAGCCTGAAAAAGATCCATCTCCTTAGCATTTTTCCGTATTTCTCCATTCGCTAGACCGTGCATCCATCCCCGTGGATGCTGCCATGCTCCGGCTGGTAACAAATGGCGATCCCAACTGTGAGGCATTTCTAGTTGGTTTTTGTCATTCCAATCCGGCCCACCTCGACCACCAGGATGATGCGAAACTTTTCCCACAGAAACCGTCGTGTAACCATGCTGACGAAACCAGGCTGGCAAGCTTGGACTTACTGAAGCGGCATCCGTCTTCACTCTGGATGCCCGTTGAAATAATGCTCCATTGCTTGCTGGGCCGTACTGCCCAGTAAGCAATGTATATCTAGAGGCACCACATGTCGGTGCCTGTACAAAGTGATGATGAAAAGCACGACCAGTCGCTGCTAAAGCGTCGATATTGGGAGAATGAATGTATTCGGCCCCAAAAGACCGCAGCTCAGGTCGTAGGTCATCGATACATATTAGGAGCACATTAGGCTGTTTTTTGATTGCGGTAGCTTCTTCGGCTGAACGAACGGAATAACTGCTACTAAGGCAACAAAACAGAAGAAGAAAACATCGAAGCGATTTCATCACAACATGACCTTTTAATTCAATTGGGCATAAGAAGGTAAAACAAGCCATCGTTCAACAGGTGAAGAGCCATTAAGTGAAGGCTCCTGACAGATACTTTGGCCCTGGCAGGACAGCCGCGGGGATTACTTGGGTGTCGAAAAACCGGGAAGATTACCGACCATTCCAGCATTCGTTCGTTTGAGTTCAGCGATGGTGGCAGATCGCAAAGAACGCAATTTCGAGAGATACTTAGGATTCATAGCCAGATTCACCAATTCATCCGGGTCTGACTTCAGATCATAAAGTTCTTCAACTTCTTCTTCGACCAAAGTACGAATGTACTTAAAATCTCCCTCAGCGAGTGATACCCACCATGGAACTTTCGCTGTCGCCAACAAAATATTGTCATCCGTCGGTACAACGTCGGTTGCACTTCCATAATTTTGCCCGGTCATGACCGTCAACGTTGGATGTCGCCATTTCTTTTTCGGATTTTTGAGGACTGGGGCCAAATTATGTCCGTGCATTTGCCATGGTAATGGCAGGCTCGCATAATGGAAAAACGTCGGTGGCAAATCAACTCCTCCAACAGGCTCATTCACAACTCCACCCTCCTGAATCTTATCCGGATAGCTCATAATCAGTGGACCGCGAATATTGGCATCATACGGTGCAATTTTCTGTTGGAATCCTTTTTGTCCCCAGGCAATTCCCTGATCCGCAGCGAACACGATCAAAGTATTCTCGTATTGCCCCGTCTCTTTCAATGTCTTAACTAATTTTCCAACAGCATCATCGATAGCTAGCACACCCTGTTGATATTGGCGTACCCAGTTCTGCAACGTGTTGCCGTGAATGGGAGCATTCTTTACGGTTCGTTGCTGAACTCCTGATTTCAATTCCGGCACACCATTTTTATCTAAGCCCCATCGATCGCGAATTTGGACGTACTTTGGCTTATCAGCCCGATTGACACCGGTAAAGATATCTTGGGGAACAGGCACTTGTGCATCCGGGTAGGCATCAAAGTGACGTTTGGCTGGAGTGAATGGTCCGTGGACTGCTCCATAACACAACCACAAATACCAGGGCTGCTCATCATCACGGTCGTCACCGCGAATGAATTGGGCGGCACGTTCCGTGTACCAATCCGTGGTGTAACCTTGCACGCGAGTGCTTACACCGTTGATTTCAACAATTTGGTCATCAAAGTAGTTGCCCGCATTATCCGGATGAGCGGGACGATTCCAAACAATCTGGTGATCCCAGTCGCGACCATAACCATTATCAATACCGGTATGCCACTTGCCGATCTGTGCGGTTGTGTACCCATGCCGACGGAAAACACTCGGCCAAAAAGGAGTTTTCTTCGGGTCATAGGCACTCCCGGGATACACACCTTCCATCCTCATCGACTCCACACCGAACTGATGATAGCCGGTCAACTGGGTGGCGCGTGATGGCATACACCATGTCCCAATATAGGCCTGAGCAAATCGAACTCCCGTTGACGCTAACTGATCAATATTCGGGGTATTGACCCAGTCGTAAGCCTCGTCATAGCAACTCACAGTACGGTGCGATTGGTCATCCGTAAAAATGAAGAGAATATTGGGGCGTTCTTTAGCCTGGACTGCGCTAACAAAACAACAACTCAATAACAGACCAATGGGGAGGTAAATTCGGCTCATAGTACTACAAACAAATAGATGGAAGCTTATTCAAACTTCCATCTATTTTAACGTGTCATTGGGTTGCGTGAATGTTGGTTCCCACAAGATTAGTCAAGGAATGACTTCAACTTTTTCGATCGGAACGGTTGCTGTAGTTTCTGCACAGCCTTGTTCTCAATCTGCCGAATTCTTTCCCGGGTCACCTGAAAGATGCGTCCCACTTCTTCAAGCGTATAGCAGTAACCGTCACCAAGTCCGTATCGCAATTTTAGAATCTCGCGTTCTCGCCAGCTTAACACTTCCATCGCTTCCTTCAATTCTGTAGTTAGAGCATCGTGATTAGCTCGGGCGAGCGGATCAAATTCTCGATGATCATTGATGAAATCACCGAATTCATTTTCATCGCTATCACCTACGGTTTGATCAAGAGATAGCGGTTGCTTGAGCATCATCAGAATACACTGAGCGTCAGAGAGTTCCATACCTCCATGTTCTGCGACTTCTTCCGGTGAAGGATCTCGTCCGAGAATTTGCACCAATTCCTGACTTAAGTTTCGAACTCGTGTCATTACTTCGACCATATGAACTGGAACACGAATCGTTCGACTTTGATCAGCAACTGCCCGAGTAATCGCCTGACGGATCCACCACGTTGCATAAGTTGAGAATTTATATCCTCGTCGATATTCGAATTTCTCCACCGCTCGCATCAGACCGGTATTACCTTCCTGAATCAAATCCAGAAAGGTGAGACCACGATTACGATATTTCTTGGCGATGGACACAACAAGTCGCAGATTTCCGGCAGACAGCTTACGCTTTGCTTCGTCATATTGATCACGGAATAAGATCGTGTTGTCAACGCGGCGTGTGAGTGTGTTGGTGCTTTCCTGAGTCACTTTAATTAGATGAATCAATTCGGTCTTGAGTGCATCAGGATCTGTCCATGAATCAGCCGTTCCATCTTCTACGCATTCCAACTGCTGTTTGAGGGACACCATGCGGTTCTGGATTTTACATAATTCTTTAAATGCTGGCTGCAACTTGTTCGTACGCAGATTCATCTCTTCAATCAGACGAACCGCTTTGTTGCGTCGAATCACCATCCGACGCCAGGCTTCATGACGTTTCTTCTTTGAATTCTTCTTATAAATCGCCTCACTAAAATCGCGGCGATTCAGCTTCAGCAATTCCTGGATCGTTTCCAGATTTGGTCCAAGTCGTTTGAGAACGGCTTCTTTACCAGAGGCATTCGTTACAGAGACTTCAATGGTACGGTCCAGGCGAAGCTTTCCATTGAGTACTTTATCAAGCATAGAAACCGCAGCTTGCAACATATAGTTGGTTGCCAACATCGTATTGCGGTAATCATACCGTGTCGCTTCGATTTCCTTAGCGTAACTTAGCTCCTCGTCTCGTGACAAAAGAGGGATTTCTCCCATCTGCATCAGATACATGCGAATGGGGTCATCAGTGATGTTGCGAGATTCACTGCGGGTGGTAGTTTCCTGCCGGGTCCCAACTACATTAGCTGCTGACTTGGAATCTTCTTCAAATACGTCTTTTTTGGTTGCTTGAATCACGAAGCGGTTCCTATCTACTCTTACTCTCTCAACGCCGAAGCGCAATGGCTGTGAATGAAACTTACGTTACTTATGCGATCAAAAGTCTCTTTTCTCAGAGCAAATTTAAATCTCGTGCAATTGAGAATGGGTCGTACGGATTAACGGGGTTGTTCCTACTCCCGAGGCGGGGCGCAAGCATCGTCAAGCATCATGCGGAAGGGAGTGGTAGGTTGATATCCTTAAAATCTGAAAGTACAACTGTAGCTATGATTACACTATTCTTATTTGGGGCAACCCTTAATAGCTTTGTTGCCCTGCTGGTCATGGCTATCGCAGCACTTTGCAGGATTGGCCAAAACCATCTTGCCAGTTGCTTGATAAACAAACGTAGCCTCTATAGAAGAAGCTGGATCTTATCCGCTATTTTTCTGATAGCCGCGTACTTTGGCTATGGACTCTTTAGTTTGCCCGTCATTATGGGAATTGGGAGCTTCAGCTTAAAATTGACTCTCAGACAGACACTTTTGTTTAGTGTACTAACCGGAGTCTTGTTGATCTGTCTAAATATCCTGCTGGCACTGGCTATCTTATATTTAGGTGGATATTTAGATGGAGGCATGATATTACTCCATAAACTATCTACCTAGTTGTCAAGAACAACGATTGAAGGACTATTAGCTATGAATCTTCCCTCTTTTATTGCAAGTGCTACAGGGCAGGCGAACCTCTGGAAAGATCTGACGCATAGCGTTCCAACACTAGCAGCATTAGCTCAGTTAGCTTCCAATCGATTAGTAAATCCGACCAGCAATGAGATCGAGCTATCCATTGAAGCTCGAACCATCCTGTCGATTACTCGGAAGCGAGGTGTCATCGAACTGAAGAGCAATAATACGGAATTTGAATCTGCTCAACGCATGCTAGCTGTTTACGTGGAACAGTCTGTCGACACCCATGTAATGTTCCGTAGTCGAACAGAACCAGAGATAACGGTTCGTTTTCTGGATGGTTTTCGTCAACTTTGCAATGCGGGTTTGGTAATGCATCAGGTTGGCGGAGAGTTCTCACTCACTTCGAAAGGGTTTGAATTAGCAAAGGGTATTCATTCTGCTGAAGTATCGGAAGTTGCTGCGTTGGGTACCGTTCTAAGTTTCTAGACAGGACAATCGTGGTTTGCTAGAGGATTCTCCCGAACTCTTTTTTCTCTTTTTTCGTATTTAATACACCTTGGTGACCAAACGTGTCACACCTGGCCACGATCATGTTTGTAGCAAAAGAACTGAGTGGTCTGATTCCATCTCAGATATGTACGTTCCTCCCAAACATTTGGGGTTTACTTGTAAAAAGGAGTTTTACAATGAGCGAAGTTGTTATCAATGAGATCCCAAAAGATGCATTAGTTTTCTGGAATCGTCAGTGGCTTGAATACTGCCAATGGATTGAATTCAAACAGGAATTAGAGCAGGAAGCACTTTGGTACTTCCATGACGCTCATCATCACCGGCCGGGTAAACCGCGCTAGTCAAAACCGCAATTTGGAGAATTGGTAGATTAGATCTCCTTGGCTAGCTAATCTTAGCCGTCCTACTAGTTTTTCTATTCGCTTTCTAGTTGTTTCCTATCTCATACGTAAGTCGTAGTCGTTTGTGATTCATATTGAATCAAAATCGCTATTCGTAATACATTGAAGGGCTGAAGGTGTGTTGAATTTTTGCTTCACGGATGAAGCTCAAAGCATCTATGTCTATCTGTCTAGTTCTCTACGACTATGTCAATAGACCAACAGTTCATTATGGAAATGGCTTTAGCCGACAAAGCGATGGAAAAGCTGAAATACCGAGCGGACATAGATGGTTTGAGAGCCATTGCTGTCATTGGCGTACTATTATTCCATGCTGGCATCAGCTTCACCGGGGGATTTGTTGGGGTTGATATATTCTTCGTCATCTCTGGTTTTTTAATTACCAACCTTATTCTTCAAGCTCAACGGAACAATCGATTCTCGATTCGAGTATTCCTCGGTCGGCGTGTCCGCAGACTAATGCCAGCTGCGTTGGTAATGACTACCAGCACACTGCTAGTAGGGTACTGGTGGCTAGTTCCTGACGACTATGACAAATTAGCCGAATCAGCTATCGCCCAGATAGCTTTAGTTTCTAATATTTACTTTGCCAATTCCTTCAATTACTTTGCGGGTCCGGCAGAATTAGTACCTCTATTACATACCTGGTCACTGGCTCTGGAAGAACAGTTTTACCTGTTCTTCCCTCTGCTACTAATCTTCTGCCGTCATTGCTCGCCAAAAAAACTATGTATTATTTTGGCTTCCCTCACAGTTCTCTCCTTTGGCTTGAACTTGTGGATCATGAACATCTATCCAACAAAAGCATTCTTTCTATTACCAATGCGAGCCTGGGAATTACTTCTAGGCGCTCTGCTCGTTTTTGTCCCCAAACTAAAGCCGGCACAAAGATCGTTAGCTGAGTGGGGCTCCTGCCTATCATTAACGGGTATCCTATTTACCTTCTTTGCCTACAGCAAAGAGACCGTCTTTCCGGGCATTGCAGCCCTTTGGCCCTGTCTCGCCACAGTTGGTCTGATTTACTTTAACTCCGGTCACCAATTCAAAACCAGAATCTCACGAATTCTGGAAGTACCAACTCTGACTTACATAGGAAAAATTTCATACTCCCTCTATCTGTGGCACTGGCCAATCATGGTCTACCTCAGATACATCAACCGCTTCGAACTGGGAACCTCTGTTGCCCTGTTTGGATTAGCATTAAGTTTCTTAGCGGGCGCAATTTCATATCACTTTATTGAAACTCCGTTCAGACTAGGCCATCTGCTCCCGAACCAAAAACGATTGATTCTGACATCTAGTACATTTTCTCTACTGATTCTTGCTACCGGCGCTGGGATTTCAGAATGGGACGGCCTACCAGAACGTTGGGGGGATAAGGTTACTTCCATTCTTAAGACCGCCAAGTCACCGGTCCGCTACATGCGCAATTCAGTTTGGGATCCGCAATTGGATCAGTTGCCATCCATTGGTAGCTCACAAATTCTTCCCGGTCATCCCCGCCTCTTAGTATGGGGCGATAGCCATGCCATGGTAATGGGAGATGTATGTAGTCGGCTGGCAAAGCAACATGATATTAGCGGTTTTATTGCTACACGCGGAGGCACGATGCCTGTCCTAGATACTTACCGAGCCTATGATCGTGACGACACACTCATTTGGCATAAAGGGGTACTCGACTTCATTCGCCGTCAAAAGATAACTCATGTCATCATGGCTGCCCGTTGGTCCGACAATATCGAAGGCAATGCCACGGGCCTTAACAAATTCCTGATCACGGATGATCAGACTTCAGAAATCAGCAAGGCCTCGGCTCAACAAGCATTCCAACGGAATTTGATAAATACGTTGCGACAACTAAATAAGCTCGGAATCCGAGTTTGGCTTATGGAACAAGTACCACTTCAACAGCACGATCCAATCTATGAGATTGTCACTGCCTTGCGAACGAACCAACCAACTCCTCTTGGTGTATCTGAGAAAAAGCATGTTCAGCGACAAATCAATGTACGAAAGATTCTTCGGAGTCTAAAATTACCGAATGTGACTGTATTCGACCCAGCTTCCACAATCTTCACGAATGACGGTTACGCACGCCTCACAGAAGACAACACACTTTTCTATACTGATCACGATCATCTCTCGCACGCCGGAGCGGAACGATTCATCCGCCCGCTGCTCGAGCCCATCTTTGAAGAAATGGCCGAACACAAGTAGCGACTGGCGTATACAACGGGAGAGAACGAAAACCAAATCCCGCCCAAATCTGAACAAATTGGAGTGCCGAGTTAAAATTATTTAGCAGCGCCGCCAAAATATTCATACTCATCAAAGAGATCGGTCTTCGAATCGACGCTTCGCGGGTCATCGGTCTTTTCCATCCAGTCATCCAGTTTTCTAGAAAGTTCGTCAATCACTGTTTTATATTTTGATTGCGATGCAACGTTGTGGATCTGATCTGGATCGGATTCGAGCAAATACAACTCTTCGGCCGGACGCTTAGCAAAGCCAAGTTCAAAGAACGGACGCATTTGGGGTGTGTCCCGGAGCGAAAGTATCAATTCTTTGAAGGGCGTATTATCTACATCACCGAAAGGGCCGACGGCATGATGCACTTGTGGATCACCGGCCGGCCACAATTCGGGTGCCAGATTACGAACGTAGAGATATTTCTTTGTCCGCACAGCACGACATGGATAGGAGCGGTCACCGACCCGAACATTGGCATGCCTTTCACGTTCCAGGAACATCGCATCACGCCATGCCAATTCTTTGCCTGCCAACACTGATACCAGTGGTAAGAAATTACTGCCCGTCATGGCCTCCGGAACCGGCAGACCGGCAGCTGATAAAAAAGTGGGAGCCAGATCCTCGAAGCTGATAAATTTGTCACAAGTTTGCCCTTGGAGAATGACTTCCGGCCAGCGAACTGCCATCGGAACATGAGTACCGGCGTCATAAACGTTGGCTAGCCCACGTGGTGTCTGCCATCCGTTGTCCCCAAGCATGACCACCAAAGTGTTGTCGAGCTGGCCTCTGTTTTTCAGAAGTTCGAGAATTTTGTGAGACTCGTGATCAAATCGCTGGATCTCGGAGTAGTAGTCCACGATCGTCTTACGAACGATCGGATGATCCGGCAAATAGGCTGGCACATGAACTTTGGCAGGATCAAGATCCCCGCGATAGTCGAAGCCCCGATTCCATGGTTGGTGCGGATCGTGTGACCCAAACCAGAAACAGAAAGGAGTTTCATCAGGCACCTGTGAATGGAAGGCCTCAAACGAAGCGAAGGACTTCCCAGCGGGATTGACCTTCTTGTGATACTCACCCCGGTATCGACCGGGGCCCCACCCCTTAATCGCGTAACCGGTAAAATATCCGGCCTGTTCGAGCAACGCCGGATAGGTTTCGAGCTCTGCGGGAAACTTACCCCACAGACTGGCCGCATCCTCAAGCCGATGAGAAGCCTGGCCGGTCAACATTACCGCCCGAGCTGGCGAGCACGATGGAACCTGACAAAAGGCATGCGTAAATAAAACACCTTCACGAGCGAGACGATCGAAGGTCGGCGTCTTGACAGACTTATCACCCATGATGGACGCGTGAGGTGCAGCCCAATTATCCGCCAGCAAAAGTAGAATATTTGGCTTTTTCTGTTCTGCGTTGACAACGGAAGAAAAAAATATACTCAGGAAGATCAAGCTAAGCCGCGTTGTTTTCTTACTAGGAAAAATGAGCATCGAGTCGTCCGCCAAAAAGTAACATGAAAGGTTTGTTACATGATACACTCAACGGTACAACCCAGCTTCAAAAACGACCGATTAACGCTTGCTAAAGGGGCCTCCTATGCGTCGCTTCGCATTTTCGATATTCACACTGCTTTTCTCCTTCGCCACTTTGCAGCAAGTACAGGCTCAAACATTAGATTTACCGCAAGCAGCAAGAATCGCTGTCATCGGAAACAATCTTGCCGATCGGATGCAGCATCAGGGTTGGCTGGAGTCTTATATTCAGGCGATCTACCCGAAACACAAAGTCTCTTTCAGACACCTGGGATTCACCGGCGATGAAATCAACGTACGCCCACGTTCCAACAACTTTGGTTCTGCTGATCAATGGCTTACAAAGGTTCAGGCTGATGTCGTATTCTGTTTCTTCGGATACAACGAAGCACTCAAGGGGCCGGATTACCTCCCGGCCTTGAAACAAAATCTGGCAACCATGATCGATGGAATGCTGGAACAACGCTACAACGGTGAATCCGCTCCCATGGTGGTTATCTTCTCGCCGATCGCTCACGAAGACCATAAGAGTCCTCACCTTCCGAATGGTGAGGCAAACAATCAAAACCTGGCGGCAGCCACCACTACCATGTCCGAAGTGTGTAATGCTAAGGACGTGCACTTCGTCGACATTTTTACACCTTCTATTTCTCTGTATAAAACGGCGGACAAACCACTAACGCTTAATGGTGTCCACCTGCTTGACCACGGAGCGGATGCGGTTGCTAAAGTCATCATCGAGAGGCTGTTTGGTATGAATGCCTCCCAAATGGCGAAGCGTTCGCATATCGAACACATTCGGGAAGCTGTACTGGAACGCAATTACTACTGGTTTAGCCGCTATCGAGTTGTCGACGGGTACAACGTCTACGGTGGCCGCTCCACATTAAACTGGTTTGGTCAGTCCAACGCTGATGTGATGAAACGAGAAATGGAGATCTTCGATGGCATGACAAGCAACCGCGATGAGCTGATTTGGGCATCCGCCAATGGTAATAACTTTACCGTTAAAGACGATAACCTTCCTGATGAATTGGCCGTCAAAACAAACAAGCCCGGATCGCTGGCTGGTGGAGTTCACCCTTATCTAAAAGGTGCAGATGCAATTAGTAAAATGACCATCGCTAAGGGAATGAAGGTTAACCTGTTTGCTTCAGAGGCTGAATTTCCGGAACTTATCAACCCAGTCCAAATGTGCGTGGATCCCAATGGCGTGCTTTACGCCTCTGTTTGGCCATCGTATCCGCACTGGAATCCAAGGCAGCCGCGGACTGACCGTATCCTTGCCTTTCCTGACCACGACGCGGATGGAAAGGCTGATGAGTGTGTTGTCTTTGCAGACAAGCTCAACAGCATTACGGGAATCGAGTTTTGGGGAGGGGGAATGCTAGTTGCCGCACCCCCTGAAATTTGGTTTCTCAAAGATACTGACGGAGACATGATGGCCGATGAGAAAATCCGTATGTTGCAAGGAGTTTCCAGCGCAGACACTCACCATAGTGCCAATGCATTTGTCATCGGACCCGATGGTGGGCTGTATTGGAGTCGTGGGATCTTCAACGTCGCCAACATGGAAACCCCAACGCAGACTTATCGCTCGACTGCCTCCGGAGTCTATCGATTCGACCCTCGAACCTTTGAAATGGATTTCATCTTCCCGATTGGACCTAACCCACATGGTGATGTCTTTGATCAATGGGGCTTCCAATTCGCTAACGATGGAACAGGCGGCACCGGCAGTTACGTCAATATTGGGAAAGGGACGGGAAATAAACCGTGGTTTAAGAAGCGAGTGCGACCAGTCGCAGCTACCGGTATCCTTTCAAGCAGTCACTTCCCTAAAGCCAACAACGGGAATTTTTTGATCTGTAATGTGATTGGATTCCAGGGCGTCTTGCAACACGAAGTAAAATACGATGGTGCTGATATCACGGCTGAAGAAATCGAGCCTATCCTCTATTCCTCGGATCCCACGTTCCGACCATCTGACATTGAAGTTGGAGGCGATGGAGCGTTGTATGTATCAGACTGGAGTAACGCATTAATTGGACACATGCAACATAATATGCGGGATCCTAACCGCGACGCACAACATGGTCGAATTTATCGAGTCACTTATGAAGGTCGCCCTTTAGTAAAGCACCCACAGATGATTGGAGCTCCTGTTGCGGACATCCTTCCATCTTTTCTTCTACCTGATAATGGAATTCGATATCGCGCTCGACTTGAGCTAAGTGGCCGTGATGCCAAAACGACATTAGCTGCGGTTGTTAAATGGGCCGATACGCTCAACCCGGCCGATTCGGTCCAGGCGCAAGCATTACTTGAATGCCTCTGGGTTTTTGAAGAACAACGTGTAGCCAATATGAAACTACTCCAACGAGTCTTTGAAGCTCCCGACGGACGTCATCGCGCTGCCGCCATTCGAACGCTCGGACACTGGGCGGGAAAAATCGATGGCTGGGAAGAGCTACTTAAAAAAGCAGCCCAGGACGAATCCGGTTTAGTAAGAGCTGAAGTTGCCAAAGCGGCAGTAGAGCTTCAGGGGTTATCCGCTGCGGAAGCTATATTTGAAGTAGCAGTACGTCCGACGGATTCTGAATTAACCACCGTACTTGCTTATGCAACTAGGAGCCTGAATGTTGATGCGATTGTGAATGATGCAATCGCCAACAACAAACCACTTTCACAGGCCGCTCAGCTTTATGTACTTCGAAATGCAAGTATCGAAGACCTGATGAAACTCGCCCCCACCGAAGCCGTTTATCTGGCCATCATTTCGCGAGAAAACGCCAATGTCGAGCAACTTTCAACAGCCATTGTTGGTTTGTCCAAACTACAAAAAACAGCCCCGGCT
>Ga0315320_10003284_pt1 | contig 13287 bp, 8 predicted proteins | sample M140m21515metaG_FD_203458 | JGI IMG/M metagenome (GOLD analysis project Ga0315320, IMG submission 203458) | Ammonia-oxidizing marine archaeal communities from Monterey Bay, California, United States - M1 40m 21515 | ecosystem: Environmental > Aquatic > Marine > Coastal | place: USA: California...
AGCCTGCAACATCATTTTCCGCAAGCCGTGTACAGAAGTCCGCCAAACCCCGCACCATCAGATTCAGGTCAGGCACTGACATAAAAACCGAGGGTTCAATTCTTAACACACACGGGGAAGAGAGAGTCGGTAGGACGCGAATGCCATGACGGTTCAACAGGAACGACGCTGCCACATATCCCAATCGACTCCTCGCCAATTCTTTCAGAAACCGATTTGAATCCTCTGGTAATCGCAGTGCGATACCGAACATGGCCCCACGACCAGCCACCTTACTAACGACGGTCGGATACTGCCGCTGCAATACCGCAAGCCTGTCTTGCAACAAGTCACCCAATTGCCTAGCTCGATCAGGAACATCCTCAATGTCAATGATCTCAATCACCTTGGAAGCGACCGCGCATGCAAGTCGATCCGACGAGAATGTGGCTCCCGTCTGCAGATCAAATCTATCTTCATAAACCTCGCGATCCACGAGCGTCGCTGCAATTTTGGCGATCCCACCTCCAAGCGCCTTACCCATCAAGAAATAATCAGCAGCAACACCACAGGTAGCGAGAAATTGGCCGCTGCGTCCAAGCCCACATTGAATCTCGTCCGCAATCAATGGCAGATCATGATCGTTCACGGCCTCGAAGAATGACTTCGGTACCTCCAGAATTCCACCCTCCCCCTGAATCGGCTCTGCGATCACTGCAAACACTCCAGATACCACGACCTCCTCAACCCGATTTTCGGGATCTGCTGCATGTGGACGCTGCAACCTCACAACTTCCCTTGAACAGATTTGGTCCAGTATCTGTGTTGGACACGAAAATTCCGAGCGTTGAATGAACGTCGTGCGCGCCCCAAGCAATCCATCAAACGGCGTCCTCTGCGACTCATCAGACATCGCGTTCAAAGCGCCTGTTGTCTTGCCATGAAATCCACCCTGCAACGCAATCAGCAATGGTTGAAATTCATTAACTCGTCGCTTGTTTTGCTCACAGCATGCAGCAACGGCATGGGGGTGCTTTGCTCCGAACTCCACTTTGATCTCGGCATTGACTTGATCGCACCGCCGCCGCCACTTGAACAGTGCATGCTTCAATGCAGTTTCAACCGCTTCAGAGCCAGTGGAACTCAGCAGACACACATACCGGCGGCCTGTCTCACGCCCAACTCGCATTGACAGTTGTGCCGCCAAATGGGAGGCAGCCGAACGCCGACTTCCCTGATCCAGCATGGGAATCTGATTCAACGCCTCAATCGCCACCCTTTTCAGATCAGATCGGCCGTGACCCAGCAGATTCGCGCCATATCCACCTACCAAATCGAGTATTTGTCGCTGTTCACCATTCTGTTTTATAGTCAGCCGATCACCCAAACCCTCGTTGAACTCAACATCCAGTTTCAACGCCTGCATCAAATTTCCCACAAGTGGCATGCTGGATTGATGCCAGGCATCCTCTCCCAAAGTGGGCGGTTCAATCTCAGTCATGTGAGGATGCCGACCTTCCGCGTCGTTCAAAGCCTCGACCAAAGCACTATTTTGCGCTTCAACCGCGCGCCAATTAGTTTTACCAATTCCCAAACGGGGAGGATGACCGGACACAAATCCAACAGCAACCAACGGAACATGACGCAACTGAAAATCGGCGCTGCTAACATCACACTGCTCATGTAACGCACTGACCTGCTCTCGAACTCGCCGGTGCAATTCTGGTGACGCAGGGTCAAATGAGTCGCAATAGATCAGCGCCGAAACACCCACGCGACGAGGACTTGCCCGAAAGTGAACACAGGAGAACTCGTCCTCCAGTTGCTGATACCGAGCTCGCAAACCCGCTATTGAGACTTTCAATCCAGTACCGAGACTAAGAAAGTCGCTCTCACGTCGGCCCACGTATTCAAGTTGATCATTCACCACACGAACAACATCACCGGTGTCCAGCCATTCACCGAAATCATCTTGCCCCACATAACCCGTTGCTTTAAACCCGGAACGAACAAACAGACAGCCAGTGGAGGATCCTGGATCATCGAAGCGGACTGCCACCGAAACTCCCGGTAATGGCAGGCCAAGTTGCTGATCTAAACCTGATGTGCAGGTTTCATCAACAACATCAGCAGAACACGTTGATTGCGTTTGAGTGAACAGCAGCGTGGACAGTACTTGCTGTGTTTCAGTCATGCCAAAAGCATTGGCAACACGCGCAGCGGCAAAGGCAGTAGCATTGCGATGCGTCCAAGCTGAACCTGACGAGACGACGACGCGCAACGATCGCAGGGCTTTCCGTGCCTCGGGCAAAATCTTGGAAATTTGGGCAATCGCATCAAGCAATGCAGGCCCGGCCGTCACATGATTCGGTGGCCAGTCCTGTAATAACTGCAATGCCCGGTGTGGTGCCTCCTGCAACCACTCAGGCGGTATCATCAGCGTTGGTTGCCTTGTCCACACAGCATGCAAAACGTTGCGCATTCCCATTGAATGGGACAGCAGCGGGCACAACGACTGGCCACCTGTTACCTCACGGTCGAAAAATCCCGCTGCCTGCCATGATTCGGCAACCGTCAGCAAAGCTCGTTCACTGTAGCGGACAAGTTTTGGCGTTCCACTGCTGGCTGAGGTCGTCAACACGAGCACTTCCCTAGATATCGTCTGATTCTTGGGAGCATCCAGCTGCTCACACATTTTTGTACCCTCAACCTCCGAATCGGGCGTAATCGTGCCTTGATCCAACCGAAACTCACGTCTCTCGGAACCAACTTCACCTCGGATCGGAAACGGAACCGGAAGAGAACACTCTGGAAGTTCCAACCTCTGAGCCAGTGAACACAACCGATCTGCCGCGATCGTGACTTGTCTGTTGAATTGCTGCCCCGAATCGTCAATCGGATATAGCAAACGCTGGGAACCGCTACGCATCAGCAGGTTCTCGATATCCTCACTCGCACCTTCGGCGGGTAACACGACACTCAAACCGATCGCCATCAAAGCCAACGCGTTGACTGCAATCACCAACTCGGAGCAATACGGAAGTCGCACGAGCATCACGCGACTGCCAACGGACAAGTTCTGCTGGACGCGCCAGCGATCTGCGGATCGGATTGCCAGCTGCAGATCGGCCAAACTGATGATCGACTGTTGGCCACCAACAACCCCGATCAGAATCGGCCGCCCGGCGTTTGACGCATCTTTGCCGAAACACACCATTTCAAGCAGAGTCTTAAAACGGAAATCTCTCCACTGTGGATCCGGGAAGTCGGAATGACGAATCCAGTCAAAGTCAGACTCCATGATCACCCTCCGTCGGCTCATATAGCCTCAACTCAGATCTACGTTGCAAAATGCCAAGATGCTCAGATGTAAAGTCGAGCAGATCCGGACGATTCTGGCGCAGCCAATGGTGAACGCGAGGCAAATAGCCACAGGGAAGATTGGGAAACAAATGATGTTCTTTGTGGAGATTAAAGAACATTAGCAGCCCCGCGCAAGGCATACGAACCGACCGCGAAAACGCCTGCTGTTCGCGAAGACGGTATCGGTCACAATTCCGCGGTACGGGCAAAAGCCCGACATGCTGATGCTGCGTGAATAGATACTCATAGAGCATTGCCGATACCCAGAAAGCAAACATGAGAACGATGAGATACCGAACAGGGCCAAACACCCATGCCAGCAACGTTTGCAATAATGCGATTGCAAACAAGTTTACGCACCATTCAACTTTGTGAATCTTCGACGGTGATTTCAAATCATAGAGCAAGTACGGCACATAAACGCCGCCAAGGTATAAAATCGGCACTACACGCAATTTCACCAACCAATTAACCAACCCTTTGTGCCACCGCGGAGCGTCCGGTGCTGCGGTGGGGTCAGTTTCGGTGCCAGCGAAACGATGATGCGCAGCATGCCCCCGCTGATAGCTGCAGAACGGCGTCAGTACCACCAAGCCAATCAGCCAGCCAATCGATGAGTTGCCCCAAGTGCTGCGAACCAAGGAGTGGTGCGACGCCTCATGCAAAACGACCTGCAACATCAACATCCCGATGCCCAGCACTAATCCACTGAAAAACCCGATCCAGGCACTTTCCAACATCAGTGCCCCATAGCTACTGAGCACCAGCGCGCAGCCAACCAACAATGCGATCACATGCCAAGGCAAAACGACTGGACCACTTCGTGTGGCCACGCGAAGCAACTCACCGTACTCGCTCCGCGTCAGCACAGGACATTCAGAATTACGACGCATATTGAACTCAATCCTCAGGTACCCATACGGTACGATGACAGCCAAGCAGTACTATGACAGCCAGACGGTACTATGACACGCAGATGGTACTATATACCTGCCACGAAGTCTCAGCACTTATACTTGCGTTGGCGATTCACGGCTCTATCACTAATCGAGCGAGGTGGATGACGAAAAACCGATTGCACGACGGGAACAATTCTGCAGTTTTAACTTCCAGTCCAGCATATCCGACATATATTCAAACATGCCCCAAGGATACCCAAAGACCTGAGATGACAGAGGGCCGAATTCGTAGAAACTAAACCAAACGTTATGAATTCGTTGTCCGACAGGTTCCGTGCTCAGCAACAGGTGCAGCACCAGCATGATCTCCGACCTGACAATGAACCCCACTGTGAGCGTCATCATCATACGAATACAAATCAGGAGCCTTGGCTAACATGCGCATCTTGGCCAGCCAACGGCGTGAGACTTCAACGCGATCACATCAAAAAAGGGAACCTTTCTCCCTGTTCTGGTTCATCTGCGACCAGTCACACGCAGTCAATCGCTATCGATACTAGAGCGACGCGGCACCACACCGACCAAGCAGCCCTGTCACTCAAATGATTTGGTTACTCGGGGTGTTCGCAGATGCGATCTCACCTCTTGCAAACAAAAACATACCGATCGCCGCTGAACCCACCACGATGCATAAAGCTGTGAAGGCCATCGTGAAGCCGCCCTTACCTTCGGCCAACCAACCTGTGATAGCAGGACAAACGATTCCCGACAAAGAGAAGAAAGTAACGATGAATCCAGTCGCCACACCCGTTCGGGTAGGAAACAGGTCTGCGCAGACAGAGTAATAGGGACTGTTAGGCGCCATCGAGAACCCAATCGCCATCGATACAAATGCCACCGCCCAACTCGCGGTGCTCACGAACATGACGGGGATAAAGAACAAGACTGCCACCAATTGAAAAATCCAAATGAGATGGACACGCGCCGCTCGTATACTCCCAGTCCGACGCATGATCCAGTCTGATGTCCAACCAGCGAGCGGCATGAGAAGAAGCGACATGGCCCAGGGAAGAGTGCTGAAAAATCCGACAGATTTAAGCTTCATGTCAAAAGTCTGCTCCAAGTACCCCGGCAACCAAGTCAATCCAAAAAACAACACCCAGCCAAAAGCGAAGAAGGACCACGCGGTCGCTAGAAGCGTCGGATTCAAAACGACATCGCGCAAGGGAATCGGCGCACCGCGGTTCGGCTCCAATGACGCTGTTAGCGTTTCCTCTGGTGGTTGCCTGTACAACAACAAGAACACAACACCCAACACTGCACCAAGCACACCTAGACATATAAAACTGGACCGCCATCCCATGAACGTAATCACCGGCGCAAGAATCAGACCGCCCAACAGCAGAGCAAATGGAACACCGAGTAACGCAAGAGAAGTAACTCTTCCGAGTTCACTTGGGCGAGTCCAGTCAACAAGTGCCCGGTTCATCGCCGGAAAGTTTGCTCCCTCGCCCATTCCCATCAACACCCGCAACACCATGAACACCCAAAACACCTCCACAAATCCCTGCAGCACCATGAACACCGACCAAAAAAACAACGCAATGGACCAGACAGTTTTCACGCCGTAGCGGTCGAGCAGGAATCCCGACACCCCGTTGGTTGCCAGCGTCCCAATGGCAAATGCTGACATCAGTAACCCAAACGCCCCATCGTGAATGCCCAGGTCGGATTCGATCGGTTTGATCGCAAAAGAAATCACCACCCGATCCAGGTAGTTCACCAAAACCAGCAAGAAACAGAAGCCAGTGATGACAAACCGAAAGCCACTTTGCTGGTGGGATGGCGACAAACTGCCGCTAGCGGAAGCATTCATCAAGAGTCCAAGGGAATCGGGACGGGTTATCCCGGGGGTGTAGTGCTCGGTTGCTCTGCCAAAGAACAAACGACTGGAAAAATCAGGTCAACGCCGCGATGGTCGCTGTCAGACGTTACTGAACGAGAACCGTCTGCACAACTATCGAAAGCTACGAATTTCATGGCTCTCCAGCACGTTCCGAACCCGATACAATGACACAGGTTTTTAAAAAAGCGCACTTCTAACGCCTGGCCGCAGCCTCGCGACGTACACAACCTGCATTGCGTCCCGTTTTTACTGCCACCAGTCTGACTCGACCTCGTAATGAGAGCTTGCAATGGCCGTTCCACTCGAGCCCGAAACATTCACCGGTGGCTCACATCGCAACCAACGAACGACAAACAAGTTACCCAACCAAGCTGGCAGGCAGCAATCTGCCTCGTTCAAAAGTTTGCAGTGTCTCTCTTCGTTCGGATTGGTTTTGGTGGCCTCCTTTGTTCTTTGCCTCAATGCCGGCGCGGCGACACCGCCTTATCAACTTGCGTTCTTCTCGGCAGATGTCACCATCCCGTTGAATCATCGTTGCATGGGAGTGTTACCCACAAAGTCCAAAGTAATCGCCGACCCACTTTATGCCAAAGGTTTCGTTCTGTTGGGTGAAGAGGCGCCGGTCGTTCTGTGTGCTGTCGATTGGTGCGAGATTCGCAATGCTGCCTACGATCAGTGGAGAAATTCCCTTGCAATTGCCGCCAAAACGACTCCCGAGCGTGTCATGGTTTGCTCGCTTCATCAACACGATGCCCCTGTCACCGATGCTGGCGCGGCAAAACTGCTTGAACAAGTTGGCTTGAAAGGAGAACTGTATGACGAAGCATTCCACGCCCGCGCGGTCGCAACCGTAGCAGGCGCTTTGAAGACCAGTCTCCTCCGGCCCCAAGCGATCACACACATCGGGACAGGGCAGGCAACCGTCAATCAAATCGCTTCCAACCGACGCGTGATCAACCCCGACGGACGGATCAGCTACACGCGGGGCAGTCGCAGCGGCGGAACTTTATTCCATCGTGAGTCACCGACCGGATTAATTGATCCGAACCTCAAGACTATCTCGTTCTGGAATCAAAATCGTCCGGTGCTTGCCTTGCACGCATATGCAACTCATCCCATGAGTTCTTATGGCGCGGGGCAAGTGAGTTCTGACTTTGTCGGATTAGCACGCCAACGACGCCAACAAGATCACCCACAAGTGCCCCAAATTTATGTGAGCGGTTGCAGCGGTGATGTGACTGCGGGCAAATGGAACAACGGGTCAGCCCAACATCGCAAAGACTTGATCGACCGCCTCTATAATGCCATGGTCAAGGCTTGGGATCAAACGGAACGGAAGCCAATCAAAAACATTGCATTTAGGAATACCAGCCTCAATCTCCAGTTTCACCCGGGGCCACACCTGACCACCGCTGCGTTACGTGCGCAGCTCGATGACACCCAACGCACGGTTGAAAAGCGGATTCTCGCGGCGATGGGACTTGCCAGCCGTATGCGAGTTGAAAGTGGAAAGAACATAGACCTCCCTTGCCTCGACTTAGGTTTTGCCCAATTGGTTCTCTTCCCTGGCGAAACATTCGTCGCCTACCAACTAATGACCCAAGAATTACGTCCCGATTCCTTCGTGATGTGCATCGGTTATGGAGAGAGTTGGACTGGATACATCCCAACGGATCAAAATTTTGACGAACACTTTGAAGACAGTTGGCTGTGGGTGGCTCCCGGTAGCGAGCAGCGAATCATGACTGCGGTGGAAAAGGTGCTGACACGTCCTTAACCCCCCCCGCTCAACGAACTTGCCATGTACTGGGATGGCATGCGACAAGCAACCGCCGGTTTGTCACTCTGACGCTTTCGTGCACGACGCAGTCAAATTACGATGCATACCTGTCGTTACGCGCCGCGACGCAGCAACACGTGACCATGAGTTAATTTTCCAATTCTTTGAGTGTCAGTTTTCCATCTTTGTTTTCATCCCGCTTATCAAACACCCTCTCTAAAGCGTCAAGATTGTCTTTTCGACTTCCAATGAATTCACGACGCGTCAAAAACCCGTCATGATCTCGATCACCACGTTCAAACAACTTTTTGAAATCGCGTTTCCCTGCCTCTAATTTCATGCGAGCTTTGGGGCGCGCAGGTTGCCCGTCGCGTGAATTGCCGGGACTACCCGTCGTCGTATCCGGCATCTGTATCAAGGACGGCGCATTCGGAGGTGCGCCGGGCGATGTGACAGCAGTTGGATACGGTGTGGCAACTGGCTGTTCATACGGCACTAGGTATCGCGGATCTGGCATCAAATCCGCAGGAGCTCCGCCGAGAGAACTAACCATGTTTTTTCCACGCTTCGCAGGGTCGTATCGCGCCGCCACCGGAAGCGTTTCCACCCAAGTATCAAGTTGCTTACTCATACGGCGGACACGTTCTGGTTGCTGGTACGCCAAATTCGTAAGTTCCGCTGGATCTTTACTAATGTTGAATAGTACCGTCGTATTATCTTTTCGCCAAAGCTTCCAATCACCAACTCGAATCGCCTGCCCCGTGTAGAAGTCCCAATACATAGGTTGCGTACGGTCAATTTGAGAGACACCACCTGTCAACCGCGGCATCAGATCGACACCATCAAACTCTGGAGGAATCTCGCCACCGGCTAAAGCCACGGCGGTCGCCGTGAAATCGAGCGTCGTAACCATCTCGCTGATCACCTGACCCGGCAAAACCTTTCCTTTCCAGTAAGCAAACATCGGCACCCGGATTCCGCCCTCATGTAGCCAACCTTTGACGCCCCGCATGGGTACATTGTTGGATCCATTCCAACTTCCGATTGGGCTGTTACGCGTTTGCTTGCCGGGAGCCCCATTGTCACCCGCAAACAAAATCAGCGTATTGTCCTCAAGGTCGTTTTCTCGAAGTGTTGCTATCAGACTTCCGACAGCATCATCAATTGCCTTCAGCAAAGCCAATCCCTGTCTGCGAACGTCATCTTGCTCATCGTTGTAATGCGGGTAATCCTGTTTTGGAAAGTTCCTGTAGTAAATATCTGATTTACTGATCATCGGGACATGTGGAGCGAACAATGGCAAATACAAAAAGAACGGCTTGTCTCGATTGCGTTTCACAAAAGACTCGGCGAACTTCCCCTGAAGAATGACCCGATTGGGAAACTCACCTGCCCAACCTGAACTGGTGTGGTGTTGAACGAGATTTCCATCAAGGTCCAAATTGGTTGTTCCCGACATCATTGGCCCAACCCAGTACTCGTCAAAGCCTCGTCCCCGAGGATCGAACTCCGCGTTCCTGTCATCATTCGGCCCACAGTGCCACTTGCCCGAGAACCCCGTCACATAACCCAGATTTTTCATCCGATCTGCAATCGTCAGCAGGGGCTGGCCTGCCATATCGGTTCCCTCTGGATAAAGCCGCGGAAGCGTTCCCACGCCGGCTCCGGCATCAACCTTATTGTCTGAAAAGCCAAACTCATTCTGGATACGTCCTGTCAGCAAACCACACCGGGATGGACGACATTGCGGCGCGGAACAATAACCGGCACGCATCAGGGCACCACCCCTAGCCAATTTGTCCATGTGAGGCGTCTCGACATTCCCATCGATCCCATGAATACCGAGATCCGTGTAACCATGATCATCGGAAAAAATGATGATAATATTCGGGTCGGCCAATAATAGGATGGGATAGAAACAAACCATCCCAAAAGTAAAACACCGCAACCAGATTGCTGTCATGACACACCGTAAAATGTAATACCAAGATGCGTCAGCATCACGGTTTGCGTTTAAAACTCAGGCCCAGCGACAATGATGAACTCACGAGAAAACAATATCGTGTTCGAACACACCACATGGTCGTCTTCAGGCAATTGGTTTTAACCGATCACCACAGCCAGGTGAATGCATACAGAATATTAAGCCTCGTCATGGGACAAAACACCTCGTCAAGCCGACATTTCTTTTATCCAGACGATTCCATCTCAGATACCGCGAATTGTTGGAACTCATGGAGTTCATAAACGTTCAACTGTTCTTTCCCGGTGGGGAATCACAAAACAAGCAGACGATTCGCACGCCTCTGAGTAATCCGTGCTATCAAAGCCACGACTTTGTATTCTACTAGCGGACTACGTACCGTGAACACGCGTAAGCGATTAGATCCGCTGGACGCAACGCCACAACGTATCGACACCTGATGAAACGCAAGCCAGTTGAATCAATACCCCAAAGCCTCGATGCATTATAGATGCTCGCCAGCGGCATGCTCGGTCGTCATGGTGCCTGTGTGCACGTCCGCTTCTTGACTGGTTGCCACTCAAAGCACAATTGTTGGATCGGTAACAATGGCGAACCAAACCGGTTCAGTGGCAGGCATGGGTATTGTGATGCGAACGTTGCCGACGGCGGGGCCTCCTGGTAGCAGTATGTCTGTAGTTGGAAAAAAGAGAGTCGACCGCACATCGACCTTGACTCCGTCGATTGGCTCGCCGCTGGCTTGTTCCGCGGGCAACCACCACACTTGACGATTTGCAATGCCCCCGTATTCCCATCGCGCATTCAGGCCCAGTGGGAATTTGACTTTTGTTGAATCCATGACGTCAGTAGCCAAACTTAGGCGGCGCATTCTCAGTTTGCCATTTTCTGCAGTGCGCGATATGTCTGCAGTGCTCGATGATCCAACCCAAGGCAAACGCTCCATTGCCACCGATTGCCAATGGTCGGTTTCCTTGGCATCAGTTGTTGCCCTTTTTCCCGTTGACAAGTTCGCCCGCGGCGAAACATCTTTTAGTGATATAAATCGGGTTGGCACGGCATTCAATTCAGCATCTGCATCAGAGAGACCCAACACCTCTATTTTTCGCCAAAAATATCGCGAATCAAACTGAGTCACCAATTGACATGCTTTCATCGGTGCACTGCCCGGCGCAGCATGCGGAAGAAACCCAACTCGGTCTGGATGAGCCGAATCGAAGAGCACTTCAACAATCGGCTGCGCGCCTGAGGGGAAAGGTTGATAATGCGCAAACACTCCCATTTTTGAGCCACCACCTCTTATCGACTGTTGAACAAACTCGTCGTTCGAGAGTCTTGGGGCGCCGCGGCCGGGTGGTGAAATACTGGGAGTCAAAACAAAGGGAACCCCTGTTGGTTCCGCACCGTTTCGGTTGGTTTTCACTTCACGGGGCGTTGGAGTCACGCTCTCCTCAATTGGATACACTGACACAGCCAAACGACTCGAGTTTCCCCATCGCTGATCACCCATGATCGATGAAGCCGAAGGCTGGACCGTGAGTAACCCAACAACCCCTTTTTGGTCAGAGCATCCAATTCGAATTCCTTGGCGATTTCCAGTTGACCGCTGTACTCCCATTGGGGACGTGGCCACGAAAAGTGGCGTTGCCGGGCCGTTGCGCCCACGGGGTGAGATCCAAAGCAAAACCCCTTTATGATCGTGATCGGGCGACACGTATGCGTGTTGGTACTTTGCTAGCGGGTGGTTCCAAGTGTAACGCGTCTCCCGGAGAGTCAACTTTTCACTTAGCGGGTAGGTACCCGATTCATTTTGTACCTCAGTGGAACTGGAACTGGCTCCGGAGGCAATCCAGTCAGCGGGATGCTGCTGCCACATGACACTCACCCCATCGAGAGAAACAATGCTCTCCTGCCCTTCTGAATTATGAATATTTTTGAGTTGGATCGTATGTTGGCCAGCAGGCAATGCAACTGTTTGAAACTCTTGCGGCAGACCAAGCGAATTAATGCCTTCGGTAGCCATCCGGAGCTCAAGGTTAGCATTCGGTGGGATTTGATATTTCCAAACGCCCATGTCTTGCCAAACCGACTGTAATGCGCGAACAGTTAACTTCGTTTCATCTTCCACGATCAAATCAGTGGTCGCTCGCTGCATCAGCTGAATATCGGTTTCAAGGACCGGTATTTGTCTACGTGCAACGATGACAGGAATCCACGCCGCAATCGCAGCCGTGATTAACAACAGCTCTAACAGCCCAAATCGGAATCCCCAGTGCTTAACAGTCGCCTCAGAATGCATATCCGCATGCCCAACCGTTCGCAAGGAATCATCCGACGCTTTCCGCGATGACGAATCAATCACTTCAGCGCCTCCTTCATGGAGTTGACTTCACCTCGTTGCCACGCGGCAAACGCATCAACATGCGTTCCGTTGAATCCATAAACAGCACAACCACGAAACAGATTTTTCGACTGCGTCCCATTTCTTGTGACTACCAGCTCCTTCTCGCGAACCCGCAAAAAGCAGATAGGCTCATCACTGGCAAAGGTTCGTGTCACGCCGAAATCAACCAATGGCTCAACGACATAATCATCGATAGATTCCGGAGAGAAGGTTTCAGGAAGCTGCAATATGCTACTACCTCCTGAATGTTTGTTGGAAAGAAACCACTGACCGCCATTCGGAATGAACGCTATCGCCACCACCATCTCAGACGACTTCGGGTTGCCCCCGCCAAAACTGGTACTGGTACTACCGTTAATGCATGGAGCGTCGGCCTTCAAAAGGCCAACCCCTGCTTGATAGGAAGCCTCATAGCCTGCCGGGAAAGAAACGCGGTATCGCCATACCAACGACTTTTCCATACCTGGATAAACCAAATCCTCAGGCACGGCGGTCCGCACCACCCGAACTCTCTCGGGACTCTCAACATCGAAGAATCCAACCCGCATTCGCAATTGGTTGTGATTTCGTCGGAGGCTAGCCAGACGACTGTTGTAGTGAATCGTACACACCACCCCCATAGTAATGGCAGTCAACAGCAGGACACGAATGATTGAGCGTCTGGCAAACACACTAGGTACACAAAGCGAGGACGAGAAGTGATGAAACACCGCCACATCGGTGCCAAAAACCTCGTTCCAGCACCAACTGTCGTCATTCTCAACTTGTTTTCAACTCTAAGTAAGAACGAAGGTTTCGAAAAACAGAATACACTAACAATCCCCAAAACAATAACACGCGATCCAATGAATGGACAGCTTGGGAGTAAAAAGCGTTTGCAGCGAGCGGTTTAGATTCATCAGGCAACAAAACAGATTTTGGCTTCCGTGCATCTTGGCGTAAAGCTCATAGAATCCTCTCTATCCCCATACGGAT
>Ga0315320_10003285_pt1 | contig 13284 bp, 11 predicted proteins | sample M140m21515metaG_FD_203458 | JGI IMG/M metagenome (GOLD analysis project Ga0315320, IMG submission 203458) | Ammonia-oxidizing marine archaeal communities from Monterey Bay, California, United States - M1 40m 21515 | ecosystem: Environmental > Aquatic > Marine > Coastal | place: USA: California...
AATCGAATCCTCAGACGAAATTCCATACCAGACATCAAACGCTGTTCAGGGCGCTGTTTCTGCTGATGTAGCGTATGCCGAAGCGGGCATCACCTTGCGTATCTCGCCTTCAATCTCCGCAGAAAAGTATTTACGACTGGGCATCAGTCTCGAAGTCAGCGCGTTCCGCGGCGAGTCGGTCGGCAACCTGCCGCCACCAACCGTTACACGCAAGATTGATACTGTCGTGACTCTCCCAGATGGCGCTACTTTGTGGTTGGGCGGTATTATCCGTAACGACTCAACAGAAAATGACCAAGGTATACCGTACCTGTCAGATATTCCGCTGATTGGCTGGATGTTTGGTTCGAACTCGAAAACAGAAATCAAGACGACCCTATTCTTCTTCTGTACTCCGAGAATCCTTGAAGACTTTGAAGAACTGCAAGACATCTCCGAAAAAGGTAAAGCGCGTGCGGCGGATACTATCGGACTCGGGCGCCTTCGCATGATCGATCCTGAATTCGATCTCGAATATCCTGCCGATATCATTCTTCCGCAAGACGACGATGAAGATGGCGAGCCCGATACCGCTCATCTTAACTTGTCGTCATTCGCCCAACCCATTTACTCGACATCAGGCGGCGTGACTGACAACGCTTCCCCCGACTCCGAATAAAGCACTGTGGCTGATCCCGAAATATCGACCGCTCGCTCTACACTACACCAGCTTGTTGTAAAGCATACTGGCCTAGACGACAACGACGTCCACAAAATAACGGAACAGGCTATCAGCTCGGGGAAGAGTCTCGATCGTATTTTAATTACGCGCGGAGTAGATGATTTAAAAGTGCTCTCTGCATTCAGCGAACACTTAAACATTGAGTTGGTGCCTAAACTAGTGGGCACTAAGGTTCCTGCTCTCTTTGTAGACACTGTGCCACTTGCCTTTGCCCGCGCTCACGATGTTATCGCAATCCGCAAAGACGATGATGGTGCTATTGTTGTCGCCTGCGCGCACCCTCTTGACTTCCATCCTCAAGACGACTTGGCCGCAATGATTCCAGCTGCGGTGCGCTTTGTCTTAGCTCCGCGCCCGGAAGTGACAGAGCTGATTAACCGCGCTTTCCGCAATCGCTCTGATGGTGTCGATGATGCTCTCGAAGATTTAGCTGAAGACGACATCATAGGCCTTGTGGCAGACCTCGATGAAGGTGAAGACTTGCTCGATGTCGCGAACAAAGCGCCGATTATCAAGCTTGTTAATTCGCTTATTTTTCAGGCGCTTAAGTTACGCGCGTCTGATGTTCACTTCCAGCCGTACACCGACCGAATGCAGGTTCGTTTTCGCATCGACGGCATCTTGTACGACATGGAATCCATCCCGAAGAATGCGCAAGATGCTATTACTTCGCGCATTAAAGTCATGGGCCAACTGGACATCGCAGAGCGCCGCATGCCGCAAGATGGTCGTGCTTCAGTGCGTATTGGTGATGGCGAAGTTGACGTACGTATTTCAGTCGTGCCTACTGCTGAAGGTGAGCGCTGTGTGATGCGCTTGCTCGACAAGTCGGCGCGAGTTTACGAGCTAGACGGCATCGGCCTCGACGAGCAAAACCTTGCCACGCTTAACCATTACGTAAAGTTCCCACACGGGATTATTCTGGTAACTGGGCCTACGGGTTCGGGTAAGACCACAACTTTATATGGCTCCCTGACTGCCATTAGCACCGGCGACAAGAACATCTTAACTATTGAAGACCCCGTTGAATATCAGCTAGATGGCATTTCTCAAGTTCAGGTTAATGCGAAAAAAGGCTTAACTTTTAGCGCTGGCTTACGCTCCTTCTTGCGTCAAGACCCTGATGTTATGATGGTCGGCGAAATCCGCGACGTTGAAACCGCTGAAATCGCTATTAGAGCGGCGATTACCGGCCACCTTGTGTTCTCGACTGTTCACACGAATGACGCGCCAAGCACAGTTACGAGACTCATCGACCTAGGCCTAGAGCCTTACTTAGTCTCTTCGTCATTGGTACTTGTTGTTGCTCAACGCCTAGTGCGTTGCTTGTGCGATTCCTGTCACGAATGGGTTGTACCGGATGAACATCAACTCGCCCAATTGCGCGCGATTGGCATTAACGCGAGCCAGCTGAAGGATGGCAAAATGGCTGTCGCTAAAGGATGCACAGAATGTTTTCACTCTGGCTTTTCCGGACGGACGGCGCTTTATGAATTGATGCCAATGACGGATACCTTACGCGAGTTGGTTATGGACAACGTTTCCGCAACAGTGCTCAAGCGCGCTGCCGTTGAAGGTGGTATGCGAACCTTGCGCTCCGATGGCAACCTCAAAGTGATTGGCGGCATCACTTCTCCAGACGAAGTATTAAGAGTTACCCAACTCGACCTGACGTAATGCCGATTTACGAGTGGAAAGGTTTTGATGCCACGGGAAAGAAGGCAAGCGGTATTATCGACGCCGACTCCGAGCGTGATGCTCGTACCAAGTGCAAGCGCAGCGGAAATTTAGTGACCCATGTGGTCGAGACAAGAGGTGGCAAAAAGGTAAAGTCTAGCAGCGAGAAAAAGGGCAAACCGGTAAGGCAGTCTAAATTGCAAAAACGCCTAGACGCCGCGCGCGGACGTGGAGCAGGAGCGCCGCGTTCTAACGCCAAGACGGAAGATGTTGCTACCTTCACTCGGCAACTCGCGACGCTAACCAAAGCTGGCATCCCTATCACCGAAGCGCTACGCGCTATTATTGAACAAACGGAGAACAAGCGTTTGTCGATTTTGTTCCGCGATATTCGCGAGCGTATTTCACAGGGCTCACCACTTGCCGATGCTATCGCAGCTCATCCTGATTATTTTGACGAGCTTAATGTATCCATGGTTCGCGCCGGTGAAGCTTCAGGCCACCTCGATGAAGTGCTGATGAAAATGTCTAACTTCATGCAAGAGCAGGCGCGAGTCCGCAACAAAGTTTCTGCGGCAATGACTTACCCAATGGTGATGTTGGCTGTCGGCTTATTGGTGGTTGCCCTATTGATTGGCTTTGTAGTGCCAAAGATTACGGTGATGCTGGCCAACCAGGGCACAGAACTACCGTTGCCAACCCAAATACTTCAAGGGGCATCGGACTTCTTAATTGGTTATTGGTGGTTGCTGCTTTTGATATTCATTCTATGTTTACTAGGGTTCAATATGGTGTACTCCTCCGACAAGGGGCGGTTAAAAATTGACACTACATTGTTGCAGATACCCGTTGTCGGCGACTTGATTCGCAAACAAGCCATTGCTCGGTTTTCACAAACCTTTGCCACTCTCCTGACATCGGGCGTGCCTGTCGTACGCTGCCTAGAAGTAAACCGCACCGTTCTCGGTAACCGCTTGATGGAAAACACCATCACCAACGTGCGCGAGAAGATTCTCGAGGGCGCCGATATCGCCGGGCCGATTAAAGCATCAGGCGTTTTCCCACCACTACTCGGCTATATGATCGCCGTTGGCGAACAGTCGGGTGAACTCGACCTGATGATGGAGCAAATCGGAGACAGTTATCAGGAAGAGGTCGAGATCGCTACACAAAAATTCACCTCACTCATTGAGCCGATATTAATTTTGATATTGGCGGTGATGGTCGGTTTTATCATTTTGGCCATTCTGTGGCCCGTGTTACAGATGACACAAAACTTCTAATCATGAAAAAAACAATACTTAAAAAATCACGTCGCGCAGGATTCACCCTAATCGAAATTATGGTGGTGGTCCTAATTATTGGCCTACTACTTGGTACAGTCGGTAAAAATATCTTTAGCGCATTATTCTCGAGTCAACGTCAAATCGCAATCAACCAAATAGCTTTGTTTGAAGATGCGATTAGCACATACTACTTGACTAATTCGTCTTACCCAGAGAGCCTCGATGACATGACTGAAAAAGACAACAACGGTCAGGCCCTGATGAAGCGCATTCCGCTTGACCCATGGAAGAATGAGTACATCTACGAAATTGATTCTGATGGTTCTCCTTTCTTTCTCTGCTATGGCAACGATGGTTCGCCTGGCGGAGAAGACATGGATGCTGATATTGATTCGCGTACGATGCGCGACGAATAATGAAGTGCCGGCAAATAAGCGCTGCTGGCTTTACATTAATTGAAATTACTGCTGTTGTAATTATTATTTCACTGGTAATGAGTATGGCGATCGTGCGGCTTGACAGCACCTTGCCATCGACTCGGAACGAATCTGCTGCGCGAGACATGATTGCCACATTAGATTTTGCGCGCTTGCAGGCGATTGGGCGTGGGCATCAATATGAAGTGGTTCTTGACTTCGACGAGCAACAGTATGGCATTCGTATGCCATTTGACGCCGAAGGTCGACTCGTCACGGACGATGATGAAAAAATGATTCTGCGCTGGCACAAGATTGCCGATGGAGTAGAGATGCGTAGCGTGCTTGACCCACGTGGCGTTCGTATTCGTGAAGGGCAATACCCGATACCATTCGATTCGCAAGGTGCAGCACGCGACGTTTATATTTATATTGGCGCACAGCAAAACACCGACTACGAAGTCACCATCAGGGTTTTAGGCCTGACGGGCATTCCGAGCGTTGCGCAAGGCACTCTCGAACCATCCATACACACCGAAAGTGATTTTTAAACAGCGCTCAAGCGCTAGTGGTTTCACACTACTAGAAATCATGGCTGCCGTCACACTGCTGGCCTTGATTTTCACGACTGTGATGCAGATTCGTGCAGGTGCCATTGACAAGGCCGTTCGTGGCCGTTCGCTATCTATTTCTGCACGACTCGGAAAAAGCTTGTTGCATCAAATAGAATCGGGCTTGGTTATTGATTTAGTCGATGGCTACACCGGAGATTTCTCCGAAGAAGGCTTCGGCCAATTCAAATACGTTGTGGGTATTGGCGACTCGTCGCAATATTCAAGTGTTTCGGCAAACGACCTCGAAGATATATGGCGCGATTACCGCAAAAACCAAGACGAAGACAACGCTGGTGATGAGGACATTAAGAAACCTGAATTTACTCGTGTTTTTATCACTATCACTTACCCTACCTCCGCCAAAGATGAAACCGAAGATTATGTGCTTGAAGCACTCGTCGACACTTGGGCTGTAGAACGCGATTTTGAGCTTTACGATTTTCTTTGGCCAGAACTAGACCCAGAAGAAATACGATGATCAAAGCTCGCAATCGCTCCGGATTTACTCTGCTAGAGGTGCTCATTTCTTTGGCGATCATGGGGATGGTAATGGCTACTGTCATGCAAACGGTACAGCAAACACGAATGGCGGTTGACGCCATTCACAACATCGCGGAAACCGAAAATGTTGGCCCACGCATTCTTGACCAAATCCGCAACGACATTGAGAACATCGTTGTTTCTGACATTACAGACTACAACTTGCTGCAAGGAGAAGACCAGACAATCATTGGCGCAGGAGCTGACAAGCTTGATTTGATCGTCAATCGTCGTAGTTACATCCCGGCTTTGTCTGACGACGGCGACCGCTTACTGTATCCCTACCTCAATGAGGTTGGCTATCGACTCAAGCAAAATCCACAGCGCTCGGACTTCTTAGAGTTATATCGCCGTGAAGACGCACTTATCGACGACGATCCCTTTCGCGATGGCTCTTATGCCTTGATTTACGATCGTATCGTGAGCTTAGACATTCAATACGCCAAGCGTCCTGACTTTGACATCTTCTGGGAAGATAGTTGGGATTCGAAAGTTGAACAATCACTACCGTTCGCCATCAAGGTTTTTCTCGAAATTGAGATTCAGCCGCGTCGCTCCATTGAAAGTTTAAATATTATTCAAGCGAATCGCGCGCGCTTAAGTTTTACCGATGTCATTCACATTCCTGAAGAAAAACGCTGGAGATTCCGTCACCATTTTCAGCCCGGTCGCTTAGTGGACGCGCAAGACGATTCTGCAGGCACGGGTGATGCCATATCGGATGCTGCAACCGGAGGGTCCGGCTTGGGCGCGCCCTCAGGCTCCCGAAACGAAGAACCGCCGAAAGAGAACTAGTGAGTTACACTAGCTAATCGTTTGCTGCCCGCCCATATACGGCTGTAACACTTGCGGGATATTCACGGAACCATCTGAGTTTTGATGATTCTCGAGTAATGCAATTAACACGCGTGGCGACGCAATAACAGTATTGTTAAGCGAGTGGCAAAACTGAGGCTTGTCTTTACCCGACTTGTAGCGTAAGTTTAGCCGACGTGTTTGAAAGTCATGAAAGCGGGATGCAGAATGAGTCTCACCATAATTGCCACGGGATGGCATCCATGTCTCAATATCGAATTTCTGAACCTGCCCCTGCCCTAAATCTCCCGTGCAAACATTAACGACCCTGTAGGGAAGCTCGAGTGCTTGCATCAAATCGGTGGCATGGCCAAGCATACGCTTATGTTCTTCTAGTGACCAATCGAAATCGTTAGGACCAAGAACTACTTGCTCGACTTTCCAAAATTGGTGGACACGGTACAGGCCTTTTGTATCTTTACCATACGTGCCAGCTTCACGGCGGTAGCAGGGTGATAAAGCAACGCGACGTAGTGGCAAGGCACTCGTGTCAAGAACTTCGCCAGAATGAATAGAGGTTAAGGGCACTTCAGAAGTGCCGATCAAAGCCAAATCATCACGTTCGGCCAAATAAGCTTGCTCTTCGCCACCTGGGAAATACCCGGTGCCTTCCATACATGCGCGGTTAACCAAAGTTGGTACCGAAACTAATTCGAACTCACGCGCCAACATGTGGTCGATAGCGTAATTCAAAACTGCGCGTTCGAGACGCGCCAAATCGCCAAGCAATAGGTAATTACGCGAGCCTGCAATTTTCACCCCGCGCTTAATATCGAGGAGGCCCATCTGCTCTGCTAGCTCGTCATGACTAAGTGCCTCAAAATCAAATTCCGGCGGCTTTGAAAAGGCTGTTATTTCGACGTTGTCGGAGTCGTCTTTGCCATCTGGCACATCTGCAGCAGGCGGCATAGGCAAGCGCATTGCGATGTCTTGAACCACAGCGCGCAACTCTTGCTCGGAGCGTTCAAGCTCTTTAAGGCTCGCCTTACTTTCGCGTTGCGCAGCCAAGGCTGGCTCGCGCTCTTCAGGCGTCATCTTGCCTAGCAACGACGACGATGCTTTCAAGCCAGCACGCAGGTCTTCTACCTTTTGCAGCACTTCACGGAATGCGCGATCGTGCTTAATAAACTCATCAACCAACTCGGGCTGCATGCGTTTACGCTTAGCGGCGTCGCGGACGACGTCGGCATTTTCTCTGAGCCATTTAGGATCTAACAAATTTCTTTTCTACTTAACTGTGATGGTGGTTTTCACGTTACCAAACCAAGGATGTTTCTTATAAGAAAGAGTAACGTCGACCTCAGTGGCAGCTTTGCGTAATTCTAAACTCGCGCCCATAGGATAAAAGAACCTATCCCACAATTCAGACGCCTCATCTACAGAAGGTCTCGCCAAGACTGTAGGCTTTAGCCCTTTAACCAGCAACTCGACATCGAAAAACGGCTCTCCGGCAAAGCGCAGCCAACGCTCGCCATTATCACCAACCAAGTGCAAGTCGCGGCCGCTAACATTTAGCGCGGTGCCCTCAAGAGTTGATTTGGTGGCAAAATCGAATTTGCCGCCAAGAAACAATTCAGGGACGCTTGCGGATTCCACTCCAGCTTCGACATCAAACAACATCTGCTTATTGGGGTCAGGAGAAACTAAAGCCTCAACTCCGTCTTTCCCACCGAAACGAGCCTGCAGGAAGCGGTAGCGCCCAATAGGAATCATCTTCTTCTTGGGCAGTGCCATCAAGTCAATAACCAAGCCCTTGGTGGCGGACGATTCGCTAGCAATCAATACAGACAGAGGTTTGATTTTCTTCACACCCTTGTAATCAAAACGCAACTCGCCAAGAGTTGGCTGCACCGGCACCAAGCTAAAGGAATCAGGGTTAATCGGAGAATCAAGTAGCACCTCGTACCACTGACCTTTCGCATCGACGACAAAGCGATTAAATGGCTGCGAATGCTTTTGCTTGCCAATAGTCAAAGCATCAGGGCGCCAAAACCATTCGTCTGGCAGCAGGCCTTCGCACCAGGCCTCTTTCAATTCTGTGTACCCAAAGTTACCGTCGACGTTGGTGTCATAAATTTTCACCAAATCTAAGTCGGTATCAAATTCACGCACGGACGGCGTGCGGTAGAAATAGGTGCCCGTTGTCGCCGTGGGCGTCAAATTGATTTTAATGCCCTGGTATGTCGAGTCTTCACTTCCGCCCTGAATTTCTATTGCATAATAATACTCTTTGCCGTTCCCATGCATGCGCATGACATGAATAACTTGGGCGTTAGTCGTGAGCTTAAATTCTTCAGATGGATTACTACCTGCCTCTAGTTGGAATTCGATGTTGCCGATACGCAACAAATTAATCGTCGGAGAAATGCCGGGAATGGCAATAGACTCGCCAACAGCCGGCAAAGCAGCGCGCAGCCATGAATAGTGGTCGTCGTCATATGCATCGGATGCATGTACCAATTTACTGCCCGTTTTTTCGACAGAAGCCACTGCATTCGCGCTGTATTTTATTCCGCCTTCAAGCAGCGGGATAGTCTCTGCGCTTTCCTTGACATTATCTGCCGCAACCTGCTCTTCGTGATTACCAAGCACATCATTAAGCGCTTTCAAAGTGACTTTAGTGTCAGAATAAAACTTATCTTGGCGCAATCCCAAACGATCACGCGCTTCAATAGCAGCCTGGTAAGCTTTGAGTGACTTTTGCGAATCAGACTCTTTGTGGGCGTAATAATTAGGGTTGTATAAATTACCAACGATGTTGTACGCTAAAGACAAGTAGTATAAATCGGACAAAGCCGTCATAGATTCAACCAATTTATCAGCACGCTCGACCGCCCGTTGCCAATCACCTGCTTTCTCGGAAATGATCTTAAAGTGCAAAGCCAATATTTCTGGATAGTCACGCTGCAGCAACACCGTACGAATATCTCTCTGCTTCGCAGACAATCGCTGCATATAACGATCGTAGTTCTTTGCGAAATTAGTGTTATAAGTTTCTTTCCAGGTAGACTTGAAAATCTCTACCCACTTTTCCATTTCGGGCAATTCTTCATCGAGTCGGCGCTCGACACGAACCATATACGCCAAGATGGCATCTTCTTTGTATTTGCGCAAAGCCGTTTGCAGTGCTTTCGTGTCGCCGACCTCATCCGCTTCTAAGACGATACGGGTGAACTCTTCAACCTGTTCAGGGTTTTGAGGCTCTGTGCAAAGAGCAAAATTAAGCAGCAGGCTAAGACTAATCAACATGCTGATATTCTAGCTCTGCCTATTTCTTGCGTGACTGCTGCTCAAGGAATTTACGCTCGGCCGGGCTAAGCGAACCGATACCGCTGCGGCTTACCTTAGCCAAGATGTTGTCTACGCGCTGACTATTCTGTTGACGTTTACCAGCATCAAAGCGCTGTTTACGCTCACGCAACGACGCCATAATAGGCAGTTCGCTTAATGAAAATCGCTGATGCCCGCCTACTAAAAGCCATCCGCACAGGGCGCCGAAAAGGTGGATGGAGTGTGCGGAGTTGCCCCACTGCACGCCGAACAGCTGGACTATTGTGGCGACGAAGCTAAAGGCTATTAAAGCCCCAGCGACGAAATAGAGCTTGAGTTGAACAATAATCAAGTTCACCTGCATGTCCGGGAACATACACAAGCAAGCACCCAGTAAAGCGTAAACCATGCCCGAACTGCCGACGACATGAGCAGGTGCGGCACTAGTAAGCAAGCTTATTACCAACCAGATGAGGGCTGGGGCTACAGTGGCAGTCGCCAATATCTTAATGAACAGCTTACGCGTGAGAGTGGATTCAAGCAGAGCTCCTAATGAAGCGAATACGATTGAATTGAGCAGTAGGTGCAAAAAGCTATCGTGCAGAAAGGGGTAAACCACGATTCCGAGTAAATACCCGATGCCTGGGCTACTGAAAATCTGATTATTGAGGGATACCGCTGCTAGTGGAAAGCTGCCGCCAGCGGCGAACATCAACAACCCCATCACCCACCAAGAAATCAGTAGGACTTTTGTAATTGGAGGAATGAGTACTCTCATTTAGAATACTCATTCTAAAACACCTACCCTGGAATCCCAAGTGTCTAAAGCAAACATCCTCAACGGCAAAGAATTGTCGATCTCTATCCTCGAGCAGCTCAAACCGCGTGCTACTGCCATCGCCAAGCTGAACAATGATAATCCTCCGGGGTTGGCGACTGTTCTTGTTGGCGAAGATCCAGCATCGCATGTTTATGTCCGTAATAAGCGCCGCGCATGTGAAAATGTTGGGCTCACTAACTTTCATTACGAACTCGAAGAAAGCACTGGCCAAGAAAAGTTGCTTGAACTCATCAACGCGCTAAACTGCAACATCGAAGTCGATGGCATTCTAGTTCAGTTGCCGTTGCCTAAGGGTTTTGACTACGATGAAAATGAAGTGTTGGCCGCAATCGCTCCCACCAAAGATGCTGACGGATTCCATCCGCAAAATCAAGGGGCGTTAATGCAAGGCACCGAAGCTCCTGTACCATGCACTCCGAAAGGTGTTATGCGCTTGCTTGGTGAAAGTGGAATACAAGGTTCTGGCAAACACGCGGTGGTTGTCGGCCGCTCTAATATTGTGGGCAAACCCGTAGCGATGTTATTGTTGGCACAAAACTTTACCGTAACTATTTGTCACTCACGCACAGCCGATTTGGCCCTTGAGGTTTCCCGTGCTGATGTCGTTGTAGCGGCAGTAGGTGTCGCCAAATTAATCAAAGGTGAGTGGCTAAAGCAAGGTGCCGTAGTTCTTGATGTTGGCATCAACCGCGGTGAAGATGACAAGCTCGTTGGCGATGTCGACTTCGATTCTGCATGCGAACGCGCTTCTCATATTACTCCGGTACCCGGCGGTGTCGGACCCATGACCATAGCAATGTTGCTCAGCAATACTGTTGAAGCAGCCGAGCAACGCTTGGGGATTTAGTTCTCGTCTTCTATCGGGAGCATCATCGACTCTGATGGAAGGGATTCCATATCGGTGTAACGATGCAAGCTTTTTTGCGAGTCTGGCAAGTAGCCGAACAGCTGAAAAGTAATAAAGATTGAGAGTGCGCCGACACAAAGCAACATCATTGCCTTTTCGCCGCGCCACCCGGCTATCAAGCGCAGGTGCAGGTAGATGACGTAGAATAACCACGAAATCAGCGCTGAGACCTCTTTAGAATCCCATCCCCAGTAATTAGCCCATGCTTCTTGCGCCCAGAGAGCGCCTTGAATTAAGCCGCTAGTCAAAAACGGGAAGCCTACAACAAAGATAAGCCAAGTGAAGTTGTCGGATTCGCGCTCCCATGTTTGGTACCACACCATCTCGCGGTCACCGCGCAAGCTGTACGCTGTGACTGCGCCGGCAACTGCGAACACTCCAAAACCCATCACTAGCGCTATGCTACCGAATGGAGCTGCGATGAGTGCGAGAACAGGAACACCTATCTTGATTGCTAAGCGTGATTCTTGACGGCGAATGACCTGTAACCAGAACTGAAAACACAGATGTAACCAAGCTGCTAACGCAGCGATGATTAGAGTGAAGTATCCAATCATGTACGCGGTGATGTGCGTGCTAAACCAGTAGGATTGCAAAGCTGGCGGCAATGCTTTGCCTGTCGGGTCTAGATTGAGAACGTACTGTAAGGTAAAGACTCCGCCAACCATAATTAAGGCGACGAACAAGTCGCCGAAAGCACGGGCTACACCAACACGGCGATTAAGACCTAATACGTAATACAGAGCAATGGTTGACAAGTATGCCGCACAAACACCTAGAGGGATAACCTCGTACATCGTTTGTGCTGGCCAGTGCTGCACTTCGATGTACCGCAGAACCATAGCCATACAGCCTAGCAAGAATGAGGCACCCGTTAGCAGCATTGTTCCTTTAGAAAGCAATGTTAACCATTTGTGATCGCCACCTTTTCCTGCTGAGATTACCCATGACAAGAACAGCACTAAGCCTAGCGTCATCGGCACCATGGACAGCTGCATGGTCAACTCTAAGAAATTACGAAAACTAAAAAACTCCATTAGTTTTGCCCCCGTGTTTTAGAGCCTTTCATCAACGGCATTACCAAAAATATGAAAGCCGTTGCGAACATAACGCAATACAATCCCCAAAGAACCAATGGAATCCCCGGATCGTAGACGACGCCGATACCAGAGTAGGTGGGATCATTAGGATTGTGATTCGTCTGAAAGAAGCGGTAGCCACCATGAACAAAATAGTCGTTAACGCGAACTTCGCCCTCATCGATTTTAACAGGATGGCCACGTTCATCGAACTCAAGGATGCTCAATTTAGACTGCCATTCAAGAGGCATGCTACCCCCATCTCGATCTTCACGGAAGCGCAGCCATGCTACTCGACGCTCGCCATCAGGGCCAACATAGCTAAACGGAACACCATCGCCATCGCCCTCAGCATGCAACAGAAACTCTTCAGAGTTCAGTTCATTGTTCTCATCAGGACCACTCACTTTCAGCTTAATCGTCGCAGCAGACGCATCAAAGAATGTCGCATCACTTATCGCGGCATAACTTGTGACGGCTCCGGATTCTTCGTCACGCACCACAGTTGTCTGAGGCTCGTACTCTAGGATTTCTAACTTAAAGGCCGGGTTGCCTTTGGGATTGTCAATCGGATAGTCATAGGCCTGAGTAAGGCCTGCAAAGACCCGCAGCTTAGGCTGCTCATCGAGATCAAACTCGTGTCGCAATTGCCCCTGCTCGTTGGCCGTGACGTAAATAATGTCAAGTACATCGTGCTGATCTGCTCTGAAGTCTTCTAGCTTAATCGCAAAAACTTTAATCTCTCCATCAGCAAATGTTGGGTTATAGACAAACCGCTTTGGCTGGCGCGTCCAGGTTTCGTAGTCGGTGGTGTAGTCTCCGATATTGAGATTAACCAAACCACGAATTTCGGTGGTACGCCCCAACAAGCCGCCGATAACGATCAACAGTATTCCGCCGTGCGTGATGGCGAAGCCCCATTTGTTCCTCTTCAGCAGATACGACACGCCATTACGCAACACGCTTGAGAGCACACCGAAGAACAGGATCGCCCACATCATGGAATACCAATCCGAGCGATAGGCGCGTCGCAAATCAAGTTTTTCAGCGATAACGAATAACGAGAACAGCTTGTCGT
>Ga0315320_10003287_pt1 | contig 13283 bp, 9 predicted proteins | sample M140m21515metaG_FD_203458 | JGI IMG/M metagenome (GOLD analysis project Ga0315320, IMG submission 203458) | Ammonia-oxidizing marine archaeal communities from Monterey Bay, California, United States - M1 40m 21515 | ecosystem: Environmental > Aquatic > Marine > Coastal | place: USA: California...
AGCTAAAACAAGTACGTCGTTGACATTTACAACTACAAAATCTATTGTTGGTAAACCAACAGTGTTGGTTAATGAGCAAGTACAAGTTAACGATGACGACTACTTGTACGCAGGGTCATACACAGTTTCAGGCAAGACTATAACAATAGATGATGATGTAGTTGATCTAGGTGATATTATTGAAGTTGAAACTAACAACTATGTACTAGCTGGCGAGTTACATCAAGAGTTACCAATGCAGAATTCACAGTTTGGATTTGCTGTAAAAGTATGTCCAACTAACTGTTCAATGTATGTTGGTGCACCGCAAGATTCAAAAAATAAAGAAAATGCAGGTTCTGTAACACGCTTTGTTAACAGATCAAGACTGTACGGTTCAACAATGGGTAGTATAGCAAACCCAACAATTACTATTGGTGATGCACTGAGAATTAACAACTATTATGTTGTTGCTACAGGCACAACAGCTACTAGCTACGCACTTGATATTACAAACGCTAATATTCCAAATGTTAAAGCAAGCGTGGTTGATAATAAAATTAAAATTGAACTAATAAATGTTAATGCGGCACCGACAGCAAATAAATTGTTTATCTATCCAGGTATAGGAGTAATACACGAGGATCTCGGAATTGATATATTCCCAAGAATGCAAACAATCCATAATCCGTATCCATTAGTTAATGCAAGACTTGGGCACAGTTTAGATATCTCAAGCGATGCACAATCGATTGTCATTGGAGCTCCGCATGGTGCTACAAACTTAGAAGTTACACTAGACACTAGCACAACAACTATTGACGCAAGTGCAACTAAGATAAAAGATGTACAAACACAAAGTGGTGCTGTTTATACATATGACTATTTAGAAAGTGATGCAGATACTTACACAAACCCAGGTAGGTTTGTATTTGGACAGCAAATTAACGATAACCTAGTTCATCCACTAAGTGAGTTTGGTACTAGTGTTGATTACTGTAATGCTAAATTATTAATTGGTTCGCCTAAACATGAAACATCAGATATAGCATACGGTAGAATTGTAAGATTTAACAACGACACATATACACCGGTGTGGCAAGTAGATGAACAAGAAACAGATGTAGTAAATACAGCACTTTTAAATTCGGTGTTTATATACGACAGGACAGACGAAAAGCTACTAACACATTTAGATTATATTGACCCACTACAAGGTAAAATCTTAGGTGCGGCTAAACAAAATATTGACTTACTGATACCAGATGATCCTGCACAATATAATAACGGAACATCAAATAACTTTGGAATGACTTGGGGCAATGAGAAAATAGGCACAATATGGTGGGACGTTTCTACTGCTAAGTTTATTAACTACAATCAGTCAACAGCAGACTATCGTGCTAAACGCATAGGTAACTTATTCCCAGGTTCAACTATTGACATTTACCAATGGATATCTAGTGATCTTCCACCAACAAGCTACGAGGGCGAAGGGACAGTTTACTCAACAGAAAGTTATTCAACACTCAGCGATGTAAAAGAAGGCGGAGAAGTAATTACAAAATACTACTTCTGGGTAAAAGGATTAACATCAGTTGATAAAGATGCTAACAAAACATTAAGTCCTGTTACTATTGCACAATATATTGAAACTCCAAAGTCAAGTGGAATACCATACATGGCCGCTGTTGATAAAAATATATTTGCTCTGTTTAATTGTCAAGATAATATTAAAGACCAAGACTCGGTGTTGCACGTTGAGTTTGACAAAATTGAAACAAACAACAATGTACACATTGAGTATGAACTTATTAGAGAAAATGATTCTACACAGTTCTTAAGTGATACCTTATATCGTAAATTCTTAGACTCATTCTGCGGTACTGATACTGCAGGCAACATTGTTCCTGATCCTAGCCTATCAATTACAGATAGACGAGGTGTTGACTTTAGACCTAGACAAACAATGTTTGTCAACAGATTTAAAGCATTAGAAAATTATCTAACAGCAACAAATAGAATACTAAAAACATTGCCAATAACAGAAATAAGAAGTTATCCGCTATTGAATAGCCAGGAAGTAATGCCAGGAAAACCAAGTAACACTTGGGATATTCAAGTAGAAGATACAGCTGAGTTAGGATTTCAGACAACAGGCATTGATGCAATTGGTACACGTTATCTTGTCAAGGTAGACGAAAATAACGATAACTTGTGGACTATATATACTCTACAAAGTAATAGAACATTATTGTTAACACGTGTGCAGAATTATAAAACAACACGTTACTGGGATGTCGCTGATTGGTATGCAACAGGATACAACGTACTAGATAAACCAACAAAAGAAGTTAATCTATACGCAGACCTAGCAACACTGACAACTGCAACTGTTGGAAACATTGTTAAAGTACGTTCAAATGCACAAGGCAAGTTTGAAATTTATCAACTAGATACAACAGGATGGACTAGGGTTGGTTTAGAAAAAGGTACTATACAATTTAAAAGCAGTATATATGATTATACTATTGACCGTAACGGCTTTGACAATGAAGTATTTGATGCACAATACTTTGATCAAGAAGCTGTTCTTGAACTAAGACAACTAGTTAAATCTATTAACGAAGAATTATTTGTCAATGACTTAGCTAAACATAGAATTGACCTAATTACTCTAATGTTTAACTATGTACTCAGCGAACAAAAAACAACAGACTGGTTAGTAAAAACTAGTTTAATTGATGTACAACATAACCTACGTGAACTTAAACAGTTTGATATATTAAGACGTGATAACCAAGACTTTATTCAGCAGTACATTGAAGAAGTTAAACCATACAGAACACAGATTAAAGAGTTTAATTTAGTCTATAAAGGTGAAGATACGTTCTCAGGTGATGCAACTGACTTTGATTTACCTGCACAATTTAACACAGATCTTAACAAATATATTTCACCAAGACACGTATTAGATCAAGAAAATATTACAGGTGAAGGTGTTTACCAGTTAGACAATGCAATTTGGTCAACAGGTGATTATTCAAGTTGGAGACAGAACTTTGCACTATCAATTCAATCAGTAACAGTGATCGATGGTGGCACAGGGTACACAGAAGCACCTGAAGTAATTGTTACAGGCGAAGCTGATGCTCCGGCAGAAATGACAGCACGTGTTTCATCAGCAGGTAAGCTAGTTAGTATTACAGTTAATTATGAAGGACAAGGATATACGTCAACACCAGTTATTACGCTCAAAGGCGGTAACGGTACAGGGGCTACAGTAGTTGCAGTTACAGCACCAGGTGATGTAAGATCATATAAAACAACAATTAAGTTTGACAGATATGACCATAGTACCAGTGTACTTGATTGGACAGCTGAAACTTCGTATGAACAAGATCAACTATTGCGTTACAATAACAAAGTTTATAAAGCAGAACTAGCAGATGGCAGTACGTTAAGTAAAGCAACATTTGATCCATTGGATTACACATTAGTTGATGTTACAGATTTATCAGGTGTAGATCGTACAATGGGACTATATCAGCCAGGCGCCAATTACCCAGGCTTAGATTTGTCGTTACTAGTATATGGCACAGAGTATCCAGGAGTTAATATAACTGGACCAAACTTCAATCAAAATACTGGTTTAGACGTAGGTAACTTTGATGTTAATCCATATGACAACATTGACTTTGATGAAAATGGTAGACCATCGTATTCTGAGACAATACTTGATTCTAAATATGAAGGTGGCGACTACAGTGGAACAACAGCAACATCACTATTATCAACTGATGTTGATGTAGACGGTGGAGCATACATTGACAGTTACAATAGTCATGCACCACAAGAACTTGTTCCGGGTGCAATATTTGACACACTTAATATTTCCGTTACTACACGACCAGGTGAAGACTATACAGATACAGGATGGACTGGTCAGAGTCAGGCAACATATGTAGAATTTAATGGTACTGATAGAGTAATTAGTTTTGATGGATTAATTGATGTACCATTTGCTGTACTTGCGTTTGATGTTGCTTCAGGTAAACAATTAGTATTTGAATATGGTGACACTCCAGTAAATGATGTTGACTACACTATAGATTGGAACGCTAAAACAATTACACTAACTGATGGTAGATTTACGTCAGGTGATACTATTGGTGTTACAGCATACGGTGTTGGAGGTGGAAACCAATTGCTTGTTGAGGATTATAAAGCAGGTGATTACATAACAACTGATGGTCATGCAGATATTATTTTACCAGTTGATCACGAACAGATTAAAAACTTAGAAGTTCTAGTCAATGGTGAAAAGATTACTAACTGGACATTAGAAACACATGAGACTTATCATACTAAGTTAGGTATCGGTAATAGAGACATAGACGGCAATGGTGCTCCAAATATTGATCTAGTAGCAAATGGTCAGACAAGAGCATTACAGTCAACAGATCATATTCATTTAGTAGTAGTAGGCTATGGTAGTTTAGATACAGTGAGCACACTGTTACTTGAATACAACGACGATCATTGCAATGTTTCATACCCTAAAGTTGATAGTACGTATATAACAGATGCGTCTGATTATGTATATGATATATCGCAAGACATACACGACCATGGTATTAATCCTGAGCTTGCTATTGTAACATTAAACGGTGAAAGATTAAGACCACCTGAGGGATTAGAGTTTACTAGTGATGGAACTACAGTAGACTTTGCGTTAGACTTACAGAGTAACCTAGGACAAGGGACAATTTCAGATAACGATATAATTGTATATGTTGACGAACGAGAAATTCAACTATATGCTGACTTTATATTATCCCCGTTTGACGGGTCAAGTGATAGAATTATTACTTTACAAACAGCACCAGAAGATGGTAAGAAAATTAAAATATTTGTAAAAACTGGTGCACAGTATACCATACACAGACACAGTCACGAAATAGGTGGCGGAGATTCCAGTATACATATAGAGTCAACAGGACTAACACTAAAGGTTGGTGATCACTTAGCAGTAGTAGGATTTGGATATACTGATGAGCTTGACGGAATGACTAGAGTTTATCAAGGACCAACACAGACTGGCTTCACAACAAGAACAACGTTTGACTCAGTTGGGTTCGACACAGAAGCAGGATTTGATAGACAAGTAGGTGTTACAGTTGATCAATCAGTTTACTTCTTAGAAAGAGCAATTACATTGCCAGAAAATGTGGTTGTACATGTTAACGGTCGACGCAAATTCTATGGTGTAGATTGGAAACTACTTGACGGCGACAATAGATATATTGAGTTTTACTCAGTAGACGTACAAGCAACGGATATTGTCACAGTGACATTAGAAAGCGAAAATATTGTACCAGACGAAATGAAATTCCAAATCTTTAAAGATATGAATGATACTGCAGGTATTTGGAGATGTGGCGAGCAATCAACGTCAGCACTAATAAAACAAGTTGACTTAACCGACGATGTAATTTATGTTAAGGACGCAAGTAAACTACCTATACCTGATTTAGATAATAGTCAATTTGGATTTATTATGATTGGCGGAGAACGTATTAGTTACAGAACTAGAGATCTAGTAACAAACACTGTAAGTAATCTACGTAGAGGTATACATGGCACAGCAGTTACTACGCATGCGTTAGGCACTGATGTTATTAACATGTCAAGCAATGAATACGTAGATTGGAATTACAACCAATCATTATACGCCAACAATGGACTGCCGTTAACACAGACAGATACAGTGCCGGCCAAGTTCTTAAGAAGAGCCAATTAAGTAGGATAAATATAGTATGGACGATAAAAAAGAAAAAGAAACTATGGAAAATAAAAAACCTGATGAAACCTCAGGTGTTTTAATTGAAGGTCATATTAAGATCTTTGATCCAAACACTAAAGAAGTAATAGTGGACAAGCGTAATGCTATTCATTACGAAAACTTCTCAAACAGTTTAGCACAGGCGATGGCTAATAAAAATATAGGACACATTTACTCAATGAGTTTCGGCAATGGTGGTTCGAGTGTAGACTCCACTGGAGTTGTTACATATCTACCTCCAAACTCAGTTGGTAAAAATGCTGACTTATATAACCAAACATATACAAAAGTTGTTGATGATACATCAGCAAGTAATACAGATCCGAGTCGTAACAAGTTAACAGTTTTGCATACGTCCGGTAAAGTTTATACAGACATACTAGTTTCATGCTTGCTAGATTATGGCGAGCCAGCAGGACAAGAAGCATTTGATAATTCAACAAGTTTAGACGGAGAGTATGTATTTGACGAGTTGGGTTTGAAATCATGGCAAGGTAGTGCTACTGATTTAGATTTGGTAACACACGTGATATTCCACCCTGTGCAAAAATCATTGAACAGACAGATACAAATTGATTACACAGTGAGAATACAAACATTAACTAACCTTTCTAGTACATAATAAGTGCTAATATAATGGTTATGATAAATAATACTACAAAGGATACGGAGTCTTAAACGATGGCATATACAATTAATTTAACAGACGGTACTATATTTGCTACAGTAGCAGATGGTACTATTAACACAGATAGTTCACTTACAGTTGTAGGTAAGAACTATGCTGGATACGGGGAGTTCTTAAATGAGAACATGATCAAACTATTGGAGAGTGGTGCAAACACTACTCAACCAAGTGCACCTTTAACAGGTCAGTTATGGTTTGATAAAAGCGGAGGCTTATTAAAAGTCTACAATGGTTCTCAATTTAAAAACTTAGGATCAGCAACAGCAAGTGCAAGTGCACCATCAGGAGTAGTTACTGGTGATTTATGGTTTGATTCAACAAATGCACAACTTAAAGTGTATGACGGCAGTACGTTCATTTTAGTAGGTCCAGCGTTTACAGCAGGATCAGGAACTACAGGCGCGATTGTTGACACTATTGAAGACACACTTGGCACAGATCATGTTGTGGTTAAAATGTTCGTAGAAGATAGTATAGTTACTATGGTTTCTAAAGACGCAACATTTACGCCATCAGTTGCTATTTCAGGATTTGCAACAGTAGGTCCTGGTGTGAACATGAGTTCAACAGTTTCAAATGCTATCTTTAATGGTAAAGCGGCTAACGCAGAACAGTTAGACGGTATTGATTCAACAGGTTTTTTATCAGCTACAGGCAATGACACAACGTCAGGTACACTAGGTGTACTTAATGATACAGGTCTTGCAGTTGGTGTTGATAGTGATTTAAGAGTAAGCGTATCCGGCTCAGACGTTACTATTAGTAATCAAACTTCAGATGGTGATTTAAAACTTTCAGTTAATGATGGTGGTTCGCAAACTACTATTATTGATATTGACGGTGCTACTAGTTCGTTTAATCCAGGTGCTAACGCAACGATTAACATGGGTACTAGTTCATTAAAATTTAATACTATACATGCAGTAGAGTTTAACGGTACAGCAACCACTGCTGAATATGCTGACTTGGCTGAACGTTTTGAAGCTGACGCAGAGTATGTTCCAGGAACAGTTGTTGAACTAGGCGGTGATAAAGAAATTACTTCCGCAACGTCTGAGTTAAGTGACGAAGTATTTGGTGTTATTTCAACCAGAGCGGCGTACTTAATGAATTCAAGTGCAGGTAGCGATGCTACTCATCCCCCAGTTGCTATGTCAGGAAGAGTTCCTGTTAGAGTAATTGGTAGAGTAAACAAAGGCGATCGTCTAGTATCAGCAGGCGAGGGACTAGCTAGAGCGGCAACTAAAGCTGAAGTTAATAACTTTAATGTTATTGGGCGTGCTTTAGAAACTAAATATAGCGAAGAACAAGGAACAGTTGAAGCGATCGTAGCGATCGTTCACTAATTTTAAGATTATAGGAAAGTAAAAATGGCATATTCCGCAGGAGATACAATACTAGATGACGAATACAACACATTCGTTACAGGTGGAGCTGATGGATCAGCAACACACGGTACAGCAAACGTTAACACGATATGGGGTACTGGCGATAACACCAAAGGCTACGGACAAGCAGGCGATATTGCCTCTGTTTCAGCAGGTGCTGTTATTTCAGCAACACAATGGAACAACTTTTTAGGTCGTGTTGAAACACTTGGTGCACACCAAGGTACTTCGGTAACTGATTATTCATCATTAACAACAGGTGATTCAATTGCCGCTATCAGCACAGTTGCAACAGACTTAACAAACGTTTATAACAACAGATACAATGCGGCGGCAGTTGGAGCGGCAATTTCAACTACTAGCGTAGGCACAAATACTTGGACAACAACGCAAAACACAACACTAACACTTACATTTGCTTCAGAAGCACAACTGAACTACTGGTTTAACGCTGGCGGTACTGTAAGATTTAGCTGTTCACGTTCAGGTGGCACATCAAACAATAAAAACACTGAGTGGACTGACATGATGAATGACCTAGGTACTATTTGGATATCATCTTCAGACTCACACACTGTTAACAGCCAAGCACTAACAGGTACAACCAAAGTTGGTGGTACAGGTGCAGGTGGTACAGGTACTGTTATTTCAGACCTTGACTTTTACGATCTAACTGGTTCATTGCAACAAATGGCAATATTTTATGCTGATACAGCACCATACACAGCTAACTACATCAAATTAGAAGCAAGTAAGAGTGGTGCGGTACTTACAGTTAAAGTAACATTCCAAGATGATGCGGCTGATACAGGTAATCCAAGTTACCCAACAGGCGGTACTAACCCACAGTCATTGGATAAAGTTGACGGTACATTAACAGTGTCTATGGATGCTTATCAACCATCAACTAGTAACCTAACAGCTACATGGGGAACTCCAACCTGGGCTACTACAGACTCACTATAATAAAGTAATCCATTTTTACTAAATTGGTAAAAGGTCTTTTTTCAAAGGCCTTTTATTTTGGCCATAAGTATGTTATAATACATTATGGAAAATTTATCTAATACAATTAAACGACGTTTCGATCACGAAGCTAGTCGACAAGCCCTTAAAGAAAAGTATGAAGCAAAACTAATATTTGCACATCAAGGGGGTATGTTTCGTGCGGGTCCTGAACTCATTGTTTTATTAAACAGCTTATCACAAGACAGTGTTATTATAGTTGATTTATATGATAGTCCTGTAACTGTCAATAAAGCACAGCTATTAGAAGATACAGTTCAAAGATGGCAAGAGCAACTAAATGCCTGGCAAGTTGAATTAGCTGGCTTATCAAGAGAACGATGACTCGGGGAATACTGTTTTACGCATTCAACAATGAGTCTACAGATTACGAACAAATAGCTCAGTGGAATGCAGAACGTGTTGAAAAGTATCTAGGATTACCTAGCACTATCATTACGGATAAAACTCTTGCTGAATCGGGTGGCAAAAGATTAATGCACCCTGGTGTAGATTTAGAAACAGTTACTTGGTTAAATGCAGGCAGACATTCAGCATACGAGCATAGTCCTTATGATGAAACTATAGTACTAGATGTTGACTATATTGTTAGTTCAGCTCAATTACTAAAGTTATTTGGTACAGAGAAATACTTTCAAATACAACAGCAAGTACACGATGTTACTGCTAGAAATGATTTTTATGCACAGACTACATTTGGGCAACTAAACTTTCCGCAATCTTGGGCAACTGTAATTTACTTTAAAAAAGATCCACGTGCAAAAGAAATATTTGATTTTGTAAAAATGATTAAAGAAAACTATAGTCATTATGCTAAATTATATAAGTTTCCGCAACAACCGTTTAGAAATGACTATGCGTTTAGTATAGCACTAACTGCCTTATGTGGACATGTATTGACTGATGAGTATCGTATACCTTGGCCATTAACAACATCAACACATAACGTAGATGTCAAAGTAGATGGCAATCGAATTGATCTAGAATACAAAAAGAATAATAAACCAATGCGGTTAACTATTCAAGATCAAGACTTGCACGTGTTAAACAAACATACACTAGGAGACATGTTTGGAACCTAGAGGATATTTAATACCAGCACAGGGTGAGCAGTATCATCAATGTGCCCGTGCATTAGCTAAGAGTATAAAATACTTTATGCCCAATGCTCTAGTAGCAGTAGTAGGTGATTGCAAGGATCCTATATTTGATTATGAAATAGAATTTAACGATCCACAGCCAGGTATGCGTAATGACTGGCAGATATATAGACTAACACCGTTCCATGAAACTATTAGATTAGAAGCAGACATGATACTGAACGGCAGTATAGAACATTGGTGGACTGCGTTTGAAAAGAGAGATGTAGTAATAGCACAAGGAACAAGAGACTTTTATGGTCAACAAACTACACAAAGAGCATACAGAAAACATTTAGATATAAATTACTTGCCTGATGTATATAATGCTATTACGTATTGGAGACAGAGTAAACTTGCATTAGACTTCAGTAGAACTGTAAAAATGTTATTTGACCATTGGTCTGATGTTACTAGTTCGATAAAGAGTTGGAATCAATCTGAGCCAGATACTGATACGATATATAGTATAGCAATTATAATATTAGGATGTGAGCTGTTTACACTGCCTGACAGTTTACAGTTTGCACACATGAAAGGTAAAATTAATTACACAAACTCTGAGGATTGGACCAAAGAGTTAGTATGGGAATTAAACAAGCAAGGACTTCGTATAAACACTATACAGCAACGAGTACCGACGCACTACTATATTAAAACGTTTGCTGACACATTGGAAAAACACTATGACAAACTTTTGGCAAGCCGCAACGCAACATAAAAAACAACATACAGTTAAAACAGAAAGACGCCTGTACTATGATGATGCCGGTAGACCCACTCACTATACAGGTGAGAATCTAACAGGTAATTATATTATAATTGAGGAACAAGACTTTCAAGAAGGACGACACGATGTTTTGGTAATAGACGGCAAACTAACAAGACCAAATAAAATAACCAAGTTTCAAAAACTTATTCCGAGCAAACAGGGTGTTGAAACTCTGGCAGATGATGTTACAATAGTAGGAACAGGGCAACATTGGGAAACCAAATACTATGACTGAAATTGATGTATGTGATCTGGATGTAGTATACCTCAGCTACGATGAACCACAGAAAGAAGAGTTTTGGGTACAAATTAAAAATATGGTACCTTGGGCAACTCGTGTTGACGGAGTAGAAGGTTCAGATGCCGCACATAAAGCCGCGGCCGATGCTAGTAATACAGAAAGATTTATTTTAATAGATGGTGACAACTTACCTAGTGCAGACTTTTTTAACCTTACACTTGAACTCAAAGACGAAGAATATGAAAAGGCAGTGTTTCGCTGGAGAGCTCGCAATGAAATAAATGGACTTATGTATGGTAACGGTGGCCTAAGTTCCTGGACTAGAGACTTCATATATAATATGAAAACACACGAACACAGTGACGGCAGTGATGATACTGCTGTAGAGTTTTGCTTTGATCCGTTATATTGGGCCATGCACGACTGCTATTCAACTACATATCCTAATGCAACTCCTTCCCAGGCGTGGCGTGCAGGATTTCGTGAAGGTGTTAAGATGTGTTTAGACAGAGGATCAAAGCCTAGTCTAACAGACTTTAAACAAAAAGCTCATAATCGTAATTTAGATAACTTAGCTATATGGCACAACGTAGGACGTGATGTTGACAATGGTATATGGGCTATGGCTGGAGCAAGACAAGGCACTGCAATGACTATGTTATCTAAATGGGATCATACTGAAGTGCAATGGTTTCATAACTTAGATCTGTTATGGCGTGGCCAATTCGACGAAGACCCAGAACACATGGTAACGAAATATGCCGAAGAGCTTAGAAGATTAGACTTAGATATAGTTGAACTTGATGAAGCACAAAGCAAGTTCTTTAAGAAACACTATAGATCTGATTGGCAGAATCAAGGACCAATGGTAAGAGAGATAGATGTCCTTACAAAATAAATTATATCTTGACGGCTGTAGCTTTACCTACGGTGTAGGACTAGATGACAAAGCTAAGTTATCAACATTACTAACACAGGAAGCCGGATTTGCTGTAACTAATAACGCACGACCAGGTAAAAGTAATTTAGCAATAGCATTGGATATTCATAGAAATGCTAACACTCATGATGTTATAGTTGCCGGATGGACATTCAGTGATCGTTTTTATTTAGAAAGTAGAGATTCACAGTTAGATTTCTTACCAACAAGACATATTGCACATATAGATGATGATTACATTGGCGAGAATTTAGAAGAGGTGTATGCAATTATACACAAGCAACTTTACACAATACACGATAATCATTTTTATGATGACCTTAGTGATATGTTAATTAACGGAATATATTCTGATCTTAGACGACAGGGCAAGAAAGTTATATTTTTTAGTTGGGAAAATAGAAAGACATCAATAGATATGTTTTACCCAATAATTAAACCAGAATTAAGATTAGATGATGGACACCTTAATGAAAAAGGTATGCAAAAATTATACGAAGACATAACTTGTTTATATGAAAAAACAAAATAAAGGCGATGAAGTAGGCAAAGACTTTAAGTCAAAATTCTTAAGTGATGCTGAAGTCATGAAAGAACAATTGGACTCTGTAAGTTCTAGCATGTGTTTAGCTAAATGGAAACAGGTTAGCTTACACCTTACCACAGGTAAAACAAACTCCTGCTACCATCCACCTTTACACGATATAGATGTTAAGCCGTTAACTTTTCATCCAAGTGCTCTGCACAATACAGAACAAAAGAAACAAGCACGTAAGCAGATGTTAGAAGGCACTCGTCCTGATGAATGTTCATACTGTTGGAACATAGAAGATGAAGGTAAACTAAGTGATAGACATTATCGTTCAGGTGAGCCCTGGGCCGCAGAAAGTTTTAAAGAAATAGTAGATGCACCGTGGGACCAAGATGTTATACCTAGCTATGTAGAAGTAAACTTTAATCATAACTGTAATCTACGCTGTAGTTATTGTTCACCACAGTATTCAACTGCTTGGGAAAAAGAAACTAACGAACATGGTGCTTGGCCTACAACAACTCCTCATAATGATCCTAAGTACTTTCAAGGCAGTCGTAAGCCTATACCTTTTAGAGAACACAATCCTTATGTAGAAGCATTTTGGGAATGGTGGCCTGAACTATATCCAGAACTTAAACACTTCCGTATGACAGGCGGCGAGCCAATGATGGATAAGAATACGTATAAAGTATTTGATCATGTACTGGCTAATCCTAAACCTGACTTACAT